>ERZ773042.309-NODE-309-length-36051-cov-26.585093_pt1 | contig 36051 bp, 36 predicted proteins | sample MGYA00511664_ERZ773042 | MGnify/ENA primary metagenome ERZ773042 (study PRJEB29015, sample SAMEA2737984) | human oral metagenome | biome: human oral; feature: human-associated habitat; material: dental | place: China | collected 2036 ... | reverse complement strand
CACCACCGCCCCCGAACTCACAGGCGCAACCATCACCGACAAAACCCCCTGCACCGTCACTACGAGTCTGGCGAGCAAAACCCACGGGACCGCAGTCGTGTCAGTTCTCGCCTCGCCTACATACGGTATGGCTCCCAAGGCCACCGTACTGAGCTATCGAAGTCGGGTAAAGTCCGATCCGGATGCGTTGGGCGAAGATTGCAAGAGTAAGTCAGGAAGCATGATCGCTCAGGTTGCGCTCATCAACCAAGCAGTCAACGACGGTGCCGAGATCATTAGTGTCTCCCAGAGCACGGATGAGGAACTCAAATGGGCGATTGCGCATGCACTTAGCCGCGGAGTTATCGTTGTTGCTGCCGCCGGTAACGAGGGGGAGGATGTCTTTTCCACCCACTCCCTCGACAGGTGGTCTGGCGTCGTGGGCGTCGGAGCGATCACGACCGAGGGTGTTCCCACGGCGTATTCCTCCAAGGGCCAGGGAGTCACCACCGCGGCACTGGGCGGCCCCGTTCTCGCGCGCAACTACGAGAGCGGGCAGAACGAACCTGCCAACGGAACGTCCATGGCCACTCCGATGGTCGCCGGCTTCCTGGCCCTCGCCCGCCAGAAGTGGCCCGACGCCACCGCCAACCAGCTCCTGCAGCTGCTCACCAAGACGGCGCTCAACAACGAGGGTGCGTGGAACCCGTACACGGGATATGGCGTGGCGTCCCTCGGCGCGATGCTCAACACCGATCCCTCTCAGTACCCCGACGAAAACCCGCTCATGGACAAGGGTGGAGGCCTCGCCCCCTCCCCCACGGCGGAGGAGGTCCGGCTGTACGCGGATGGCTTGGTCAGTCCTTCCGAAATCGAGGAAGACTCCTCCTACGTCTATCGCGGCCTCGACGAGTCGCAGCTGAAGGCCGCCACAAACTCCTACCCCACCCACATCGGGACCAGCCCCCGGTACCACCGCTGAGTCGCGTCCGCGCGGGGCTTTCGCCCCGGCAACGCCCGCCCGTGTCCCCCGCGCGCCCTCACGCGCAGATCCACAGGCATGAAAGGCCTCCCATTCCTCAGACGTCAATATCCATGTCCAAGAAACGGGAGGCAGCTCAGCCAGCCGAGGCCACGTCGCGCGCCGTCAGGAGCGGGCAACCTCGGTGGCGGGGGTCTGCACCAGGCTCGACAGCGCCGTGATGAATCGGGCGATCATCGAGCGGTTGCGGCTGTCCTGCATGAGGTTGGGGAGCCCCTTCGTCGAGCAGGTCACCTCGATGACGGTGCCGCCTTCGACGGGGATGAAGCCGACGACGATGCGTTCACCCCACGACATGAGGCCCAGCGGCGTTTCGAACGTGACGACACGGCCGTTCATGTCCGCACCCGTCAGCGTCGTCGACGGAATCGTCTGAACGGCCGCGGGGGCCGCCTGAAAAAGCTGCTCAAACGGTAGATTGATCTGGAACGACTGCGTTGTTGTCCGCATGCCCATGGGTGTCTCCTTACGGTTGTGGTGAACGGCGCTCGCGCCTATCCAGCGAGGCTCTGGTTCCGATGACGAAAGGAACTCCTCGCCGACGCCGCCACCCCCTCGGGGCGGTAGCGCGCGTGCGGACCCTTCCAGCCGCTATAGAGAGTATCAGGCTCGCTTCCCAGAAACTATTCCGGCCAGAACCTATTCCGGTCGCCGGCTTCTCCCAACGAGGGTCCACGAACAGACAGAAGCTTTCAGGGGCGCGGCTCGAAGGGGCTGACTGCGACCGAGGGGATCTCCTGGCACACGCGCAGGGACAGCTGCAGGGAGGTCGAGGCGCCGCCCCCCTCGGAAGAAACATCGACCAGGTCGACATCGGTCGGCGTGCAGCCCTCGACGCCGTCCACTGCCTCGGCGGTCAGCGTCACGCCGACGCGCCCACCCTCGGCGATCGTGTAGACGTTACCGGGATCCTCCCCGTCACGCACGGCGCTGGGCGCGGTGGTCCCGGCCGAGGAGAAGACGACCGACGGGAATCCCCCGATCCAGCACGCCGGTCCCTCGTTCGTGAACGACAGCTCAACGTATGTCGTCCCCCCGACCTCCTGGCGGCTCGCGACTGCGGGCTGAAGGTTCGCCAGATCGCAGCGGGCCTCGTCGTCGGTGACGTTCACCTCGGGTGTCTGGGGCCCCTCGCTGCTCGCGCCGCTCTGCGCGGCGGCGTCGCTCTGCGGCGGAGCCTGCGTCGGGGAAGCCGAAGCACCGGAAGCGGTGGCCGAGGCCGCGGGATCCGGCTGGCGCTGGCCCGTCTTCGGCGAACACGCGCTCGCCCCGAGGGCAAGGGCGGACAGTGCGATGGCGGCAAGGATGCGTCGCGTGTTGATCATGGGCCCATCCTAAGGACCCTGGCACGAGCTTCTCCCCGCCACGCCGAGGAAAGCGCCAGGGGTGACACGACGCGCATCGGCGTGCCCCCGAGGCGGACCCGGCGCAGGCTACCGGGAGACCGGCTCGATATCGACGCCTGCCACGTCCATCTCCTCCAGGGAGACCATCCGGTCCTTCCTGGCGACGTGGAATCCCCACCACACGAGAGCAAACAGGGGCAGGCCAATGTAGGAGGAGGCGACCTCCCACACCTGCCCGTGCAGGACGGCCTCGTAGTTTTGCCCGGCCATGACCACCAGGCACATGACGAACGCGATGATCGGCCCGGCCGGGAAGAACGGGGATCGGTAGGGCAGGTCCTCCAGACGGTTGCCCTGCAGGAGGTAGGCGCGCCTGAAACGAATATGACTGACGGCGATGCCCAACCACATGATGATCCCGGAAATGCCGACGATGTTGACCAGCCACGTGTAGGCGTCCTCAAACACGAGCTGCGTGAGGAAGCCGCCGGCCGCCATCACCGTCGTCAGGGCCATCGCGTAGCCGGGGACACCGCCCTTGGTGACGCGCGCGAACAGGGCGGGGGCCTGCCCCTTGAGCGCCATCGAGTGCAGCATGCGCGAGGCCGCGTACAGGCCCGAGTTGCCCGCCGACAGGATCGAGGTGAGGATGACCGCGTTCATGACGGCTGCCGCGGCTCCGATGCCCATGCGCGCGAAGACCAGGGTGAAGGGCGACTGGGCTACATTGTTGGCCGTGTCGTCGGCGGCGCTCAGCAGGCTCGGGTCCGTGTAGGGAAGGAGGGTACCGATGATCGCGATCGCTCCGATGTAGAAGAACATGATGCGCCAGAAAACCGTGCGGATGGAGCGCGGAACATCCCGGCGCGGATTCTCGGACTCCCCCGCCGCGACTCCGACGAGTTCGGTGCCCTGGAAGGAGAACCCGGCGATCATGAAGACCGCGATGATCCCAACGAAGCCGTTGTGGAAGGGGGCATCGCCGGTCGTCCAATTCGACAGGCCCGGCGAGTTCGTTCCCATCACCCCGGCGATCATGAAGACGCCCGAGATCACGAAGACGACGACGATGACCACCTTGACCGCGGCCAGCCAGAACTCCGCCTCGCCGTAGACGCGTGCCGACAGAGCGTTGAGACCGACGACGATGACGAGGAACACGACCGCCCAGATCCACGAGGGAACCTGAGGGAACCAGTAGGCCATGACCAGCCCGGAGGCGACCAGGTCGGCCGCAACCGTGACCGCCCAGTTGAACCAGTAGTTCCACCCCATCGCAAACCCGAAGGACGGGGAGATGAACTTCGTGGCGAAGGTCTGGAACGATCCCGCGACCGGCTGGTGAGCGCTCATCTCCCCCAGAGACTGCATGAGGAGAAGCACCATGAGGCCGATGGCGGCGTAGGCGACGAGCGCACCGCCCGGTCCCGCGTTGGCGACGGTCGCACCGGAGGCCAAGAAGAGACCTGTTCCGATTGCTCCGCCGATCGCAATCATCTGCATGTGGCGCGATGCCAGGCCGCGCTTGAGCTGGGTATCCGTGCGCTGGCGCAGCTCGCTGGCGACGTCATCGGGGGTTGGGGTTGCCATGACTGGGTTCCTCGTCTGTCGGTCGTGAGTCCCATCTTAATGCCCGAGGCATTGCGTCGTCGTTGAGCCTCTCTTTCCTCGGTCTTTAACGAGGCCGTGGCCGCTTTCCTCTCCTCGGTGTCCTCGTTGCGCCCCGCGTGGCCCGGCGGCGCGGCCCGGCTAGACTAATCCCACCCGTGCACACCAGGAGGCCACCATGTCGCAATCCCTCGAAAGCATCTGTTGGATGCTTCTCGCCCTCGTTCTCTCTGCCGCTATCGGCATTGAGCGCCAGATTCGCGGAAAGAGCGCGGGCATTCGCACGCAGGCGATCGTCGGTCTGACGGCTTGCCTCATGATGCTCATCTCCAAGTACGGCTTCTCCGACATCCTCGTTGACGGCATCACGCGGTATGACCCCTCGCGAGTAGCCTCCCAGATCGTCTCGGGAATCGGTTTTCTCGGGGCGGGTATCATTCTCACCAGGCACGGAGCAATCCGAGGGCTGACCACCGCTGCCACCATTTGGGAGACGGCGGCGATTGGCATGGCGTGCGGGGCGGGCTTGTGGTGGCTCGCCGTTGCCGGGACTGCGCTGCATTTCCTCGTGATCGCCCTGTTGACGCCGCTCGTACAGTTCATCATCATGCGCACGCACGGACACAAGGTGACGCTGACCGTCCACTACACGCCCGGTCACGGGGTTCTCTCCGCGCTCCTCGGCCAGGTTTCTTCCCTCGGTTGGGCGGTCTCCGCCGTGTCCACCCGCACGTCCTCGAGCGATCGTTCGTCCACGGCACGTTTTACCGCCGCCACGCGCCAGGACCTGTCTCAGTCGTTACTGGTGACGACGTTGGCCGACCTTGATGGGGTTGCCGGTGTGGATGTCACCGAGGAGGAGGACGAGTAGCGCTCTTCGCACGCGCAAAGGGATGAGCCCGCGTCGCCGCGGGCCCATCCTCCTCTATCCTCCTGTCAGCACCTCACGCCTGCGGGCCGAAGGGGTTGTAGGGCTTGTTCGACTGCTGGCCCGGCTGGCCGCCGTACTGGCCCTGACCAGCCTGCGGTGCCTGGAAACCACCCTGACCCTGCGCACCGCCATACTGACCCGGCTGGCCGCCGTACTGGCCCTGATCAGCCTGAGGAGCCTGGAAACCACCCTGCCCCTGCGCACCGCCGTACTGACCCTGACCGGCCTGCGGGGCTTGGAAACCACCCTGACCCGGTCGGCCGCCGTACTGGCCCTGACCAGCCTGGGGCGCCTGGAAACCACCCTGGCCCTGCGCACCACCGTACTGACCCGGCTGGCCGCCGTACTGGCCCTGACCGGCCTGAGGCGCCTGGAAACCACCCTGCTGCTGCGCACCGCCATACTGGCCCTGACCAGCCTGGGGAGCCTGGAAACCACCCTGACCCGGTCGGCCGCCGTACTGGCCCTGACCGGCCTGAGGCGCCTGGAAACCACCCTGACCCTGCTGGTTCGCGGGTGCGGAGGCGAAGGTGCCGCCAAATGCAGTCGGGTTGTTGATCGGCGCGACCTTTCCGTTCTTGAGTTCAAGGAGGAGCAGAACGCCTCCCGCGCCGAGGCCGATCGAGAAGAGGAAGAAGAGAATGCCACCAAAGCCAAGGTCCGCGATGCCGAACACGATCTGCAGGACCCGAATAATGCCGAAGAAGGCGGCGACAATGCCGGTGGCACCGGCAGCAATGAACGCCCACTTCTGGTTGGTGAACCAGTAGGCAACACCGAGGCCGGCGACCGCCAGGAGAAGCACCATGTGGAAGAAGGCATAGCCGCCGATATCAAACAGGGAGACGGAGTAACCGCCGTACGACGCGAACGGCAGAACCATCGAGATGAAGGACAGGACGACCGCGGCGAACATGCCGATCAGCGAGTAGGTGGCGCGCACGGAGCGTCCGCTCACCTTGCCGGTTTCTGCCACGACGGCGGTCTGGAACTGATTGAACGCGGTGCCGGCGGCCGCGCCGAACTGCTGAGCGGCCGCGCCGAACTGCTGTCCCGCGCTGGCCCCCTGCTGGCCACCCTGGGGGCCGTACTGGCCCTGTCCCTGCTGGGGACCGGGGGCATAGCCCCGCTGGCCGCCCTGGGGGCCGTACTGAGCCTGCCCCGGCTGGGAGGCGGGCGCATACCCGGGCTGACCGTACTGGTTCTGTCCGAATCCCTGCTGCGGGCTCCCCTGCTGCGCGTAACCGTTCGCTTGGACGCCCGCGCCGTACTCTTCGGCGGCGATCTCAGCGGCTGTCTTCTCGCGCGTTCCTTCGACGATGGTCCGTTCGAGGTCCTCGTCCGACAGGGTTACTCCCGCCGACTGCGTTGCCTCGCTCGCCGGAGCGTATGGGCCGACCGGCGCCTCGGAAGTCCCATGGGAGACAGTGGTCTGCGCCGCGGGCGGCTCTTCGACGGGGGCGGTCATCTCTTCGACGGGCGCGAACGGGGGTTCCTCCACCGGGGAGGAGGCTTCCTCTGCCAGCCCGAGCGGAGCCTCGTCCGACGGATGCGTCTGCTCGATGGGGGCCGACACCGCTTCTGCGGGTGCCTCGGTGGCCCCGTCGTAGGTCTCGGGCGCTGCCGAGTCCGTGGTCCCCTCAGGAAGAGGATCGGCGGCGTTTCCCTGAGCCGTGGCATCGGGCTGCGCGGCCCAGGAGTCATTGGGGTTGTCGTGAGCCGCCTCGGCCTCGGGCTGCGGGTCGTAGGCTTGTCCGACCTCGGGGCTCTCGGCGAACGGCGCAGGGGCGGCCATCGGAGGCTGCGCGGGCACCACGCCCTGGTCCGCCAGCCACTGGCCGAGGGCGGGGTAGAGAGACGGGTGGGTTGCAACGTAGGGGCGCAGATCCGGGCGCGCGGCCGTAATATCCGCAAGATCCTGGGGCGTCAGCGACGGATTGCTCATGTCGGCAGCGCTGAGCTGCGACGGGTCGATAGTGCTCATCTACATTCCTCTCGCACCCAAAGGCGCACTTCCTGATGACCAACGGTCAATACTATCGCGGCGACTGACCGATAAGTCAAGGCGTTCACAGCGTGAAACGACCGGAGAACAAACAAGACCCGGCCCCTCACGGGACCGGGTCTGTGGTGGTAGCGGGGACAGGATTTGAACCTGCGACCTCCGGGCAGTGGTTGTCTGTGCTGTATTTGCTGGTTTCGCTGCACATGCTGCATTTGCTGTATGGTTTCGGAGGTTTTGGGCTTGTTCGTGAGCTCGCGCCGTCGCGGGCACTCATCCTTGGTGGATATGGACAAAGATCACATCTTGACGAAGGCAGTGCCGGTCGAGTGGGCGGCTGCTCTGGATCGGTGGGAGCTGTATCTGCGGGCCGGTGGTCGCAGTGAGCGCACGGTGGAGACCCGCATCCGGCACGTGCGACAAGTTGCTCGGGGTCTTGGTGTTGTGTCGCCTCGGGACGTGGATACGGACATGCTCATGCGGTACTTGGGGCGACAGCGTTGGGCTGCCGAGACCCGGCACGGATACTACGAATCGCTGCGCCTCTTCTATCGGTGGCTGTATCCGAAGGGCGGTTCACCCGCGGAGTGGCTACCCGTGGTACCCAGGCGTCCTGGTGCTCCACGTCCGGTGCCACTCGATGTACTGCATGAGGCTGTTGCGGCCGCTGATCGGCGTACCCGGCTCATCTTGTGCCTGGGGGCATGTGCTGGCCTGCGGGCCTCGGAGATTGCCGCTGTTCACGGTCGGGATGTCCTCGATGACGGGTCTGGCATATCCCTCATGGTTGCGGGGAAGGGCGGGCGTGTTCGTCGGGTGCCGCTGGCTGATTGGCTGGCAAGAGCTGTGGTGTCTGCATGTAGCGCTGGGGGCGGCTGGTGCTTCCCATCGAAGTACGGCGGGCATCTTTCGGGCGCGCACGTCTCTAAGCTCGCGGCCGTCGTCTTGCGGGATGGGTGGACTCTCCACACGCTGCGGCATCGGTTCGCTACGGCCGCGTATTCGGCTGAGCGGGATCTTCTCGCCGTCCAGCGGTTGTTGGGGCATGCGAGCGTGGCGACAACGCAGCGTTATGCGGCCCCTCCCGAGGATGCCTTGCGCCGAGCGATCGAGGCCGCCGATTTCACCCGTGAGGCGTGAATAGGTCCCGGCTTTGCTCCTGGTGGTTGCTATACATGCTGCATTTGCTGGCATTGCTGCAAGTTCTTCTATTTTCCTTCTGTTTTCAATGAAAGGTCGTTGTGATGTTCTCTTACTCTCTCGATGCTTCTGATGTTTCCGTTCTGACGGATGCTGATCTGTTTTACCTTCGTGGCGCTTTGGAGCGAGATCGTGATCGTTTGGAGCGAGATCTCGCATCCCTTGATGAGCTGAGTGCTCCTCTGGTTGCACCGGCGATTCATGAGCGCATGGAAGCACTCGGCTCGCTCCTGGCGCGCCTTGATGAGGCGTGCTCGGTCCTGATTTCTTACGCCCCGCTTGAGGATTGAGGGGTGTTGATTGTGTCTGACAAGATGCGTAAGCAGGTGCGCCAGCTTCTTGCGTTGGCCACTGACCCCGGCGCTTCAGCTTCTGAGCGTGAGGTCGCGATGAAGCGCGCCAGCGTCCTCATGGCGCGCCACTCCATCACGTCCCTGGACGTCGAGGCAGCGGAGCGCGAGCGCATTGAAGTGCGCGGGCTCGTCCTGCGCGGCGGGCGCTCTACCGCGTCCCGCGCGACCCACACCGCGATCGAGAGGGTGGCGGACGCGGCGGGGCTGTGCGCGTACTTCATGGACCGACGCGGGCTCCGGGGTAACCCGCACGTCCAGGTGAATGTGGCCGGGTTCGGCTCGGACCTGGACTGGTTCATGCCCCTGGCCTCCGCGCTCGCCTCCTACACGGCGGCCGGCTGGGTGGCGTGGAGGCGCGCGAACTCCGAGCTCTACAGGCGCAGCGATGCCTCTCACCGGCGGCAGCTCCGCGACGGGTTCATCCTCGGATTCGGATTCGCCGTCGCCGACGCGGTGCGCGAATCCCGCGCGACGGCCCTCGCCCAGGACAGCGCAGACGACGCCCCGTCGCGGGCCCTCGTCGTGCGCTCGCGCGAAGCGCAGGTCGCCGAATGGGCCGAACACCTGGGCCTCGCGTACGGCGCCCCGATCACATTCAACGACGACACCCGCCGCGCGGGCTACACCGCCGGACGCGCCTCGGGCCTCGGGGCGCGTACAACCAACGTCGCTGGGGTCGTCTCCCCGCAGATCACTGTTCGTTGAGAATCGGAAGGAGTTTCAGAATGCTTATTGTTGCTGCCACAAACCAGAAAGGTGGCGTGGGGAAAACGACCACGACGTATCATTTGGCGCGCGCGGCGAGCCTGCGGGGGCTGCGCGTCCTGGTGATCGATTTGGATCCCCAGGGGAATCTCTCGGATTCCCTCGTCGAGCTCGAGGATGGGCAGGCGGGTATGGCTGACGCTCTGTCGTCGCGTTCGGAGTGTTCTCTCGGGGACGTTATCGTCCCTACGCGCTGGGATCGGGTGCACCTGGCGCCCTCTGGGGCTGACGCGCTGGCTGCCGTGCGTGATGAGCTCGTCACAGTCGCGTTCGGAAGGGAGCGGCGTTTGGCCGCGCAACTCGAAACCGTGGGAGATGCGTTTGATCTTGTGCTCATTGATTGCGCTCCTGCGCTTGATACCTTAACTGCGAATGCTCTCGCTGTGGCTAATGGAGTGCTTGTCGTGACCCAATCGCGATTGTACTCAGCATCGGGGCTGGCACATTTGCTTGAGGCCGTGGCGGCCGCGCGCGCCTACTACAACCCGGGGTTGCGGGTTGCTGGCGTGTTGGTAAATCAACACAAGGGACGTACTCGCCAGGGCGCGTACTGGTTGGAAGAGCTGTCGACCGCATGCCGGGAACGTGGGCTCATACTGTTGGATCCGCCTGTGCCCGATATGGTGGCGATCTCCGATGCGGCAGAGGCCGGTGTCGGCCTCGATGAGTGGGCTGGCAACACGGCCGACCTATGCGCTCTGTACGATGCGCACCTGAAGTCCGTGCTCGCGACGATGGGCGAGGGGGTGGAAGCGTGAGTGCCCGTCGTCCTGAGCGTCGCAAGTCTGCACTGAGTAGCGGCGTTGCGTCGGTGATCGCCCCTCCCCCGGCGGCCAGCGAACCCGCTCGTAGGCCGGAATCTGTACCTAAGGCTGTTGCTGAGACTGCGCGGCTCTCGATTCGTGTGGATGCTGAGCTGCTTGGGCAGGTGCGTGCGGCCTGGTGGTCGACGGCCGCGTCGACGGGCACGCGCTCGATGAGCGCGTGGATCATCGAGGCGTTGGAGGATCACCTGCGGCGCGCCGAGGCTGAGTTCAACGGTGGCGAGCCGTTCGCGCCGCTAGATGCGGGCGAGATCCCACGGGGGCCACGGTAGGTGAGCAGTGGGGGCGGGACACAACCCACCCCACTGCTCTAAATGCACGATTCTCGATTTTCTCTACCGTTAACGCGCCAAAGAGCATGCCGTGTGGTTAATCACGTCACAACTTGGCAGATCTTGTGGATATAATGGGGCCGTGGGTAGTTGCAGCTACCCACGGCCGATGACAATCGTCCACCCGATTCACACCTTGGGTGCTCATCGGATTAGAAGATTGAGTTTAGATTCTCGAAGATCGCCGTGGCCAGGCCTAACGCCGCCACGGCGATTTTCGTGACCTGCTCAGGAGTAAACCTGAAGCGACTCGTTTTCTTCTTGCGTCCGATTTTCATCACCCCCCTTCGGTACTCACCCGACAGGCAAATCGTCTTGACTATGTGGGGGTGGTGCGCCTGGCGGGCAGCTCCAATTCTAGCGAATAGCTGTCACTCTCATGCCGGAGTGCGCGCACGCGCTGTTGGTTGATCTCAACACCGTATCGGTGGGATGTACACATCCGATCGTGCGGATCTCAACATAATATGTAAGTGATCACATTTTAATATGATGTCTCAGTTTGTGAGACAGAAGAGTCTAACTCGCCTAAGAACGGCTGCAACATCAACACCTTGGGTACGGAGCTGCCAGATGTTGCCCCACCCTCTCCCACGAACGCCAGCGGTCACCCTTGTGGATCCTGCTATATTCCGCCTATACGCCTGACCGTTGCGCGTGAGACTCCGAGGATTCTTGCGATGGCCGCGATACTGCATCCTTGGGCGCGGAGTTGCCGGGCGCTAGCCTTTTGTTCTTCTGTGAGTGCCGGCGGCCGACCGATCTGCCGGCCGGCCTTGCGGGCCGCGTCGAGGCCGGCGCGCGTGCGTTCACTGATGAGGGTTCGTTCGTATTCCGCGAACGCGCCGGCGAGTTGGTAGAACATGCGTCCCAAGGCGGTTGAGGTGTCGATTCTTTCGTCGAGGCTGCGGAACTGGATACCGCGCGCATGGAGATTGTCAAGGGTGGCAACGAGGTCGACGAGAGAGCGTCCGAGACGGTCGATGCGTACCACGACGAGCGTATCTCCACGCCCCAGGCTGCGATTACATTCGGCCCACTGCGCGCGTTCCATGGTGGTTCCGCTGGCGTATTCGATGTAGATGGGGTCGCATCCGGCGGTGCGTAGGGCCTCGATTTGGGAGGCTGGATCTTGGTCCGCTGTACTCACTCGCGCGTAGCCGGTAATGCTCATGGCCATAATCGTATCGGTCTAGTTGTGGCCATGCCTTTGTTTTGGCCAGGGTTTTTGGACCGCGCTAGCGGGGAATACGTAGTATTCCCCGCGCATATGGCCAGAATCGGCCGATTATGACCACCCTGGCGCTTCGCACAGGTGGTGGGTGTCCGACTGCTGTACATGCTGTATTTGCTGTATAGACAGGGTTAGCGATAGTGACGCTTTCCGTCTCCGCACAGTCCGAGTGCGTAGCCGACGATGGAGAGGAAGGCCAGGAGTGAGGCCGCCCAGAGGACTGCTCGGATGATGAGTCCAACGAAGCGGAGGATGTGGCCAGCGCATGTGAGGATCCAGCTGAGTGCTTGACCGGCTGTGTGTGCGGCGGCGCGAGCTCGGGGACTCCACGTGCGTGTCTGGCTCCATGCGTATGCGGCCGTGATGCACAGGATGATTGCGAACAGTGCCAGGATTGGGCGCATCTCCGGGAGGAGGACGTAGACGGCAGCCGATACGGGGGCGAGGACTGGCAGCGCTTTGCTGAGGGGGACGGCTCGGGGTGCGGGTCGCATGATTGGCCTCCTTGCTCGATGAGCTGGTTGGTGTTGAGGATAGGGGGCGTCGTGCTCGTTTGCGTCCACCTGATCCGATCGCGGCGTGGCCTTCGTGTGTGGGTAGCGGCCCCGTCCACAGCCGTCGGCTGATTGGTTAGCCGACGGTTTGCTGTGGTCGGGGCCGCGTCCGCGCCCAATCGCGTGGCGTGCCCATTGTGGGCGGGCAGGACACCCCCCAGAGGTGTCCGGCCGTCCACACTGGGTGCGCCGCCCCCAGCCACCACCACCTGCCCAAGCAAGCCCCTGGTTGCCCACAGCCGACGGCACGGCCGTCGGGCCGCTGTGGACAACCAGGAGCGACCCCGCCCGCCCTGTCCTTGCGAACAGGGGGGCGGGTCGGTTGCTACTTCATCTGGTCGTCACGTAGTTCGGATAGGCCCCAGGTGTCGTCCTCGTCGATCTGTCCTCTCCAGTGGTAGGGGTGCTCCTCGCGGTACTCCAGGAATTCCGCTATAGGGTCTTTGGTCTCGCCGCGAATGAGCCATAGTTCCTGGAGCGGGCTCGGCTTGTCGCACTTGCATTCGAGCGCTTCGATGAGCCTGCACAGCAAGCGGATGAGCATTGTGCGGGTGAGCTTGAGCTTGCAACTACACCACTTCTGTTCGCGTGGTGTGTCGCAGTAGTAGAGGACGCGGTTACTCCGATGCGCGTGTTTCTTGTTGCTCATTGTGCTTTCCTTTCAGTGCCGCCTTTCCCCTGTCTGGGGTGCCCCCCTAGGTGGGGCGCGGCGCGCCGTGGGTCAACTGAAATGTCCCGCTGGCGTGGCGCGTGTCCTTGCGCATGGCGGCGCATGCCGCTGTGGGCAAGGGGACGCGACAGGGCGCGGGCTCAGTTGACGCGCGAGTGCGACGCGGCCACGATGGGCGCACCCAGACAGGGGATTAACTCAGCCACCCGTGTGTGTGCGCCCCTCGATGGGGCGCACACACACCGTCTTTGCCACGGCCGCGAAGCGTCCGGCCCCGGCTCGGGGCCGGAGTCTTGCCCAGCCTGTCTTTCGTGAGCGGCCCCGTCCACAGCCGTCGGCTGATTGGTTAGCCGACGGTTTGCTGTGGTCGGGGCCGCGTCCGCGCCCAATCGCGTGGCGTGCCCATTGTGGGCGGGCAGGACACCCCCCAGAGGTGTCCGGCCGTCCACACTGGGTGCGCCGCCCCCAGCCACCACCACCTGCCCAAGCAAGCCCCTGGTTGCCCACAGCCGACGGCACGGCCGTCGGGCCGCTGTGGACAACCAGGAGCGACCCCGCCACCGCTCGTGGTCGTGTTGATTGGTTGCGCGTGTGGCTTGCAGGTGCCCTGTCGGGTACCTGCAAGCCACCTCCTGATGCATGCTCATGCCCAGTCGGGGGCATCGGGCCATGCTTCGGGCACGTCTGCGGCCGGTGTTGTGGTGGGCTGTGGCTCCGGCGTTGGCGTGGTGCGCATGGGCCGGGGTGCTGCGTGTGCCAGATTTGCTGCATTTGCTGGTTTCGCTGCACATGCTGCATTTGCTGTACATTCGTCGTCGGTGAGGGCGTTGATGTGGACGCGCTCGATGCGGGTGTCGGCCGTCGCGGCGTTGATTGTGCCAGAGGGGACTTTCACGACAAGGTATGCGCCGCCCTGCGGCAAGCTCTTGATGTCGTTGGGGTGCAGGATGAACTCGTCGACCTCGCGCAATGAGCCGACGCCGCTTGCGGCGTGCATGCCTCCGAGGGCATCCCAGTCATCCTCTACCTGGACAGTCTCTTTCCAAGCGAGGCGGCTACCGATATCGCGGGCGATCGCGTCTGCGGCCTCTCCCCTGGTCTGTCGCAACACGAGCCACATGTTGGCGTTGGTTCGCACGCTGGCCGCGAACTGCGGGGATACGGCTTCGAGGTCGGCGTCGAGGTCTTGGGTGGCGAGTAGGACGGCTCCGCCTGCTGATCTGGCGCGGGCGTACAGATCGGCGACTCTGGGTGTGCCCAGGGCGCTGAATTCGTCGAGGATAACGGGGCACATGTGGGTCTTGCCCCAGCCGTCGCGTGCGAGGCGTCCGAACGCCGCGCACAAGTCCTGCACTGCGAGGGTGCCGATGGTGCGCGCGGTTTGGGGTGCGCCTGCGGCGTCGAGGGAGAGGCATACGATGTCTCCGGCACGAATCGCCTGTTCCATCGTGAACCCGTTGGCGTCGAGGATGCGGCCTGCGGCCGTGTCGACGATGACGGCGACGCGGTCTCTCACGTCGCCTACGTCGCCCTCGTTTTTTGAGGCGTCGAGGTCGGCTAGGTATCGAGTCAGGGACGCGGCCACGGCTGGGGACACGAACGGGGCTACCGATCGCAAGGTGTTGATGCTGAGGAGGTCGGCTACGTCGGCAAGGCTGATCGTCCATGTGCCGCCTCCGACGCGGGCAACGCCGGCGTCGGCGAGATTGACGCACACGCGGCACGCCTGCTGCAACAAGCGACGCGAGAGGGTTGCGTAGTGGAGGTTGACGTTTTTGTCGGCCGCGAACAGAGTTTCGTACAGCGCGTCGGCCGCCTCGTCGGCCGTGAGCCCAGCAATCGGGTTATATGCGCTGCCCGTCGCGTCGACGGTGACGTGGTGGAAGCGGCGGCCGGTCTGTTTGGCGATCGCCGCGAGGGTGGAGGCGAGGTCGGGGTCGGCTTTCATGTCGATAACGACGGCTGGCAGATGTAGGTCTCCGGCGGCCGGGGCACCCGTGAACCCGTAGATGATGCGCTCGAGGGCTTGGGTTTTGCCGACGCCGGTGGGGCCGATGACGACGCCGTGGGTGCGTAGGGCTGTGGCGTCGAGGTTGACGGGGCGGGCGGCTTCGTCGACCCCGATCGACACCTCGAGGTCACTCACCGTTGCGACGGCCGACGCGGCGGCTGTGGCCGCGCGTTGGCGGGCCTTGGCTCGATGCACGCGCTTGGCGCTGGCGGGGCGCTTGGTGCGAGCTCGCGGCCCGGCCGCGTCGTCATCCTCGCGCCAGGTGGCGTCGAATCGCCTGCGGTAGGCCAGGTAGATGCCCGCGACGAGCAGTGCGAGGCACGCGGCGAAGGGGGCCTGGGCGATCGCCCATGTCTGCCAGTTGGCAGCTAGTACCTGGCCTGGGGTGGAGGCTCCGGCGCTTGGCCCGTTGATCCTGAGGGCGTTGATGAGCGCATCAAGGAACTGAGCGGCAGCCTCGCGATAGGTCCGCAGATAGTCAGCACACCACCCTGCGGCCCACCCAGCCGCGCACGCGACAATGCCCATGAGAGGCAGGACCCAGGTCGGCATTCGACGAACCCAAGGAATGCGACCACACAGAATGACAGCCAGGGTGATGAGCGTTGTCAGTGGGTTCAGGAAACACGCGACAATAAACGCTATTCGTAGGGCGGCCGTCGAGTCGTCGACGGGGCCGCCGCGCCCGAAACGCAGCTGTGGACTACGAGCAGCATTACTCATGATTGATCTCCTTTCGAGTCATTCATAACGGTGTTGAGTGGAAATACTGCAATTGGTCGACCGAGTCCACGTGATTGCAGAACAGCGTTGGCTTCCTCGCATGCGCTTGACACCACTGGATGCGATTCTGGGGTCGTGAGGTAGATGCCCATTCGGTAGTGCTTCGAATAGCCGTAACCGTGCATCAGGTGAATAAGCCTTCGCTTATTCTTTGGTGTCCATTCGACCTCGTAGCCAACGCGTTGTCCGTCGTCCCCGCTGACCATGTCCGGCCAGGCGTAGCCTTTTGTTCCATTGGCGCGGGTAATCGGAATGGCGTAGTTGTTCGATTCTGGGTCGAAGCTCAGGGCGCGTGCTTCGCGCTCTGAGATGAGACCGGGGCGATCTCCCCGACGGCCAAGTGCGAGGTAGACCTCGACGCACGCGCAATCGTGAGCGTATTCAGCGAGTTTCACGCCCACGCCTGCGCCACCTTCAACTCCCATAAAGCTCGCACCTTCGTCTGAGAGGTAATGCACTTGCGATTTACCGACGACGCTTTGCGAACAAACGAGGCCGATTTCTCGTAACTTAGAGAGCCGACGTGATGTGTATGCGACAGCCGTCGCGCGACTCTGGTTTGGAAATACTTCGCGACGGAGTATTTCAACGGGGACAAAACGGAACTTCGCAAGTAATGCGAGAATGCGTTGATCTGCTTCGCTAATTGCCATGAGTGACGCTCCAAGAGTCATCAATGAATACTAATTTGCTCGATATGTCTATGCTACATGATTCATGTTATTGCATATAGATATATCGGCATTATTTTTTGATTCGTTGCGACACGCTGCCGCGCGCCGTCCTGGCCTTCCTTCTCCCTGTCTTCACTACTTTTCTCTTTCTTATCGTTATACTTCACACCCACCTTTCTTCTTCTCCTGCCCTGCCGGACCCCGACCCCCCTCTCACGCGCTTGTCGTAGGGGGAGGGGGGTCGGGGTCCGGCAGGGCAGGTTTGCCCAGCTTTTCCCGTGGGTGTGGATACAAAGCGGATTGTACTGTGGTTGCACTCTGGTTTGTATGCTGTTTTGTAGTGGTGGCAGGGAGGTGAATTTGTCAGGCGGTGACTAGACAGGCGGCGGGTTGCTAACTGTCCTCGCGCGGGGCATGCTCGTCGTCATAGTCGGCTCCCCAGGCTCTTTCGACAGCTTCTTCAACCAGTTTGTAGAGCGGTGTTCGCTCTTTCCATTTCCTCCATTGGAGGATGTCATAGGTGCGTTCGCTGATGTCGGCGTTGAACGCTCGTGTGACCCCTCTCGATGGTTTGTATTCTCGCTTGGACTCCATGATGCCCTTTCATTGGTAGTGTCGGAATTGCATACTCTTGTTGCGTCCGTAGATGGCTTCGACGTTGATGCCCATGTCTGGGCTATCTGCTGACACCATTTGCCCGTCGCCTATGTAGATGGCGACATGGTCGATTTCTCCGCCGCCGAGGCTCCAGAAAATGAGGTCTCCGGGTGCCGCTTCGGCTTCGGTGATTTGTTGTCCGATGGTTGCTTGTTCGGACGCCTTATGCGGTAGTTCGATGCCGAGTTGGCGCATGAATGCTTGGGTGAGTCCCGAGCAGTCGTAATGCGGTCCTTCACCTCCCCATACGTAGGTGTGGGAATCATCGTTGGCTATTCCTTTGGCCCATTCAATTGCTTGCGTGGTTGTTGCACTTACGTTTCCTTGATTGGTCGTGAGTATTGTCTCGCCTTGGTAGGTTGCCATGGAGTTGATGATTTTGGGGACGTATTTTTCTGTTTCCCCGTTGGTGGGTATTCCACCTGCTGATTGGACTGCGCCTGCTCCTGCGTTGTAGGCGGCGAGTGCGAGCTCGACGGGTGAGCCACTGACGGTTCCGGCGTCAATGTAGCTTTTGACGGTTGCGAGCATGGAACACATATAGTGTCCTTGGCTCAGAATTGCGTCGTGCGGGTTGTTGATGTCGGCTTTCCCGTCACCATCTCCGTCTTTTCCCGCGCCTCCGTCCCAGGTGGCGGGCATGAATTGGGATATTCCCTGTGCGCCCGCGTGCGAACCAGCGTTTTCATTCCAGTTTGATTCTGCGGCAATTTGTGCGGCGATGAGCGCGGGGCTTATCCCGGCACAAATGCTGCCTGCTCGGATCACATCGGAGCGGTACTGTTCGGGGACTGCCTCGGAGACGCCGCCTCCTGGCCCGCTGGTTGCTGCGTTGGCCTGGTAGGAGCTTCCAACGATGGAACTCATGGCGATGATCATGAGGAACGCGATGGCGGCGATGAGCGCGGCGGCGAGTTTGAGCTTCCATGCGAAGAAGAGCTTCATGGGAGCACCTGCCATTGGTCGACTTTCCAGCCGCCGTCGACGGTGTCAGGGTCGGGAATGACGGTGATGCGTGCGCGCACCTGCGCACCCGTGTCGAGCGTGATCGTCGCTGTTGCGCTCCAGGTCGTGGGGTGCTCGGCGTCGGCCGTCTCATCGCTGTATGCGACCTGGACGTGGTGGATGTTAAGCGGCGCGGCTTGAGTGTCGGGGTGCTCGGCCATGTATGCTCCCATTGCCCATGTCTGGAGGGGCGTGAGACGTTGGGAAATCTGTGTCCATGTTGTCCCTTGCGTGCGCTCGATGTAGAAGCGCTCGATCCACGTGCGTGCCGTATTGCGTGCAGGCGCGAACACGTCGCCGGTTGGTGAGGGCGTAGGCGTGTGGGTCGCAGAGGTGATGTGCGTCGGTTCTGGTATCGGCGCGGCAGGTGTGGGGTCCGGGCTCGTTGATGCGTGGCCGGTGGGCGTTGCGGCAGGTGGCCGCATGGACGCGGCCGTCGACCATATCCACCATGAGGCGCACGCCAGGAGGCACGCGGCCACGATGAGGGCACAGACGGCCGCGCGGCCGCGCGGCCGGTGGGGTGCGGGATCGCTGGGTGCCTCGATGTCGAGCAGCCCATCCCACTTACTGTCCTGGTACATCTCTCTTCTCCCTCACGTTCTTCGGATCGATGTCGATAATCGGGCCGCGTGGCGGTTGCGTGCGCTTGGGGGGCGGGTTGTCTCTCAAGCGCGGTTCTCCAGCCCCGCGCCTCGGTGATGATGCCTGCGGGAAGGACCGCAACGGCGGCGTGGGTGCCACTGGCTCTGTCGGCTCCGGTGGCGGCTCCGGGGACCGGGGAGCGGGACCTGGCCGTGTCGGGGCGGCTGGCGGCCGGTTGGACCCGCGCGGGAGCGCGCCTGCGGGCCGTCGCTGGCCGATCTGGGAGTCGTTGTAGCGCCAGGCTCGCGTGTAGGGGCTGGGCGCACTCATGCCCGCCGTGCGGGGGCGATCGACCTGGGATGAGAACTGGTGCGGGTCCATCGGCTGGCGTCGCACGTACTGGGAGTACCGAGGCAAGGAGTAGGGATCCCCTTGTTCGCGTGGCTCGCGCGTAAACAACGGCATGTGGTCCATGGGCTGCTTGAGTTTGTCAGGGACCTTGGGTAGGCGTGGCAGCCTGCGTGGCAGGAGACGACGGAGGTTGGCGGCTCCGGCGAGGAAGCCGCCGAGGCCGCCGTTTCCGGCGTTGTTGGCCTCGAAGATGTTTCTGAGGATGCCCAGAGCACGTGATCCAGCGACGATCGCACCGATGGTGAAGATGACGGTCGCGCCCCATCCCAGCGAACTGGTGAGCGCGATGGTGGCGCTCATGATGGCCAGTGCTCCAGCGAGGGCTAGGAGCGCGGCGATCGAGAGGAGATAGACCCCGAAGACGGCTCCGAGCCAGCCCAGTGCCCATCGTCTGGGCCGTCCGGGCGTGGCAGCAAAGCATGCAAAAAGTCCGGTGAAAATGAGCAGGAGGAACACGACCATCATGGATACGAGGCTGGTTAGAGCTATGACGAAGGTCAGTCCAGCGAAAGCGAGCGCACAGATGAGAGAGATCACGGCGATTCCGAGCCGGTAGGCTCCACGGTGCCCGGTGAGGGTCTGGTATGCCTCGGACTTGCTATCGCCGATCTTGCCCTGGATTTGTGTCGTGATGTAGCCCAGTCGCGAGTCTGGAGCAAGTACGCTGGTGTTACGCGATAGCACCTCTTCACCCCAGCGCTGGCAGGCGGACAGTGATCCGAATTCGGCATAGCACCACGGCGTGACAACGTAGGTGCGCCACACAGAATCGGCCATGCGACGCATGGAGTTGTCGACCTCATCGTCCCCGTACGTGGCTGTGGGTCCCTGGAAGGGGGTCGCCAGGTCGGTCGAGGTGGATTCGATGATCTTCGTCGAAGCCTGGGCTCCAACGTCGTGGACGCCGACCACGGCGTCGAGGATCGGCCCTGCCTGCGCGCTGACCAGGAAAACGGCTATGCCCGCGCCAGCCATGATGGCCAGGTCGTTGATGACTTGGCCAGTGTGGGACCGGAACCGGAAGATGGCGGTGCCCGCCCCCAGGACGATCATCGAGGGAAGGAGCCACCCACTAAAGAAGCTGGCGACACCACCGACGCCCTTTTCGACGCGGTCTCCGAGCGTGTTGAACGCCGTGAGGTCGGTAGCCTGCCAGGTCATGGCGATAGCTCCATTCGTCACGGCCCGCGTGCCAGCGAACGTTAGATCAGTCACCCCATCGAACGCGACATCAACGCCGTTTTGCACGACATGCAGCGTACCCAGGTCTTCGTAGTCGAACATGTATGCGCTGTCCGGGTACTTCTCGTACAGTGTGGGGTCTTGCCCCTGGCTCGCGTCCGGGGCCTGGAACAGTTGACCGATTCCCACCGGCGTGTAGTCGCCGGATTGAGGGCGGTCCCCTGACTGGGGCTCATCTGCCCACGCCGTGCCGGCGGCCGCGAACAGCCCAAGTGCTGCCAGGCAGACGGCCGCAAGAAGACCTAGCGGTCGTTTCGCATGCGCGAATCGAGTTTCCATCGCCCATCCTCCCAGTACAAAGTCTCTTGAATCGTTGCGTTGCCGCCCCCGTACAGGACGGTGTGGTAGTCGACAGAAGCGGTTGCCTTATCACCCTCGATCACGATGTTCTCGATGCGCCGAATCTCATCCTTATGCCCCATGTAGTCATCTTTCGGGGCCTCGCAGCCGTTAACGTGGGCGCGGGACTCTGCCGTGATGAGGTCATCGCAGTAGTGCTGCCACTGTTCCTTGGTGATATCGCCCTGGTAGAGGGTGCGAAACTCGTCCCTGATGGTGGCTTCAACGCCCGCGGCATCCTTGCTCATTGCTGCGGGAGATTCCTGAGCGGGCGCGGCGAGGGGCGTCGTCGCCGAGGGCGCTGGAGTGGTGGCGTGGCCGATGGTGTATCCCACTACCGTGCCGATCGCGAGAGTAGCGGTCGCTGAAGCGGCCAGAGCGATCGTGCTCCACCGGGGGTTTGTCACGTTGGCGTTCATAGTGTCCTCCTAGGGCTTGTGTCGAGCGCACGTGCGACGGCCCCGTTGGGGATCGCAACCTGGATGGTGGCCACGCGGTCACGTGCATCTCTCATGATGCAATGACCGTGCCACACTCCGCCCGCGGGGTCCGTGTTGATCGATGACAAGACAGCTCGCACCTGGTCACTAGGAGCAAGCCCGAGAATCTCAGCGACAGCGTCCTGCTGTTTGCGCGTCTTTTGAGAGAAGGCAAACACGGTGACGATTTGCTCCATGATGCCGTCGCGTTCTGCGATACTCGTCGGATCTTGGCTGTCGATGGCCAAGGAGGCTCCCAACGCGCGGCCCAAGCGCGCCGTCTGGTCGAGGAACGCCGCGCCTTCTTGCGTAGCGGTGAACAGGTGCGCTTCAGGAACCACGACCAGCTTGCGCAGGGGCCGCAGGGCGGGATCCTTCGCGCTGGTGGTGACCCACGAGAGCGCGCCGCGTACAACGGCCGCGCTCACCCTCTGCATGACCGTCCATTCTGACGCAGGCGTCCCTGCGGGGGGCAGGTCAAGCTTCGGGAATTGAAGCAGGACGATACCGGGGCGGGCTTCGAGGGTGCCGACCTGGCGTGCGCCCACGATCATGCGGCCGATCGCGTCTCCCTGGAACGCGGCGAGCTCAGCGGCGACCCGTCGCGCGGTCTCGTCCTCGTCCTGGCGCATCCGCTCGATAAGGACGGCCGTCGATCGGTCTCCCCCATCACCGATGAGCGCCGCGATGTGACGCATCAGAACCGGGTGCGCGGCCAGCCGTAGGGCATCAGAGACGAGCAGCATCAGCTGACTATGGGCATGAATGAGTGCATCGTCGGCGTCCATGGTCGCCAACAGATCGCACGTACCTGCGTATGTGGCGCTCATGTCGACGCGGCGCGCCTCTAGGCCCAGGCTGTGGGCGGCTCCCACGAGACCGCCCTCGGAGTTGTTCAGGTCGCCTTTAAGGTCGAAAACCGGAACCCAGGAGCGCTCAGCGGCGGCATCGAGGGCCAGGAGCTGCAACAGGGTTGTCTTGCCGCGTCCCGACCGTCCCAGAACCGCGATGGTCGACGTGTCTCCTTTCAGTGGCGCTTGAGTGGGGTGACACCGAACGATCTGAGCCGTGGTGCCTGTCGTGTATCCGATGGCTGGCCCGTCATCGTCTCCCACGACGCTGCCTGCCCAAAACCACGAGCCGAAGAATGCTTCGGCGTCGCTGATGTGGTGCATCGCCTCCACTCGCACGTGGTCACCGGGGAGTGTAGACATCCACGTTTCGGCTTGCTCGTCGGCTGCGACCTCGACGGTGATGCCGACCTGGCTGTACGCCTCGATGACGGCGTCGACGCTTGCGCGCAAGTCGTCGAGGTTGTCCTCGCTGACGCTCAGCGTCGGCCAGAACTGCACGAGGCGGACCCGACCACGGTTGATGTCGCCTTCCAGCACGGCCATTTCGGCCTCGGAGTACTGTACGTCGGCGCTGGGTTCGCCAGCGTCCGATTTCGCGGCCTCGCGTCGCTGTTCGGCGGCGCTGTCTTTGGTGCGCTTGACGACCTTGCGTGCGGCCTTTTGGCTCATGAACTCAAAGCGGATCGACGCTTCGGCGTGCACGTCAACGGTCGTGCTTCCATCGAGGGAGGGCCGGGAGATACCCGATAGTAGTGTCAGCCACTGTCCGGTGTCGTTGGTGTCGAGCGCGTCTGCGGAGAACTGGGAGATGATGAGCTGCGCGCTGTAGGCGCTCGCCTGGCCGCCGGCGTCGTAGAAGCGCTGGTGATCCCTGTAGGGGACCATTCGCCCGCGCATCAGCCTGGCCAGGTGTGCGCCCGACACGGTTCCTTCGACGGGGGCGGCATCGGAGGCTCGGAAACACTCGCGGCCAAGCATCCACGCGAGGGTTTCCACGTCAACCGGGGTGGCGTACCACGGTGCTTTATTGAGCTGGCCACCCAACGCTCGCATGGTCTGGTCAAGCCAGGCGAGTTCTTGGCGTGGAATCGATGTCAGGTCGCCTCTCACCCAGTCCACGGCGCGGTTGATCGCGCGTAAGAACTTGGGGTCGCGGCGGTCCTCGATATCGATGCCGAGGAAGACGTGGCGCTCGGGCAGTTGCCAGGCGTCAATGGCTTGTGTGCGCGCGGTCGTCCATGCGCGTCCTTCGGGCGCGGTGAACGCTGTCGCGCTCGTGGCGTACTCGTCGCCGGTGATGCGCCCCCACACGATCTTGATGTGGCACGTTCGGTCTCGCAGGGCCTTTTGGGCCAGCGCGATCGCTTGGGCGAGCTCGGCGTCCATTTCCTGCGCGGTGGCCATCTGCGTGGATGATGGCTCAATGCGAAACCACGCTGTCGCTCGTTCCTCGGTGACGGTCAGGCCGTCGGCGAGGATCTTGTAGATGGGCATCGGTGCTCGCAGTGCGGGCGTGATGTCCACGATGCGTTTGGCCTTGTCAAACACGCTTCTTCCTCCTCTTCTTGCGGGGTGTTGCTGTTCGTAGGTCAGTCATGGCATCAAAGCCAATGAGGATGACCTTTTGCGTGAGGTCGATGCCTGCCTCGGCCTCGGCGTCTCGGTGGGCCTCGGTCTCGGTGTGGGTGGCCCACACGGCCGTGTCCGCGCCGTCGCCCACGTAGTGGCGAATGCGGTCGAGCTGAAACCGTATAACGAGAGACAAAGCCTCTCGCCGATTCGTGGATCGCTGGCCTGCAATGACTGGCCGGTGCCCAACGAAGGCGTATCGAAGCCAGTGCATCCACGTGGTAATGCGCTTGCGGCGCTCGCGCCTCGGGTCATCCTCAAATCCCTTGACCACGAGAGCGACAGGGAGCGTGATGTAAATGAGGATGCTCAGGCGCCCGGGTGGCCCGAAAATGAGCCACAAGAGCGCGCACCATGCGACCACGAGCGGTACACCGATGGTGAGCGCGCTTCGTGGCACCCCGTCGACAACGTCAAGGGGGCCAAACTTGTACTGGCGCGTCTCGAACTCGAAGCTGCGCGTCAGAATGTGTCCCTGAGCCATTAGTTTTCGGTGACCTTCTGGGCAACGAACTTGATGAACGTGATGAACGTGTCCGGGGACAGGATCACCCACCCGCACAAGATGGCGGCCGCGATGAAACCGATCATCTGCCCCCAGTCTTTCTTGGCGAAAATCGCCGTCATGTTGTACACAAGCAGGATGGTGAACACAACCCCCACGAGGGAGAGAATCCAATCCTGAATCGATCGTCCCGTGAATTGCATGTCTATTGCTCCTTGATATTGGTATCTGTCGTGAGGTGTTGGACTTGCCAGCGGCTTCCCTGTCCAGAGGCAACCTGGGTGAGAGTCAGCCGGTAATGGCACGTGATTCTCGATGCGCCGATAGTCCACGTGATGGTTGCTTGTGCGTCGCGCTCCTGGCCCTCGCCAACTCCGACGCGCCAGTCATCGAGGGTGGCCGTGGCCAGCCCAGTGGGGGGTGAGTCGATCTGGGCACCCGGTGCGGCCAGCGCGGCCGCATCCCCCGCTGCCCACGCGCGCACGAAGGCGGCGGCGTCGGCTCGGGTGGCCTCCGTGGTCTCTCGATCAATGTCGAGGCGTTCGGCTCGCGCGGTCTGCGCAGGGCCGGGGATCCCCGCGAGAGCGGGTTCCCCCGCCACGCTCGCGCGCGCGTCCGACACGACAATGGGCACCATGACCCCGATCCAGCCCGAGACCGTGGTCTTGGCCTTCTCGTCGCCCTCGTTCGTGATACGGACGGCGACAAGAACGTCAACGTGCTGAGCGTCCACGGGCGTGGTGCGAACGATGTACGAATCGAGGACGGACAACGAACCGGTACCATCCCAGCCCGTTCCATTGGCTGCTGGGTTCGCCCACGTCTGGCTGATCCCCGACTGATAGTCCTCGCGGCTGCGTAGGGTCAGGTAGGCGCGCGCCGCCTCGTCGGCGACGCTGGCGGCCGCCGCGCGGTCGACCGCCCACGACTGTGGGATATCAACCGTTGCAGTCTGGGGCGTTGCTCGCGGCATGACCAGGCGCACGACGCTCAACATCGCCAGGATCGCCACCGACACGACAAACACGGCTCGCATGATGCGGGACGCACGCGAAGGCGTGGCCGCCTCCCACAACTGTGATCCGCTCGTCGCGCTGGCGGGCTCGGTTTTGGGTGGGATCGATCCGGTCGGGTCGGGATCAACGACCCGTCGAGGGGGCGCGGGAATCCCCGCGATCCTCTCCCCCGTTGGGGGCGTGGTCGGCAGGCTCACAGCCCTGCCTCCGATGCGGCATCAACAACCCCCACGCCCGGCAGGCTCGCAGCCTCCGGCTGCGCGGTCACCTGGGGTTCGGTCCACTCTGGTACAGACGGGGCCACCGGGGCATCAGCGCGGTTGCGGCGCGGGATCGCGATGTTCTTTCCCGCCGCCTCGATCGCGATGTTCGTCCGGCGTCGCTGTTGGCCCGTCTCCTGGTCCGTCCACACGTTGGCGACCAGCTCACCAACAACGATGACGGGCGTACCCTTACCCCATGCCTGATCTGCGAGGGCTTGTGCCCTTGCACCCCAGGCGTAGGCATCCCAAAAAGTCGGGTCCTTGGAGCGCCATTCCTGCGCCTTGATGCTGTAGTAACGTTCCGAGCAGGCGATACGCAGGTGAATGCTCACCCGCCCGTCAGGGGTATTGTGGATGGTCGGTTCGGCGGTGAGGTTGCCAATGAATGTATGCATCATGATGATGCTCCTTTCTATCTTTCTGTGTAGATTCGCCAGGTTGTTGGTCGCGCTTGATCACGGGTGCTCGGTCATGCGAGCGCGGTGCCCGGCGCAGCGAGAGCATCCCTCACGAGGCCAACGAGTTCACTCCTACTGACCTGGGGATGTTCGGCGCGCATGTGCTCCCACATCTGCAAGTAGGCCGTTTCCCGGGCGCGTTCTTCGGGTGTTTTGGCGGCCTCGGCGGCGGCCTCGATCGCGGCTGCTTGTGCGTGGTGCGCGGCGTTGATCGCGGCTTCCTGCGCCTGGCGCGCCGCAGCGGTGCGAGCTTGGGGCGCATCATGGATGCCCACGTTTTCGTCGAGCCGGTAGGCCACGAGACCGGACATGCGGTGCACGCCAGTGGTGGGTTTTTCGCCCATGAGGCCTCGAACCTCGGCGGGTGTCCACCCCGCAGCGATCCGCTCGGCAAGCATGCCTGCGACGTGGCGGGCACCAGTGCGGTCCATGGCGTGCATCCATGTGGGCAGGCACGCCCCGATGAGCGCGCTCGCCTCGTCGACGTGGTCATGCTCCCGCCGGGCGGCCTGGGGAGCGACCTCCTGGCGTTGCTGGGCGGTTTCCGGCGCTCGCGCCGGTGCGGGATGCTCGGCTGCCCACGCCAGTGCTTCGGCGAGCTGCTGGGCGTCCCACAAGCCGCTGGCCACCATGCTGGCCGGGTTTTCTCCTGCGGCGAGCATTTCGGCTGCGAGTTCTCCGCGAGCTGTGGTTGCCTCGGCGTCGGCGTCAGCCGAGCCGGGCACTCTTGCGGGTGCCGAGAGATCTTCCTGGTCGGCACCCGACCCGACCGGACCTGACCCGGGATCCGCGGACGGCGCGACCCCGTCCGGTGGGGAGGGTTGGGTAGGGTCTGGTGGGTAGTCTTCTAAGGTGTCTCTGTTACAAACAGGTGACACTGGTGTCACTATTGAACGACCAGAAATGTCACTATTGAAACTCAAAAGTGACATTTTGTCACTAATGGGATTTCCGCATGATTCTGCGGTTTCTTCCATTAGTGACATTTTGTCACTAATGGCGGCAGTCACATCTGTGTTGGGTGCGTCAGTTGCAGGGACAATCACCGCTCCGACGTTGAGGTGGTACAGGTTCGACGTGCGGTGCTTGTGTGGCCCCTTGGCGAGACAGACCGGGTTGTCTAAGGCGCACCATGCGGAGCGCGCTGACTTTGTAATAAGTCCCGCGCTCTCTAGGCGCTTGATGGCGCGAATGATCGTACGCTCACTGCGCCCCGTCAGGATTGCGAGCTTTTTGATGCCTGGCCATGCCTTGTTTTCGTGGTCTGCCCAGTCAGCCATGAGCATGAGCACAAGCTGCGGGACCGCTCCCGCAGCGCTGCACTGCTTGGCCCACGCCATTGCCTCACTACTCATCGCCGCCCTCCTCTCACAGCGCCCCCGTCGGGACACAGGTGCGTATGGCGTCTTCTACGATGGTCTGGGGGCAGTACCACCTGCCCCCAGACCCGCACCAGGCCGCCACCGGCGGCCCGAATGCGATTGAGAGCACCGGCGAGCACCGGCGCGCTCGCGCGGGCGGCCGCCCGCGCACCTCTCACAACTCCAACTCGGAAGGAACAGTCATGAGAGACAACCATGAGACCCCCACCCATCAGCGCTCCTCCTCCGCGCAAGGAGCACTGCGATGAGCAACGGCCCCATCACCACGCGCTTCGAAGAGCGCGCGAACAAGCTCCTGGCGCGCCTGGGCACCGACAACGACGTCAAAGCCTTCCTGCCCCACCTCACCCGCGCCCTCATCGACACGGTCAGCGAACTTGAGGCCACCGTCCACACCGCACCCACGAAAGAGCCGATTCGCAAGGCCGTCGAGCCTCCAAACGGTCCCCAAGAGACACCCTCCAACGGCGCCGACGCGACCTACATCGACCCCCAGCGCCTTCCCATGGCATGGCTGCTCGGAACCGACCTCACCCAGGACGAACTGCACACCATCGCGAGCGTTCTTCAAACAAGGGCTGGTGAACCATTCAGCCTCAAGGTCATCATCTACCCCAAGACTCTTGAAGTCTTCGTCCGCAACCCCACCACCAGGCTGCACACCTTCCTTGGTGCCGTTGACCGCACCCTCGAGCCCCTCTACAGCACCTACACCGAAAACGGCCCCATCACTACCACCGCACGGATCACCTACGTACCCGAACAAGATTTCTGGGGCGTTCAAATCGGACGCGGCAGTTAGGGACTCCAAGTCCCATACCCAGCTTGTGACCTTCACGCTCATTGAGCACCACTCCTTTCCTCCGCAAGGAAGTCATGTAGGCAGGTATCGAGGGTGTTCAGGGAATCGGTGCATGCGTCACGGTCTCCGACAATGAGCGCCGTGCGCGCCTGCGTCAGCGCGGCGATGCACTGGCCATACGCAGCACCGCGCGTCTCATGGTCAGCGGTGTACTGCCGCGTGGCCTGGGAGAGCATGCGGCGCACGTTCTCCAGGGCGTCGCCCAGGTTCGTTCCGTCGATGCCCAAAGCGTCAACCAGGTCCATGAGGTCCTCATCCGCCCGGCGTAGTAGCTCGTCCACCGGCCTCGACAGCGTTGCGCTCATCGCCCGGCCCTCCCAAGACCAGGAATCGGAACATTGCGCACCTGCCCACGCCCTTCAGTTGAGACTGGCTCTAGTAGCGCTTCGATGTCGGAACGTCGGAAGAACACTCTGCCGTTCGGAAGGCGTACATGGGGAACATCCCCAGCCTTCGCCCACCTGAGGAGCGACTGATAGCCGACGCCGGGCACTATCTCGGACGCCGCCCGTGCGCTAAGTAGCTCATCCCCCTCACGAGATGTACGCTTTTCGTTCATACGTATGAGTATGACAGATAACGTACGTGAACGTCAACAGAAGACTTGCACGATTATCATTCATTCACTAATGTATCAGTCATGTCAATGAACGTGAATCAAGCTATCGGCATGACCGTCGCGCAATACCTTTTTGCACACGGGCTTACGCGCGCTGACCTGGGAGCACTCCTTGGCATTGCTGGCGCGAACGTCTCCAACCGACTTCACGGCAAGGCCAAGTGGACAGCAGAAGACCTGCTCGCCACCTCGGCACGTTTCGGCATCCCCGTTGATGCCCTCATGCCCACTCCGGACGGGTCGGGCGGGTGGGTGCCCGCGCCGTATGTGCCGGCCGGAAGTGCTCAGATGCGACGAGACCCGGTCCCTTCCGGGACCGGGTCTGTGGTGGTAGCGGGGACAGGATTTGAACCTGCGACCTCCGGGGTCTGCACCTCTTTTTAATGAAACAGTGAGATACAGCCGAGCAATCGTTGCTATCGTGCGGTAACTGTCCCGTTATCCTTCCCTAAAGATACTTGAAGTTACCGGCATATCCCCATGAAAGATAGGGAATAAGGTAGGGACTACTTTTCCTCCCTACGCCGTGCTCGGGCTGCCTCGTACAGCGTTGTGAGGTCTGACAGGTCTGAGTATGCCTGAGCGTTCACATCGACCGAGTGGCCGAGCGTTCGAGCACGCAGTAGCGCGTCTACGTCCGTGCGGTACATGGTGTTGAGGGTGGTTCTCCAGACGTGGGTGCGGTAGGTCTCCAACAGAGGCACTCCGCAGTCGCGAGCCAGATCCTTATAGAACGCCTTGAGAGCCTTCTGAGCGTTGTATCTGTCCCACTCGGTGTCCGGGTTGAGCGGTGCGCCCACAACATAGGCTCCCCCGACCTCATCTCGTCTACGGATGAGGTGCTCATAGACCGCAGGCTCGACGAGAGCCGCGACGCGGGTGGTGCCAGTCTTGGCGTTTTCAGCTCGAATAATGCACGCTGGGCGGTTTTGGTCGTCGGTGATGATGTCGTCCCACATGAGAGTTCTTGCCTCGCTCACACGCAGCCCTGTGGCCATTTGGAGCAGGGTTAGGTCGATGCAGCAGCGGTGGACGGCAACGCGGTCTGCCAGCGTGTACCGGCCTCGCTTGGGTGGTACTACACCTTCGGCAGGGTCGAGGGTGAGCAGATGGGTAAGCACACGGTCATATTCGGCTGTAGTGAGCGCTCGCCCTCCTTCAGGGCGCGTGGTCTTTTTGACCGTTCCTAGGTCGATCCGTGCGCCTGCGAGAGGGTTGAATTCAATGACATCGTCTTTGATGAGTTCTTCAAAGAAGTACCTGCTGGCTACTCCCTTGGCGTGCCTGCCGCTCTCTGCGCCGTGCTCAGCAGCGATCCCCTTGAGCAGTTCTTCGATGGTGCGCCTGCGGGCAACTGAGGCGATGGAGTACCCCTTGAACGCCTCAGTGAGGTAGGTCAGCACAGTCTTGTAGCGGGCCTTGGAGTTGGGCGACAGGCGTGAGGACTCGGTGATGATGGGTTTGGATACCGTTTCCAGATATTCGGTTGCAAGCGATGATGGTTTCCACGTGCCCCCAGTTCCTCCCTGTGCGAGTAGTTCAGCAGCTTTTGCGTGCGCACGTGCACGGGCCTCGCCTTTGGTTGAGCCTGTAGTGTCACGCGAGAGGAGACGACCATCCTGGAGTCTGATTTTCCATTGGATGCGGTATTTGCCGTTGGCAAGACGGACCGGGGTCACGGAGTCGATTGTGTTGGTTCCTGAGGCGATTTGAAGTCTAGGCATACCTTAATTATACATAGGGACTAGCAATTGTGGTTCAATTTAACGCTGATGTGTTGCCAAATGTAGGTATATGGTGGTATTATTTTGGCATGCTATAAGGGATGCTGAATAAGCAAGTAGGCGTGGCCTCCGTCGCCACAAAACCAAGCGATGTAACACCCGTTGCAACCGAGGGATCCCACTCGGGTCGCCTAGATCCTCTATATCTAGGAGACCTCAATGTCTACCCCTACTACCCTCGTTACCCCTGCTGTTCTCACTACCGAAGAAGCAGCAATCTATCTCGGCTTGTCTCCTCAGACGCTTGCGAACTGGAGAGTTCGTGGTCTAGGGCCTGTGTACTTGCGTCTTGGAAGCCCTGGTCGTCCTCGTATCGTGTACCTCCCTGAGGACCTCGATGCATTCCTCCGTGCCAACCGCGTTGAGACGACGGGAGGCCAGCGATGACGAGCATAAAAAATCACCCCGGCACCCCCAAGGAGAGCACCGAGGCAATCAGTTCTGTTGGCACCCATTCTACCACATCTGACAGGCGTGCTGTACGGAAGCCACCAATTAACCAGCTCATCCATGATGAGGTCTTGCTCTTCTTCGACACGAGGGACCAGAGCACATGCAGCCCTGAGGACGTGGAGATGGAGCTACTGAACCGGATTAACACGCGTCTGGTCAGTGAGAGCGTGGCTTACGGCCTTAAGGGTAGGGACGCTTATCAGCAGCTCAAGGCTCTTCCGCCTGCTGTGATTGCGGAGGGTATTCTCAAGCGCGAGCTTAAGCACACGGGTCTGATTGGTAAGTCAAGAGCGACGGCTGAGCTGATGACCTATGAGGCTGAGGGGCCTGATATGGGGCTGTACGTGCCTGCTGAGGAGCGTATTCGTAGCCTGGCTCGTCAGTACCACTACACGATCTCACCCAAGGATCTCAACGCTGTCGTGGAATGTGTGCGCGACTCGGTGCCGTTGCTCAAGGAGAGCGAGGACAGCGATGTCGTGGCATTGGCGAACGGGTTGTTCAATGTGCGCTCTAAGGAGCTGCGTGATTTCTCACCCGAGGTTGTTCTCACGTCGAAGGCGTTCGTCCCCTTCCTTGCAGACGCTACCTCGTGCCAGGAGATTGACGGGTGGCACATTGACAAGTGGTTCAGGGAGCTTGCGAACAATGATCCCGAAGTCGAGCAGCTGTTCTGGGAGAACATTGCGGCCTTGTTCCGCCCTAATCACCCGTTCGGTAAGGCTATGCTCTTGTACTCCCCTACCGGATCAAATGGTAAGGGTTCCCTTATTGAGTTGATGCGAAACCTCGTGGGAGCTGAGCGAGTGGCTACGCTTTCAATGTCTGATTTTGGAGAGCAGTATCTTCCTGAGGAGTTGCGTAGCGCTTTTTGCGTTCTCTCGGATGAGAACGAGGTTGGCGATTACATGAAGCGAGCTGGGGCGTTCAAGGCGTGGGTTACTCACGATTGGACTCGCTTCAACGTTAAGCACGGCCCAATGACGAGTATCAAGGGTCGTGGCTTGTGTGTGTTCTGTGCCAACGAGTTGCCGTCCTCGAAGGACAAGTCTGAGTCGCTCTATCGCCGTTTTATCCTCATTCCGTTCCGCAAGCGCTATGTTGGCGCGGATGAGAACAAGGCGATCAAGAACGATTACTTGAAGCGGCCTGAGGTTCTTGCGTACGTCGCGCACAAGGCCCTGATGTGGCCGTGGTTCGATTCGTTTATTGAGCCTGCGGTGTGTCAGGAGCTGCTCGGTGAGATGCGCGTTGAGAATGATCCGGTCCTTCAGTTCGCTGAGGAGTTTTTGCCTCAGTTCGTTTGGGACCTGTTGCCGTGGGGGTTCCTCTACGGGGTGTATTCCGCATGGATGCGCAAAGAGGTTCCCAATGGTCGTGCAGTCAGCTCTCGGGAGTTTAACAAGCGGCTTACAGCATACGTTGATGCCACCCCCTCGTGCGGGTGGGTTGTTCCTCATGGTGCGGACGGCAAGCAGAAATCCATGCGTACGCAAAACCGCATTGTCGGTGATGAACCTCTGGCTGTGGAATACGACCTGAGTAACTGGTTTGATCTCCAACCTGTAGGCGGTTCTATGTGCAAGATCGGGATCCCGCATAACATGCCAGTTTCGGCCCGTGGGCTTCTGCGGGCAGGCACTTCATCTACTGACGACGAGTGACCCAAAACTTGCCCTCAATCCTCGCCGTCTGGGCAGCGGCAACAAGTTACGAAAGGATGCACAATGAATAATCGCAACAACGCTCTCGATGACCTTATCAAGCAGGAACGTCTTGCTTATCAGAAGCGCGTTCGTCGCTTGCGTGAACAAGCACGCAAGGAGGAGGAACGCCTCGCCTTGCGCACGGCGGAGATCATCCGTACGGAGCACCCCGACACGTATTCGAAGTATGAGGAGGAGGCACGTCGCCTCCTCGAAGAGGAGCGACTGGCTCGCTCCTCTCGGGCGAAGCGTTCGGCGCAGTCCGACGCGCAGCCGGAGGTTGCGACGGCGGAGCAGGACCAGCAGGACGGAGGTACGAATTATGAGTACTGATAGCACGTCTACGTTCTACGACCCTGTGTACGAGGCACGCAAAGCGTTGCGAGAGGCAGGGGTAGGTGCACCCTCGCTGTCGGAGCGTGCAGCGCGTGCGCCGCGTCAGGTGATGCCTCGTGACGAAGCTCCTGCTACTCCGCTCAGCGAGGCGCAGGAGCTGGTGCGAGACGTGGTGGGGGATGTCCTATCGCGCGTCTCGCTCCCACCGTCTCCTGCTCCCCGTCAAGGGGTAGCAGGGACGGTGTCCCCCGCGCCCGCAGTGAGCAACGCGAACGAGGACGTGGGCCAGCGGAGAGATGTCAGACAGGGGGCGGTCACGCCACCGTTGTCTGACACTCTCCCTGCTGGCCATACCGTGGTATCGCCTAAAGTCATGCCTCAGCATGGGGGCGTTACCACGTTCTCCGACACTCGTTCGCACAGGATCACAGTGCGTGTGTCGGAGGAGGAGTACGACGCCTTCAAGCGTCGTGCGACTGCGCTCAACGTTACGGTGAGCGCATGGCTTCGCGCAGCAGCACTACATGTGCTCGACGCTGCGAAGCCACCTCTGGAGGCGGTGCCTCAGGCGGCGGCTCCAGAGTCGGCGCAAACTGCTCAGGCTGTTGAGCAGTTGCGGCGTTTGGGGGTCAATCTGAACCAAGCACTCAGGCGCGGTTCGGTGATTGACCCCGAGCGGGTGCGAGACCTCGCTCGCGCCGTCGATGACTTGCGTGCAAGTCTTGGTGACAAGACGGTGATCACGTCATGAGCACGATCAACGTCAAGTCCTCGAAGTCCGCCGCCTCGGCGGTGAACTACGTGCTGTATGGTGCCGACGCAAAGGTGCGCTCTCGCCTCCGATCAGAGGGACGCACTCGGGCGGCGGCACTCGCCATCCATACTGCGGACGGTGCTTCGACACCGGAGCAGTTCCTTGCTCGCGCTGAATCACTCGCACGCTTGCATGGGAGGAAGGTGGAGGCGTACACCTATGTTCTCGCTTTTCACCCGGACGAGTTCGACGTGACCTCACCGGAGGATATGCAACGCGTGTGCGATGTCGCGAAGAGGCTCACAGAGTCTATGCACAGTGCTGACTACCTGATTGCCGTTCATACGGACTCGAAGGGTCAGCATGCGCATGCGCATATCACAGTGACGAACCATGACAACCTCACGGGCAAGGCGCTCTCGCGTTATACCTCGTGGCGTCACGGACTGCACCAGTTGAATGATCAGATCATGCGTGAGGAACAGCTCCGCGTGCTCCCCGATCCAACCAGGCCCAAGCCGGGGTGGCTTCAACGCAGAGAGGACTTTTCTCCCGGTGGTTTTGAGCAACAACTTGGCGACATCGTCAACGACGCGCTTGCTGATCCGCGCTCGGTGGATCAAGCGTCGTTTGAGGAAGTCCTCGCTGAACATGACGTGCGCCTCGCGGTCACGGATCGTGATGGATGGTCTTTCAAAATGAGGCGGCTCGACAATGGCAAGTGGGGAAGGAAGAAAGCAAGCGCCTTGTCTCCAGATTTCACCGCCGATAAGGCACAAGATGTGTTCGCTGCTCACCGACAAGTGGTAGCGGTTCTGGAAGACGAAGAGGAGGAGGAGATCGCACCCAAGAAGAAGCCTCCGCTTCCTCACCCTCAACCTACTCCGCCACCCTCACCCCGACAGTCACCATCGCTCTTCGATGTGCTCACGGGGAAGGCAGAAATACCAATGCCTGCGGGTGAGAGTGTCGAACTGAAGAAGACCTCGACACATTCACCCCGAACGCGACCTGAGACTACCGAAGAACGAGACGCACGCCGTATGAGAGGTGTTATCGTCCCTGAGGTCACACAGCATGAAGACGATGGGATGGAGTTCTGAGGCAAAGGATGAGGAAAACAAGAACCCCGGCTACCGTGAGGTAACCGGGGTTCGTGTTATAGGGATCTGTAGATGAAGACGCCACCATCAGGCGCGTTGGTGACTGTGTACTCGTATTCGAGGTCTTGGATCCATGATTTCCAGTTGAAGTAGCGCTTCGCCTCCTCAGGCCAGTCCTCCATCAAACAGGTGTCCTCAGCGAGCTGTGTCGCGTAGTCCTCGAACGAGTCCCAGCAACCGCAATACCTCTCCTTGAAGTCGGATGAACTCGGTAGTGTATCCCCACATGCTACGTAACAGCCTGTTTCAATCCATGCGAGCAGTGCAGGCCACTGTTCTTCTCCGATCTCATCGAAGACTTCACCCCAAAGCTGTGCGGTATCGGGCGACATTTCACCTGTTCCGCGAGGGAACCCCTCATGATCGAAGATCCATAGCTCGTCGTGAGCTGTGAGGCCAAGGTGTAGGTCTTCAGGTGTTACCTCACCGGCTTCTTCTGCCGGGAACCATCTCCCGTTGAGTATGCCTTCGTTATAGCAGGCAAGGCAGCCGATCCAGACTGATGGGCGAACAGTAGTTTGAGTAATCATTCCAACCTCCCGAGTAGGTGGAGGTGAGGCCGGGCAGCCCAGCTCGGGTAAGGACGCACACAGGCGACCTCACCTCCAACGAGTGGCTCGGGGTCGCTTTGCGACCTTCTCAGGGAATGAGCGGGAGGAGGATATTTATCGCTCAGGGGGATGATCTTTATTGCCCTTGCATGTTCTCGTGGAGTGGGAGCGGGAGGGTGAGGAGGCCCTCCCCGGCAGCGCGGGTTGTAACGCTAGTTGTAACGCTTGTAACGCCTGTGTAACGCCTATTTTTCGTCATGCGTTACGCTCTAAACGTTGGTATATCAAGCAAAACTATATGTTGTAACGCCTGTAACGCCTATTTTCTATAAATTACGCACGGGAAATACTTCTTCACCCGTGTTTTTCTATATATAAAAGTTTTCGGTTTTAGGCGTTACAAGCGTTACAAGGTCAGCTTTTCGTTGAGATACGAGGCGAAACGCTGTAACGCTTGTGCATTTTTAGGTGTTACACCAGCGTTACAAACCCCGATTAAGCGTTACAAACCCCCCGCCTCCGCCCCTTCCCTGAGAACATACGGAGGGTGAGGATGGTCTTACGCCCCGCAGGGGCGTTGATTGATAGTCCTCGATGTTGGGCGATAGTCCCCCCCTCGGGTTAAGGGTCAAAAAGTGTGTCCGGAATCGCGGATTTTCACGGATTGACCTGTAGGTTTCCGGAAAGTAT
>ERZ773042.305-NODE-305-length-36390-cov-3.457052_pt1 | contig 36390 bp, 32 predicted proteins | sample MGYA00511664_ERZ773042 | MGnify/ENA primary metagenome ERZ773042 (study PRJEB29015, sample SAMEA2737984) | human oral metagenome | biome: human oral; feature: human-associated habitat; material: dental | place: China | collected 2036 ... | reverse complement strand
TTGACGACGCTTCCGATGGGCGGAGGCAAGGGCGGAAGCGATTTCGATCCGCACGGAAAATCGGACGCGGAAGTGATGCGCTTTTGCCAATCGTTCGTGACGGAATTGTACCGCCACATCGGCCCCGATACGGATGTGCCGGCAGGCGACAAAGGAGTGGGCGGACGCGAAGTCGCGTTTATGTTCGGACAGTACAAGCGCATTACGAATACGTTTTCCGGGGTGCTCACCGGTAAGGGGCTCGACTTCGGCGGCTCGCTCATCCGTACGGAAGCGACGGGCTACGGGCTCATCTATTTTGCGGAGTGTATGCTGAAAAAAATCGGCGAAGACTTTACCGGCAAAACGTGTTCGGTTTCGGGAGACGGAAACGTCGCGCAGTACGCTGTAGAAAAATTGATTCAGATCGGAGCGAAACCCGTGACGCTCAGCGATCACACGGGATTCATTTTCGATGCACAGGGTATTACGCAAAAAAAACTCGACTACGTAAAAAAGCTCCGCGCCGCGCATAAGGGCATTTCCGAATACGTAAAAAAATTTCCCGAAGCGAAGTTTACCGCGAATGCGAAACCGTGGTCGGTAAAAGTCGATTGTGCATTTCCGTGCGCGACGCAAAACGAACTGTGCGGAAAAGATGCCGATATGCTTATTAAAAACGGAGTTCGGCTCGTCGCGGAAGGTGCGAATATGCCGAGCACGCTCGATGCGACGGCGAAGTTTCAAAACGCGAAGGTGCTTTTCGCTCCCGGCAAAGCTTCGAACGCGGGCGGCGTTTCCGTTTCCGGCCTTGAAATGAGTCAAAACAGCGAACACCTTTCGTGGTCAAAGGAAGAAGTCGACGCGAAGCTCAAGCGGATCATGACGAACATCCACGACAACGCGTACGATACGGCGAAGGAGTTCGGCGTAAAAGGCGACTATGTCGCCGGTGCGAATATCGCGGGGTTCGTCAAAGTCGCCCGCGCGATGATCGCGCAGGGACTGGTGTAAGCGTGCCGAAAGCGCCGCGCCGTACAATGTGCACGCGAGCGCAAACGTTATGAGCGCGCAAGTACGAAATTTCGAGCGCCGTACCTACAGCGGCGCTGTGAGTGCCCTTTGATTCGAAAAGGATCGACCGGCATGTATTCTGATCCCGCTTTTATCGGCGGACGGGGGAATGTATGAAATGCGTTCGTTGTATGCTTTCGATTTTTGCGGCGGCACTGTTATTTGCAGGCTGTGCGTCCGCTCCGAAGACGGCGGCCGAAGGAAAGGCGCCTGAAGCGAAACCCGCGCAGACGCCCGAATGGAAGACGTTTCGCGGGAAAGTGACGGCGATAGAAAAATACGGGCACGCCGTCACCGATATCGCGTTTGCCGATATGCAAAAAGCGGGCTATGAACACGGCGATATCGTAACCGTGCGCTTCGACAACGGCTATACGTTCAACGCTCCCGTCGTCGCGAATTACGATGTCGATAAGGGCGCCTTTCTCGTACGCACGAATCACGCAGGCGGCTTTATCGCCGCGTGCATCAATTACGGAAAACTGAACGTAACGGCGAACGTCGGTGTCGGATCCGCACTCACCGTTTCGATGAAACAAAAAGCGGGCTACCGCGAACAGTACGCGCTGCGCTCCCTTACCGGAACCGATAAAAGGAACGGTTATGCGTCGGATGAAGCCTTTGCCAATTTCAGATGCGTGTCGCTCGGATCGATCGGAAAAAATATTTTATATCGAGGGAGTCACCCTGCGAAAAAGGGCTGGACGCGCGCACCCTATGCGTCCTCTCTTATGGAAAAGGCAAAAATCAAAACGGTCGTCGATATGTCCGATTCCCGAAACGAACTCACGTCCTACCTCGACCCGTCGAATCCTCAATACTCGGCGTATTACGCATCGCTCGATAAAGCGGGCGGCGTCGTGTGCCTCAGTATGAACATGGATTTTACAAGCGATATATTTGCTGCGGGTATTATCGGCGGCTTGCGCTTTATGATCAGCCATGAAGGGCCGTATTACCTGCACTGCAACGAAGGAAAGGATCGTACCGGCTTTATCATGATTTTGCTCGAATCGCTCATGGGCGCAAGCAAAGAAGAAGCGATGCGCGATTATATGCAGAGTTATGTCAATTTTTATCATGTGGAAAGAGGCAGCTATAAATACAACGTTATTGCGAAGGCGAATTTCGAGCCGATGTATAAAGCGATCGTCGGAGGCTTGTCGCCTGTAAAAGGCGCGCGAGCATATCTTTCCGCCAACGGTATGACCGACGCGGAAATCGAAGCGCTTGTGCAGCGTCTTCGCTGACGGAATTTTTTTTAACAAAAAGCGATTTGCTATGACAGAACCTTTCAAAAACGGAACGCTCGTCGTCTATACCGACGGCGGCTGCAGCGGAAATCCCGGACCGGGCGGCTGGGCGTGCGTCATCGTCGACGGTGAAAAAGAAGAAACGATAAGCGGCGGAGAAAAATCAACGACAAATAACCGTATGGAGCTCACTGCGGCGATCGGTGCGCTTTCCGCCGTCGTGCAAAACCCGCAGTACGGCGGACGGCCGGTACACATTTTTTGCGACAGCCAATATGTCAAAAACGGCATTACGTCCTGGATCCGCTCGTGGAAAAAAAACGGCTGGCGCACTGCGGCGAAAAAACCCGTCTTAAACCGCGATTTGTGGGAAAGACTCGACGCTCTTTCCGCATCGCTCGATATTTCGTGGTCGTGGGTAAAAGGACACGCGGGAATCAAATACAACGAACTGTGCGACGAGCTGTGCCAAAAAGAAATCCGCAGACAAAAGAATTGATCTTTGCCGGCGATCGTTAATTAATAATTATTAATTTCGGGGTGTTCCGGCAGCTTTCCCCGTTCAATATTCATCGTGCGCCGGTTCTTTGTCCTTGCTTTGGACACGCTGCATATACGGCGCAATCGCCGCTTCTATTTTTTCTTCGGTGAGCGCGTTCATCATCTGCGACGTCATCGCTTTTGTAAAGTAAAATCTCAGCGTTGCGGACGCTTCAATTTTCGATCGGCCGGAATTGTATTCTTCGTTTTCAGCCGACGGCACGGAAAGTAAAAAGTAGGGGGACCCGTCTTTGAATTCGTATCCGAATTGTACGCGGGACTGCGCGCGGTTATTGATTATCCTTGCAAAGGATCCCCACTGCAGCGAAACCGGGTATTCTCCGTAGATTTTCGTCCGATTGCCTTTTCTGTCGAGCCGTTTATTTTCAAAATCGTCGAAATATCGATTGACGGCCTCGCGAAACATACCGCGGCCGGCTTTATTCAGCAGCACGTGATACATGCCGCCGCGGTACCATGCGGCAAATCCCGAAAGCCCCGTTTCGATATTGTAAATGCACAGCGCGTCTTCTTCTTTCAGTGTGCCGAACGCGGTTTTTTGGAATACGCGCGTCATATCGATTTCGATGTCCTGCTGTCCGCCGGTAAAAAAATTCGTAAATGCGTTGCCGCTTTTCGGACGTACGATAGTGCGAGGTGCGTCGTCGTTTTCCTGCCGCTTTATCTCCGTGCCCGAAGAATGTGCGGCATACGGATCCGCTGAAATCGGCGCGGCGGATTTGCACGAAACGCATACGAGAGTAGCGGCCAGCACGAACGGCAATACGATGATATGGGATTGTATTTTTTTCATAAGAACCTCGATGTAATTGGCATTTCCGTAGCTATAGCATAAAAAGCGCGCTGTGTATACGGCAGTTACAACGCACTTGCCGCCAATTGTCGTCGGTGCCTCGCGATCGCACCGTGCATATTGATTATTTTTTATTTTCGATATCCCAGTCGATTTCGATGGAGCGGTGTTCGATGTCCTGAATGCGCCGGTAGGTGAGACAGTCGGCGCGGTGCACGGTGATGCCCCTGTTCCGCGAAATATAACCGACGATCGCATCGGGGTATTTCGGTTTGCAGCACTGCGCGAAGGTAACGAAAAAATTCGTCGAACTTCCGATGCGTATTTTGCCCGTTCCCTGCCCCGTGTCGGTGCGGGCGCCCGTCCCTTTTTTGTGCCGCCTCGTTTCCTGAATTTCGCGGGAGGTTGTCGTGTTCGCGGTCTGTGCCGTTTCCGTTTTCGCTTTGTCGGTAAAGGTCGGATCGTGTGCGGTGAGCCACGCGTGGATCTTTTGCCGCGCTTTTGCGGTTTTTACCGCCGCGAGCTGAGATGCCGTCGGGTGCGCCTGCGGGTTCGTGAGGATTTCGATGATCTGCGTATTTTGCAGCGGCTCGACGAGCGGGATGATTTTTCCGTCCGCTTTTGCACCGACAATTTTTTCGCCGATAGCCGAGTGGATGCGGTATGCAAAGTCGATCGCGTTCGATCCTGCCGGGAGCTGTACGACTTGTCCCTTAGGTGTAAACACATAGATTTCATCGCCGAGCAGATCGTTTTTCAGCGCGCTGAAAAAATTTTCGTCCGAAACGTGACCGTCGCGCAGTTCGCGCAGTTCATTGAAAATGCCGAGGTGTTCGATGTCGACAAAGTCGCGGCTCTTTCCTTTTTTATACAGCCAGTGGCTCGCGATACCGTGTTCGGCCGCTTCGTCCATCGCCTTTGTGCGTATCTGTATTTCAAGCGGCTTTCCGTCACACATAACGGTCGTATGCAGCGAGCGGTAGCCGTTCGCCTTCGGCATCGCAATATAATCTTTAAATCGCCCGTCGAGCGGCTTCCAAAGATTGTGCACGATACCGACGATCGTATAGCATTCCGAGTTTGCGTCGCAGATGATGCGGAGCGCGAGCAGATCGTAGAGCTTGTCGGGCGACACGTTGCGCTTTCTCATCTTTTGATAAATCGAATAAAAATGTTTTGCGCGGCTCGTGACAGCGATGCGGATGCCCGCCTTTTGTGCAGCCGAACGAATTTGCTCTACGGCTTTTTCGAGGTAGGCGTTCCGCTCGTCTTTTTTTTGCGCGACGATCGCTTTGATCTGCAAAAACACATCGGGATTCGTATACTTTAAACTCAAATCTTCGAATTCGTTTTTTTCTTCCTGCATGCCGAGCCTGTCCGCAAGCGGCGCCCAAATGTCGATTATCTCTGCGGCGAGCGAGCGCTGTGCCGCTTCGGGAAGCGTATCGATACAGCGTATCTGATCGAGTTTATCCGCGATTTTAATAAGGATGATTCGCACGTCGTCTACCATCGCGAAGAGCATTTTGCGTACCGCATCCGCCTGCTGTATCGTCGAATGTCCGACGGGCATGTGCATGATCTTCGCCGTACCGTCTATGAGACGTGAAGTGTTTTCATCGAACAATTTGCGGATATCGTCTTTCGTAACGTCGAAATCGTATATCGTGTGGAGCAGTGCCGCGCATATCGATTCTGGATCCATTTTGTTTTGCGCGAGGATGTATGCGATGCGGAGCGGATGCAGACAGTACGGAGAGCCGTCGGCTCGGATTTTGCCGCGCGATTTTTCGCAGAGGAGATTCCATGTCGCCTCTATTTTTCGTTTGTCTTCGTCCGAATAAAAATCGAAGGCGCCGAAAAATTCGCCGAGCAGTGCGGCGGTATCGTTCATATCGGCTTTGACGGTGACGGTTCTGCTCATCGCATTATCGTATCAAATCGCCGGTCATGAGGCAAGCATCGTTCTATCGCCTTTGCTCGTGTATTCCGTACGGTTTGTATCGTATCGATATTTCGGTTGTTAATAAAATATACCGGAGGTATTGATGAAACGGGTACAATCGATAATTTTATTAATAATTTTTACTGCAGCGGGTATTTTGACCGGCTGCGGCGCGCGCAAAAACTTTGCCGCAATGAAATACGCAGCCGACAGCGCGTCCGTGCGTTCCGGCGACGTCTATGCGGCGGAAGAAAAAGCCGCCGGTACTCTTTCCGATGCCGCGCCGCCTTTGTCCGAAAACCGCAAGCTCATCCGCACGGGAAATATACGTTTTGAAGTTTCGAGCCTTGCCGAAACGAAGGCGGCGGTAGAAGCATGGGCGAAGCGTTTCGACGGTTATGTTTCGGATTTTTCGGAAGACGGCCGCTCGCTCGGCATGACGGTGCACATCCCGTCTTCCGCTTTTGACGATGCGATGTCGTCGTCCGGCACTATCGGCAAAATCGTTTCGAAATCCGCGGACAGCGTCGACGTTACCGACCGCTTTTACGATTTGGATTCGCGTTTGGCAACGCGCCGCGTTTTGCTCGAGCGCTTGCAGTCGTATCTTCGGGAAGCGAAAAATATGAAGGACATGCTCGACATCGAAACGAAGATAAACGACGTGACGGCCGAAATCGAGCAGATGCAGGGACAGTTCAATCGCTTGTCCGAGCAGATCGATTATTCGGAAATCTATATCGAAGCGAACTTGCCGTACAATCACGCGGAAGACAGGGGCTTTATTTTTCCCGATTTGAAATCTGCGTTTATCGAATTCTGTGAAACCGTCGTCGGATTTTTTGCAAACTTTATATTCGTCATTTTGTATATAATCATTTTCGGCATACCGATTCTCTGCGTCGCCTTTTTGCTGTATTGGATTTGCTTCGGTAAAATCGGCGTGCTTCGAAAACTGTTTGAAAAGATACGAGCAGGGAAAAAAGAAAAATAAGGCCTTGTAAAAGACCGCCTGTTTTTCAGCCGCATATACCCGCATTGCTACAAACGGTTTTTTTTGGTAAAATCGCCGTCATAGCGAACGTAACGCTTAATAATTTTTTGTGACGGGAACTTCCGGAAACTGCGGTTTTCGGAAGCAGCCCGATACGTACGGGAGACGGCTATGGCGGAAACGAATCACGAATGCACGCTTGATAAAATCATCAGTTTGTGCAAGCGGCGCGGTTTTGTATATCAATCGAGTGAAATTTACGGCGGCCAGGCGGGGGCGTGGGATTACGGTCCGCTCGGCATCGAACTCAAACGCAATATTCAAAACGCGTGGTGGAAAGAGATGACGCAGCTCCACGACGATGTCGTCGGTCTCGACTCTTCGATCTTTATGCATCACACGACGTGGGAAGCGAGCGGACACGTCGCACATTTTTCCGATCCGATGATCGACTGCACCGAGTGCAAAGCGCGTTTTCGTGCGGATCAGCTCATCGAAGATTTTTGCGCTTCTCACGACGTAAAGCCTGAAAAGGCGGTGGATGCGATGTCGCACGAAGAGATGAAAGCGTTTATCGACGAACACGGAGTGAATTGCCCCGTGTGCGGCAAGCACAGCTATACCGCCGTGCGCGAATTCAATTTGATGTTTAAAACGCATCTCGGCCCCGTCGAAAGCGACACGTCCGTCGTATACCTGCGCCCGGAAACCTGTCAGGGCATCTTCGTCGATTTTAAAAATATCGTTCAATCGAATCGGATGAAGATTCCGTTCGGCGTTGCGCAGGTCGGAAAATCCTTTCGCAATGAAATCATCTTTAAGAATTTTATCTTCCGTACCTGCGAATTCGAACAGATGGAAATGGAATATTTTTGCAAGCCGGGAACCGACGACGATGCGTTCGCGTATTGGCGGGAACAACGCTGGAACTTTTACAAGCGCTACGGTATTGCCGAAAAAAATCTTCACTGGAAACACCACGACAAACTCGCGCACTATGCGAAAGACGCCTACGATATCCAATACCGCTTTCCGATCGGCTTCGAAGAGATCGAAGGCATTCACAACCGAACGGATTTCGATCTGTCGCAGCACACGAAGTACAGCGGCAAAGATATGAGCTATATCGATCAGGACGACGGCAACAAACGCTACACTCCGTACGTCATCGAAACGTCCGCCGGATTGAACCGCAACTTTCTCATGTTTTTGTGCGAAGCGTACGAAGAGCAAAACGTCGCGCCCGACGGCGGTGAAGATTACCGCACGGTACTGCATCTCCATCCGCGCCTCGCGCCGGTTACGGTCGCCGTACTCCCGATGATGAAAAAAGACGGACTCGCGGAGATAGCGGCGGACATCCGCAAAGCGCTCAAAGAAGATTTCGTCACCGATTACGATACGAGCGGTACGATCGGCAAGCGTTACCGCCGGCAGGATGAGGTCGGCACGCCGTTTTGCGTTACGGTCGATTATCAAACAAAAGACGACGATACCGTGACGATCCGCTTTCGCGATTCGATGGAACAAACGCGCGTCAAGCGAAGCGATTTGGTTTCCGAAATTCACAAAGCGATCGCGTCGTATACGCCCGTCGTCAAAAATTAATAATCATGTATCGTATCCGCGCGGGCATTTTGCCGGTGCGCTTACGATACATCCGTCACACGGATAAAGTATGGAATACGTTCGGCTCGGTAAAACGAATCTTCTCGCAAGCAGGACGGCCTTCGGTGCCATGTCGCTGAAGCATACGGGAGATGCCGAAACGGCTTCGACTCTCATCCGAAAAGCGTACGAAGCGGGAATCAATTTTTTCGATACGTCGCGCAGCAACGGTGCAAGCGAAAAGCTGCTCGGAGACGCGCTGTATGAAGTGCGGGAAAACGTCATTATCGCGACGAAATCGAAAGCCTCTTCGGGGCAGGAACTGCTTTGCGATTTGGACGAAAGCCTCGATGCGCTGCACTGCGATGCGATCGATCTGTACCAATACGAAACCGAAAATTTTGTCCCGACGGCCGACGGCAAAGACGGCATCTATCAAACGCTCCTTACGATGAAAGCCGCCGGTAAAATCAAACACATAGGAGCCGTAACCGAAGATTTCGATACCGCTTCCGAAATTATTAAAACGGAACTTTACGAAACGATTCAATTCCCGTTCAGCATGATAAGCCCGATCGACACATCATCTCTCGTGGGACTGTGCGCGGAGCGTGATATGGGGTTTATCGCGATGCAGCCCTTGTGCGGCGGCGTGCTTTCGAATATTCCGCTCGCCTTCGGCTTTCTCCATCAATACGAAAACGTTTTTCCGCTGTGGGGTGCGGAAACGCTCGAAGAGCTTTCTCAGATTTTGTATTTTAACGACCGCCCGCCGGTCATCGACGAAGCGTTCCAAAGAGATGTCGAAAAGCTGCGCACGTTTTTTAATTAGAAAAACGGCAGACGGATATTTTTAAAAGACAGGTAAGGTGAATTCAAAGGCTGCACACAGCCGCCCAATTTCTAAAAAATATTTTATAACCGCCTGCGTCCCATAAATCGATAAATTCTTCATACGGATAATATCGGTTTCCGCTGCGGCATTTTTTATCCGTGACGGTTTTACGTGTATTTTCGGAACTCTTTTCCTGCAGCGAATCATACAGCATAAAGCCGTTTCCGTCATATCCCAAAACCGTTACATAGTGCTGAATATGCCCGACCTTTATTAAAACGATTACGGGAAAGCCTTTGTCGATATTTTCTTGAAGCCATTGTATTTTTTCGTTTCCCTTTTTATTTTTCAAAATATATTCTTTTGTTTTTATTGCATATGCATTTAATAATTTTACAACACCTCGCGGGAATGTGAGATTTTTGTATATTCTCCACTGCATTTCACTTGCAAGCAGTTCGGGAGAAATCTCTTCGTTCTTTAAGATATTAATAACAGCCATGACCGAATACGGCCCGCAATTGTTTAAGGTTTGCCGGTAAAGCAGATCGGCATCGAGCGGCAAAGAGCGGTTTAGCTCATGGGGTATCGGTTTTATTGTTATGCGGGAAGGAAACGCTCTTCCGAAAATTAATAATGATACGGTCGTAAAAAGAATAATAAAAGGGATGATTATTGCAGCAGGTTTTATCTTCATATTAAAAAAACGGGATGCCGTCGGCATCCCGTCTGCACTTTTTCCGGCTTATGGACGCACGATGATATCCGCAAGGTTTGCGCACTTTTCCAAATCTTTCGGTAACAGTTCTTCACGCGCTTTATTGACGTATTTCGGATCCTGGAAGCTGTATGTGAACTTCGTATGGATATCGTACGTGCCCTTCATGAGCGCGTATGCGTCTTCGGTCATGACGAGCTCTTCGTCCGTCGGGATGACGAAAATTTTCGTTTTGCTGTCATCGGCGCTGATACATGTTTCCGCGTTTCCGGTAAACGACCATGCGTTTTTTTGCGCATCGATTTTGATACCGATATCGTCCAACCCTTCGAGACTTTTTCCTCGCACGGCCGGAGAGTGTTCTCCGATACCTGCGGTAAAGACGACCGCATCGACGCGGCCGAGCGCTGCTTTATATGCACCGATATATTTTTTAAGACGGTATGCAGACATTTCAATCGACAGGGCAGCGAGCTTGTCACCCGCCGCTGCCGCATTTTCGATATCGCGGCTGTCCGCGTATTTTCCGTTCGTGATACCGAGTAAGCCGCACTGTTTGTTGAGTGCCATATCCATAGCTTCCGCGCTCATGCCTGTTTTGCGCATGATGTAAAAGGGAAGCGCCGCGTCGACGTCGCCGCACCTCGTACCCATGACGAGTCCCTCGAGCGGTGTAATGCCCATAGACGTATCGAAGCAGACGCCGCCTTTTACCGCGCATACCGACGCACCGTTTCCGAGATGGCAGATTATTAAATTCGTATCTTTCGGCTCTTTGCCGAGCAGCACCGCAGCGCGTTTCGACGTATACATAAACGATGTGCCGTGGAAACCGTAACGGCGCGCGTGGTATTTTTCGTACCATTCGTGCGGGATCGCATACATATACGATACTTCAGGCATCGTCTGGTGCCATGCGGTATCCATGACGGCGCAGTGCGGAACGTTCGGCAGCACTTTTTGCGCGGCTTCGATACCCATGATATTTGCAGGATTGTGCAGCGGCCCCAAATCCTGCACTTCGCGGAACGTTTCGAGTACGGCCGGCGTGATGATAACCGACTTCGTAAATCTTTCACCGCCGTGGAGCACGCGGTGACCGACAGCTCCGATGGTGCTCATGTCTTTGATAACGCCGACTTTTTCGTCGGTTATTTCTTTCATGATAAGTTCGATCGCTTCTTTGTGCGTCGGGCAGGGGCTTTCGATTTTATATTTGTCGGCTTCGACGCAGTGCGTGATGACCGAACCGGGACGCCCGACGCGTTCTACGATGCCCGTACACAAAACGGCTTTGTCGTCCCAGTCGTAGACTTGGTACTTTGCGGAAGATGAACCGCAGTTAAGCGTTAAAATAACCATAATCGCTTCCTTAATAAAAAATTGTGTTTATTATTATAAAAGTATTTGTCGTTCTTCGCAAGGTGCCGCCGCATGTGCCGCCGCATGCAGGAGCGCCCGCTGCACTGCCTCCCGCTTTTCGCGTCAGCCCTTCATCAGCGCCGCGTACTTTTCCGCGATACGCTTCGATTTTTCCGCTGCGAGTCCGCGGTAGCGCGCGGGATTTTCGAAAAACGTTTCCGCGTCTGCAACGCCGAGCTTTTTCAGCTGTTCGGTTATTTTATTAAAAGCATCCGTATGGCGCTTCAGTACGGTAAAAAACGGCTCTCCCGTCTTTTCGCATTCGAGCGTAATCTTTCTGACGATTTCATGACCGTCGCTCACACCCGCTTCTCCGAGCAAAATATACGCCGGCTCCGCAAGCACTCCGCCCCTTACTCTGCCGCCCGCATTTTCAAGCGTCTTCGCCATCGCTTCCGTATCCGCCTGCAAACCGGACACGACTTTTTTCATGCGGCTCACCGCCATCGTAAAGCCCGCGACGTAATCGGCAATAAAACGCTGGCTCGCGCTGTTCGTCAAATCGCGCTGGTGTTCCGAAATCTGATCCATGTAAAACGTGATGACGCGCGGACACATCGCTTTCCACAGAGACTTTACGTGCTCGCTGTTCCACGGATTGCGCTTTTGCGGCATCGTGCTCGAACCGACTTGCGTCGAACTGAAATACTCGAACACTTCTCCGATCTCAGAACGCTGGAGATTGCGCAAATCGTCGGCGAGGTTTGCGATGATGCCGAAAGCGGTATTACATTCGAGCAGCAGGCGTAAAAGGTATTCCGGTTCGACGAGCTGATTCGAATACTCGCTCGCTTCGAGACCGAGAAATGCGAGATAGCGCCGCTCCAAATCTTCCGGATCTTTGACAATCATCGAAAGCCCGTTATACGCGCCGACGGGACCTGCAAGTTTTCCCTTCAGCTGCTTTGCAAGCTCTTCGATTTTAATAATCGATTTTCCGAGCCTCGAAACGAATTCCGCAATTGTCCAACCGAAGGTAATCGGAACGGCATGCTGACCGTGCGTACGCCCGACTTGCGGCGTTTCGGCATCGCGCAGCGCGATATCGCAGAGCGCCCGTTCGAGCGCTTTCAGTTCGGGCAGGGTGACGTTTTGCATAACGTATCGCATACGAAGTGCAAGCGCCGTATCGAGTATGTCGACGCTCGTCGCACCCAAGTGAACGAAGGGCGCGATTTCACTCGGAACCGTCCGCTTCATCACATTGACGAGCGCGCGGATATTGTGCTGCGTCTTTTCTTCTTCGGCGTACACTTCTTCGGGATCGACGGCATTTGCCGCCGCATCGATCGTGCGCTCGATTTCAGACGTGAGCGCGCCTCGCACTTCGAAATGCGCTTTTACGAGAGCTGCTTCGGCTTTTGCGCACGAGCGCACCGCCGCCTCTTCGGAAATGCAGCGCGCGAGTTTATCGTATACGTCTTTTTCGGAAATCGAATAACGGTGATCCAGCGGCGAAATATTTTCAAAAACGGAACGGGTTTGCATGCGGAAAGTATGCAGGAAAAACCGAAAACTTGCAATGCGCTTCCGCTTCGAATTTATTTTAATAAAATTACAGAGGGGGAAGTCTCCCCCTCGCTCCCGCCCGCATCACGCCGCAAGCGAAAAATCATCTTTTACGCCTGCTCCGTTCATGCGGTCGTCCGCTGCCCCCTCTGCGGGGACACCCCGCAACGCCCCGCGCGCTTCGGGGGCGTTTTTATCAATGTGCGGAAGACGGTGAGCGCGTTATATTGATATTGCCGCTTTCCGTTTTTACTTTGATCGACGCTTCCCCGTTTTTATACTGCGCGGAACCGCTTCCTTTCGCATCGGTATTCGTAAACGCGTCTTTGACTTTGCCGTCGGGTGCTGCGTATTCGAGCGAATAGCCTTCGTTTTCCGGCAGCGCAATGTTGACCGAACCGCTCCCGCATTCAAACGACGCTTCGCTCATCATCGTTTCCGCATTGAAATTGATCCCGCCTTTTTGCGATGCCGCATCGATATAATCGCACGAACCGCTGTAGTTTATCCGTCCTTTTGTCGTCGCTATGTGTGCGCTTTTTGCGTCGGTGTCGCCGCATACGATCATACCCGTTTCGCTTGCGAGAGAAAGCGCCGTAAACGAACACGCATCGAATACGATTTTACCGCCTGAGGTTTTTACGTCGAACACGCCGCATGTAAAGCCGCTTACGCTGACCGCGCCGCTCGTCGTTTTGACCGAAATAAAAAAATTATTAATTTCGATTGGCATCGTACGCGGCACTTTTATATCGATCTCCGTGCGGTCGAGCATCGTGTGTTCCTGCCTGTCTTCGGCGATGATGACGGCGTTGTCTTTGAGGATGGCGTAGGGTCTGTCGTTTTGCTTACGGTCTGACACGATCGCAAGCTCGATGCGCCCTTCGTCCCATTGAGAAAATTTCAAATCGCACGAAGATACGTCCGCTTTGATTTCGGATATCCTGTCCGATTGAAAAAATACCGTTTCGGTTTTCGCTTTTTCTTTACCGCGTTCTGCCGGCTTTTCCGTTTTGCCGCCGTCCGAACGGCTGATCAGCAGTATTTCCGCGCCGACGGCGAGGACGAGCGTTACGATTATCGCGACAGCCGTCTTTGCATTGTGATCCATACAGCTTCCTGTTTTCTATATTTGCATTTCCGATGCGGTTGCCCTATGTGTCGGCATTCGGTATTATTGTAATATAAATGTATGAAAAAGACAAATGCAATGCGTATTCTTGAAAGCGCGCACATTCCGTATGAAACGGCCTCATATGACGATGACGGAGAACACGAACTCGGACGAGGAGCTGCCGAAACGCTCGCAAAAAAGCTCGGCATCGATCCGAAGTTTGTTTTTAAAACGATCGTCATGCGCACGGAAACGAAAGAGCTGTGCGTATTTTGTGAAAGCGCCGTAAATGAAATCAATTTGAAAAAAGCGCGGACCGTCGCAGGTGCAAAAGAAATCGAACCGGTAAAACCCGACGAACTTTTGCAGTTGACCGGCTATGTGCGCGGCGGCTGTTCGCCTCTCGGCATGAAGCGAAAATATCGAACCTTTATAGACAGGTGCGCGCTCGATTGCGAAAAAATTTACATCAGCGCCGGCGTGCGCGGAGAGCAGATCGTCATCAAACCGGAAGATTTGATAAAAGCCTGCGATGCACTCGTATGCGATTTGGCGCTGTAAAATCCGCTTGTACGATTTATACGGTTTGTGCGAGCAGTGCGGAAATCGAAAATGCCCTGTCGCCGAATTTTTCTATATGTCGTACGAGATCGATATACAATAATTCGGATGCTACATCCGCACCGTTTTCGAGCCGCTTTTGTGCTTTCTTTTTGAGCGTTCTGCGGAACGAATCGATTTGATCTTCTATTTCCTTTGCAAATGCGAGCTTTTCGGCGTCGAGATGTTTATTTGCATTGATACGGATAAACTGCAAAAATTCCCGCGCGAGTTCGATATAAGGAATGAGGTCGTCCAAATCTTCCTGCAAAAACGACATTCTTTTTACGATGCTTTTTTGTAACAGCATTGCGATGCTTAAGCAGTCGTCCGTCATACTCTCCAGCTCATCGACGATCTGCAGCATGATCGACAGATTGTTAAGTTGATTTTCGCTGACCGGAAGGTGTTCGCATTGCACGATGTAGTGTGAAAGTCGTACGTGCATTTGATCGACGTAATTTTCCGCTTGCACGAGCGGGGCAACGTGTTCATCGATAAATGCCTGCGAACGGTTTTTAATCCCCGATTGGATGCGGTCGAACATATCCGATACGATATCGGTCATGTCCGCGATTTCTTTTTCTACCCTGATGATCCCGGCGAGCGCGCTGCCTTTCGTATGTGCCGACAGCGGTTCGAGCCGATAGTCGCTCAGCGCATCGGATGCTTTCGGTTTAATAATTTTTTCCGTACCGACCGCGATGTATTTTATAAACGGAAGGAATATGAGCGCGGTAATGACATTGAATGCCGTATGCATCATCGCAATGTGATACGTGATATCGCTTTCGACGGGACCGGGAACGATATAATCGACAAATGCGAGCAGCGGATGAAAAAATATAAGCGAAAGGACGGCACCGGCAACGTTGAACATGACATGAACGAAACACGCGCGGCGGGCGTTTACTTTCGTACCGAATGCTGCAAGGATCGAATCGATTGTAGAGCCGACGTTGCTGCCGATAACCATAGCGCACGAAGTTTCCCACGTGAGCAAGCGATTGTATGCCATTGTCAAAATGATTGCGGTCAGTGCGCTCGATGAATGTAAAATCGCCGTAAGCACGACGCCCGCAATAGCCGCGAGCGCGATCGACAGAATGCCGGAGCTTTGAAATTTTGTTATAAAAGAAAGCAGCCCCGTATCGCGTACGGTGATCGTACCGGAAAGCATGGAAAGCCCGACGAACAAAAGTGCGAATCCCATAATCGCTTCGCCGATATTCTGTGCTCTAAGTTTTTTCAGCGCGGTAAGCAAAAAGCCGAATCCGAAAATCGGAATCGCAAATGTCGCGATATTAAAATTAAAACCGAATAATGCTACGATCCATGCAGTGATCGTCGTACCGATATTTGCACCCAAGATGACACCGACGGACTGCGTCAGCGTGATGAGTCCCGCATTTACGAACGAAACGATCATGACCGTCGTCGCACCCGATGATTGGATTATCATCGTCACGATCATGCCGGTGAGAAGCGCAATGAATCGGTTGCCGGTCATAAAGCCGAGGACGCTTTGAAGTTTTTCTCCCGCACTCTTTTGAATGCCGCCGCTCATAAGCTTCATGCCGTACAAAAGGAATCCGAGGCTGCCGATGAGCTGCGCAAGTGTCCGTATACCGTTCACGCTTATATCATATATCGATTATACGTTCTTTTCAAGAAAATACAAATCCGCTATACTTCGAACAAGGGTTTGACGGGGAAATATGAAAGTCGATATAGCGAATAAAAGAGTCGGGAAACTTCGATTTTTGAAAAACTCGAAATTCGTACGGAAGGTTATCGTAATCGCACTGTGTGTCCTTTTGTTTTCGTGCGGCGGCAAAACGAAGCCGGGTGCGGCAATGACTGAAGGAGAGGCGCTTCCCGTTTCCGCTGCGGGAGAAGACGCGGCGAGCCTTAAATTGCCGACGCAGCTGTGGCACTTTTCCGATGAAGCCGTGTGCATATTTTTCGGTTACGGTTATAACGATGCCGCCTTTGTCGCTTCGATGACGGAAACTTTGTCGGCAAAATACGGAGCGGCTTCGGACGGCGGTCTTGTTTTGCCGATAGTTTTCCCCGATGACTTTAAGCGAGGTTCCCGTTCCGTTGCTGCGGAGCTCCCGCTTCTTGTCGGCGAAAAAAAATTGCGCGGTCTCATCCTGCTCGGTGCGCCGGAAAATACGCATTTCGGCGTCGCTCACCTGCAGGATAAATATGACGGCGTCATTCCGTTTCCCGTGTTTTCTTTTTTTTCACAGGACGACGTATCGGGTACGGAAGGCACTGCGGATATCGTGCTCGATAAAGCGCAGGACGCCGGCATCGACGGAATTATTAAAAACGAATCGGAACAGACTTTCGTAAAAGAAGTGCCGGATTTTGTCCGTCGCTCCGTCGATTTTATGCTTTCGGTCGACGGACGGCTTGCAAAAGACAACGACCTATTCACATATCTGAAAAAAATCGTCGGAAAAGCGAAGCTGCGCCGTTATGTCGATCCCGAATCGGGTTTGCAATCCGTCAATCATTTCATTCTGAGTGATTGATTTTTATGATTACGCTCAAACAGACGGAGCGTCATCTGCTCGGCGCAAAGCGTGATATCGATTCTCTTGCAAAAAAAGAAAGTGCGCGCATTCTCGTTCTTTCCGATTCTCACGGGCAGCGTGAGCTTTTCCGCCTCATCGTTGAAAAGGCCGGCCCCTCGTGCGATGCCCTCGTTTTTTGCGGCGACGGTGCGGGCGATTTCGTTTCGTGTATGGACGATGCGGCGAACGACGAAGCATTTGCCGAGCTTGTGCCGCCGGTAGCGGCTTTCGTCGAAGGCAACGGAGACGCCGACAGGTTTCCCGTGCGCTTTAATCCCGCAGGCAAAAAATCGTCCGACGTTTTTTATGAATTGATCATTCCCAAGCGGCAGATTTTACTGGCGGCCGGTCACGTGATCTATGCGGTGCACGGTCACGAACAGGGCGCGTATTACGGAACGGATGCACTCGAACGCGAATGCGAAGCTGCCGGCGCCGACATTGCGCTCTACGGGCATACGCACATTGCGGCCGAAATTCGCCGGAGCGTCTACATCGTAAATCCCGGAAGCATTTCCTATCCGCGATCTCTCACGCCTCCGTCGTTTGCCGTTCTCGAACTCGACGGAAAAAACAGCAACGCCGTTTTTTACCGCATCGACGCGCATCTTGACGGTGTATGCTTTACGCCGTTTACACCGAAAAAGACGTCGCTGTGGCTTTAGACCGGAAAAGCTGCGGGTACATAGGTATTAGCGGATAACGGCGCTTCGGCTGCATTCCGTTTTCTTTTTCGGCCGGTGCTCATAAAGTTGTAAAGTAAAATTGAAAATCGACAAATTAAAAAAAGCCCAGGTAATCCACGGCACGCCGCACATCCGACTACCGCTGCTGCATTCCTGCTCTGACGGGGTTTGCCGGCGTTCGGCTGCATGGCACCTGGGCATAGCGGAAAGAGGGGGATTCGAACCCCCGGTGCCTTTTGGGCACGCACGCCTTCCAAGCGTGTACCTTAAACCACTCGGACATCTTTCCTAAAACATTTTCAGTATGAAGATAAATCGATGAATAATAAAAGCGATTTCTGCTCGGCGCTCGTTCCGGTTCGAATCCCTTAACGATTTTTATAACATCCGTTAAGCGGAAAGAGGGGGATTCGCCTTACGCTCGCAAGCATCCCTGCCTGCTCGCTTCAGGCGCCTGCACTCGCTTCCGCCCGCATCCGGCGGGCTCATCCTCGCCCCTGCTCGGCGCTCGCTCCGGTTCGAATCCCAACGATATCTACGATGCATGCTGACCGGAAAGAGGGGGATTCGAACCCCCGGAACCCCAAAGGGTTCAACGGTTTTCGAGACCGTCCGGATCGACCACTCTCGCATCTTTCCTTAAGCGGCTATAAGCCGTACGAGACTAACACGATTCGAACGTGCGACCCCCACCTCCGCAGGGTGGTGCTCTAATCCAGCTGAGCTATAGTCTCAAAAAAATAACAATACGGAAGCGACAGGAGTCGAACCTGCCCAGCCCTTACGGAACTGACGGATTAGCAATCCGTTGTATTACCGCTCTACCACGCTTCCGATTCGTCCGACGGCGCCGTAAACGATGCACGAGCGATGCCCATTGAAAACCGATGCGATAAAAATCACAGGCGATTTTGCTGTCCGGAGCGAGAGGGATTCGAACCCCCGGAGGATTGCTCCTCAATAGTTTTCAAGACTACCTCCATCGACCGCTCGGACATCGCTCCAAAAGACGTAGCACAAGCATATCAAATTATCGCTTTTTGTGTCAAGTATAGGATTGCGCCGTAAACGAGATAATCGGAACTTGTTGATTTACACATAATAGAGTATATTTACTGCATGAGAAAAACCGATTTTATGCTCGGCGCATTGCTTGCACTCGTTGCGCTCATGATGATCATTGCGCCGGAACAATGTATAAAAGTCGCCGTCGTCGCACTGGGTATCGAAGCCGTTGTCAACGGTATTTTTAACTTGATCAAAATACGGCAGCTTGTCGATGACAAATCTTTTCAGCTTACGGTCATCGTTCGAAGCGTTATCAGTATCGTTATCGGTATTCTCGCCGTCTTTTTGCCGCTGCGCTTTGCCGAAGCAATGTGGACGATTATGCTCTACGTGCTTGCAGCCTATCTCCTCGCATCGGCCTTTCTCGAACTGTATATGCTCGCGAAACTCCGCGACACGAATATAGAACGCCGGCGCTACATGCTCGAAGTGATCATATCGCTTGTCGGTGCAATCGTATTGTTTATCGTGCCTCAGCAGATAGGGCTCGTCCTTGTGCGCATTCTCGGAGTTTTGCTCCTTGCCGTCAGCGCCGGCTATATGCTTTTCGAATGGCACGACCGCCCGATCGTCGTCGATGAAGTCGAAGTCGTGGACGATGTTCAGCCTCCCGTTTCCGATACGCCTCCCGCGGGTAACGCGGAAAATCGCCGTACGGGGGAATAAAAATCTTGCGGCCGAGAAGCGATTTGAATTATTAAATTCGATATTTATCCGTGTAAGAAGAATACGGATATCGAATCAGGTTTTGTTAAAATTAATTTTATTAATTATTAAAGAGGAAGTGTATGGCTCACTGTGTTGTTCCCGAAGCGGAAGCGATTCTCGATAAAGAATATCCCGTGCTCGACAAGGGGTTTGTCCGCCTTGTCGATTATTTCGGCGGAGACGCGCGGATCGTTCAGGCAGCGCGCGTTTCGTACGGAGAAGGAACGAAGACGGTTTCGCAGGACGGCGCGCTCATCGATTATCTTTTGCGTCATGAACACACTTCTCCCTTCGAACAGGTTGTGATGACTTTTCACCTTAAAATGCCGATCTTCGTCGCGCGTCAATGGGTACGCCACCGCACGGGCAGGATGAACGAAGTGTCCGGCCGTTATTCGATCATGAAAGACGAGTTCTATGTTCCCTCCGATGAAAATATTGCGCCGCAAAGCAAGGACAACAAACAGGGACGAGCGGCCGAACCCTTTTCAAAAGACGAGGCCGAAAACATCCGAGCGGCGCTCGAAGAAGGACAAAAAGCTTCCTACGAAACGTATACGAAACTCATCGATGCGTCTCTTGCGCGGGAAATCGCGCGCATCGATTTGCCGCTTGCGCTCTATACCGAATTCTATTGGCAAATGGATTTGCACAATCTTTTTCGATTTTTAAAACTCAGGCTCGACGGACATGCGCAGTATGAAATCCGCGAATACGCAAAAGTTATCCTCGCGCTGTGCCGCACGGTCGCACCTCTTGCGACGAAGTCCTTTATCAATCACATAAACGAAGGCGTGCGCTTTTCGGGCGAAGAGATGGAAGCGCTGCGAAAAATACTTTCCGGAGAACAAAATCCGCTCGAAGGAAAAAAGCGCGAACGCTTCGAAGAAAAACTGCGGACGGGAGTGCAGCTGTAGCGCGGCTCGTTTAAACCTTAAAATGCGGCATTGCAGGAAGTATCAACTTCCGAAGGTGCCGTATTAGTGCGCGCACCCGTATATCCTTTATTTTTTTACGACGACGATGTTCCGTTCCGCGTCTTTCATAAACGGCACGCGTACTTCGGTAAGCGTATAATCGGCGACGACAGCGCGTATCGCGTTCATTTCATTTTCGATATTCGCTTTTTTCGCTTTATATGCGGCAAGATAACCGCCTTTTTTTATAAGCGATAAAAGCGCTTTTGCAAAGCGGACGTCGAGGGGTTTCAGCGCGCGGAACACCGCTATTTCAAAACTTTCACGCGGAATTTTTTCGGCCTCCGATTTTTGTACGGCAACGTTTTGCAAACCGAGCATTGCGGCGCAGTTTTCGAGAAAAGCGCATCGCCTGTCCATGCGTTCGACGAGCGTAAAGCGAAATTGCGGAAAGACGACGGCAAGCGGAATGCCCGGCAGTCCTCCTCCCGAACCGATATCGCCGATGAGGATGCCGTCTTCGATTCCTATGTCGGCTGCAAGCGAATTAATAATATGGTGCGCGGCGAGACTGTCGAATACGTGACGAATCGCAAGTTCTTCGAAGTCGCTCGTGTTGACGAGATTGTACGCGGAATTAAACAGCTGCAATTCTTTTATGTACGCGCCGAGTTTTTGCGCGAAAAGCGGAATCGAATCCCGGGCGAACCCGAGCTCGGAAAGCCCTTCGTTCAGTATGTCGCTCATTGCTGTTTCGCGCTTCCGATATCGATGAGCAAATCCGCACGGCAATTCTGATCGGATGTGCGCAACGAAACGAGGTTGCCGGTTTTTACCGCACTTAAATTACCGAGAGAGGCAAGCCGATACATGAACGAATGCGTATTCGTATAATCCTGTACGACGGAGCATTCCACTTTATACTGCGTCGAAAATCCCGCGTTTCCTGCCGGCCGAAAGAGTAAGTAAAACGTTTCCATCCGCTTTTGCCCGTTTGCCGTATACGTTCTGTCGCCCGTCAGCAAAAACGTGCCGTCTTTCCCGACGTCGCTGAAATACACGGTGCGGCACGAAGAGAGGACATCACAGCCGTTTACGATAAAACGCAGTATGCCGGGGCGTGCGGAAGAGGCGGGGGGCTGCTCTTCGTTCGATTTTATTGCTTCGGCATTTTGTTTTTTTACGTTGTCAAGCTCCGAAAGGATTTTTTCGAGCATCGCGTTCGATGAAGACGGCAGCGCCGCACCGGAAGATATTCCGCCCGCCGACAGACCGCCCTGCAAAAGAGCGTCGGTTCCCGACGATCCGAGCAGCGAATAAAAATTGTTAAGGAGACCTTTTTTTGCAAGCGCCGTCAAATCGGCGGCCGAAACGGCGGACTGATTTTTCGAGCCGTTTTCATTCGCCTGTCCGGTACTTTGCACTTTGCCGTTCGGTATCCGTTGCCCCTGATGTACGTCGGACATCGTGTTTGCGCCGGCGCTTTCTGCACGTGCGGTATTTTGTGCGCCGTCTTTTGCCGTGTTTTCGGCTTGAGCTGCATTTCGGGTGCCGGTTTGCGAATCGTTCGTCTGCCGCTGCACGGCGGTATTTCGGCCGGGCGTATAATGAGGAGCGCTCATCGAAGGAACGCTCAGCGTCGGCATCGAAGGAGGAGTCGGCATAACAGGCGCCGTTACGGGAGCGTTCTGTTTTTCGCTTCCGGACGATGTTCCGTTTTGCGCCGAAAGCGGCATCAGCGTCAATATCGCTGCCGAAGCGAAAACCGCCGGCATGATCTTACATATTTTCAATTGCCGCCTCCACGAATTCGAGCCGCTTTTGCAGCTGTTCTATCGCGCGTTCTATGCGTTTTTTTTCTTTTTCGAGTTTCGTTTTTTTATCGTCGGCATCGTCCGAGCTTTTACGCCGCATAAGGGCGCGCACGCTGTCGGGGCTTCCTCCGTGCAAAAGCTGTTTTTCCGCGGCGCTTCTGTCGTCGGGATTTTTGAGCGACGCGACGAATTTCATATTGTCGTAACCGAGTGCGGGATTGACGTTTTCCATGCCGAGCTTTCGGATGTCGCGTGCGGAATTGCGCGGGAGACAAAGCACGCGGTCGATGTAATCTTCATAGCGGATATTGGCTTTTTCACAGAGATCGTACGCTTTTGCGAGGAGCCGTCCGAACTCTTGCATGAGCTCTCCGTTTTTTTCAAGGTAATTTTTTCGGATCTCTTCGGTGAGTTTTTCGAGCTCCGGCGAGCTTTGAATGTTCAGCGCGTAGTAACCCTTTTTTTCGGCGATAATCAACAATTCGTTGAACTTCGCCCAAAATGCCTGCGTGTGCACCCTCGCGTTCGGGAGCGCCGTGTCGCCCATCGTCGCGAGCGCTTCTTCAGTGAGCAGGTGATGCGCGTATTCGTGGACGGCGGTATAGATCATTTCGTTATCGGTTTTAAAATTTTTATTGTGCAAAATAATTTCATGCGTATCGGGTTTATACAAACCGTTGACGCGGCGGCTCTCTTTTCCCGATTGAATGACCGTAAAGTCGAGCTTCGTATCTTGAATGTCGAGGAGGAGCTCTTTGATTTTTGCATTGTCCATACGTTAAGTATAATGAAATCCGCTTTATTAAAAAAGCGCATAGGGTAATTTCTTTTTCGGTTTTTGCGTTCGGTTTTCCGTCATCCGTTTCAGGGACGCGCGAGACCCTTTTTTCGTAAATTGTACCGATGGATGTATTTACCTTTATGCGTTATAATAACGTTGTAAGGTTTTAAGTATTTTAGGGATATAAAATGAAGATGAACGATATTTCCTTGCGTTCCGTTTTTATCCGCACGAAAATTTCCCCTTTGTTCGCCGAAGTCGTACATTCGGCGGAAAGTTCCGATTTATTTTGCCTTACCGTCTCCGGCGATGATTTTTTTGTCTCCGAATCGGACCCGCTTTATGCGCCGTACAATCAGCGAGAGGGCTGTAAAAAAAGTTTTCATCTTTCGGAATATATTTTTATATCGAATAGTAAAAAGTTGTTTTTCGATGTGAATCTTTTTTACGGCGCATCGATCGCGCATATTTGGTATACGGCTTCGAGTGCGGCTGATTTTTTTGCTCCATACCGAGATTCGGACGGTGGTATGCTTTGCTTTTATCGTCCCGATTTTGTCATTGAAATGAAAAACGGATATTTTTACATTGTAGAAATTACGGACGGCCGGACGGCAAACGATCGCATCGTACAGGCGAAAAAGAAATACATTGAAAAAAATAATATTTCCCCAAACGGTGCTTACCTATCCTATGTAAGCGTTCCGCTTCGTCTCGCCGATATGCCGTTTGAAGATTTTATTCGTGCCGCGCCTTGATATGACGGGGCATTCACACCGGCTGCAATTCGTTCATCAGGCTTCCGACGGCATCGATCAATTTCGGCGGCGTCAAATTGTACGCGCGCGCAAAGCGTTGAGATGCGATGCCGTGCGCGAGGACTGCCGTAACGGCCGCATCTTCGGCATCGTATTGCTGGGCGAGCAGCGCGCAGACGAGGCCTGCGAGTACGTCGCCGCTTCCGGCTTTTGCAAGGCTTTGATTTCCTTCGACGCTTACGAAGACGCCGCGTTCCGATGCGATCACCGTATTCGCGCCTTTGAGTACGAGTACGATATGCGGAAAGCGTTCGGAAAATTTTTTGACGATTTCGATTCTGTCGTCCGCAAGCTCTCCGATAGTATAGTCTCCGAGCGCACACAACTTCAAAAGCGATTGAAATTCTTTCGGATGAGGAGTCAGTATAACCCTTGTGCGGCGCTTCGAAAGTACATCGAGCAGTTTTACGATATCGCCGTAATAAAAAGAATCGGCATCGAGCACGATACCGACACCTTTGTGCGCTTCGAGCTTTGCGCATAGGTTTTGAAAGGCTTCTGCCCGATCGCGTCCGAATCCGCTTCCGAGTAAAATCGCAGTCGTGTTTTTAGGAAAGGATTTTGCAATCATCAGATCGGGCGGCAATTTAAATCGCGCAGCCGCTCCCGTTTCCGTTTCTACAATCGTCGAAAGTCCCGCGCCGAAAGCGAGCGCCGCTTGTCCTGCGATAATCGCAGCTCCGGCTTTTTCTCCCGCGGCGATTACAGCGTGTCCGAAGTTTCCTTTGTGTACCGATTTTTTAGTGCGCACGGGAAGATGCATATCGTCCGCTTCGAGGAAGTACAAGTCGGCAGCGGCGACTTCTTCGAATACGCGGCAGCTTACGCCGATACCGTATTTTTTAATAATTCCGCAAAAGTCTTTCGCCGCGTCTCCGAAATACGCCGCTTTGAGTGCACCCATCGAAACCGTCAGGTCGGCATCGAACGCGAGCGGCCTGCGTTTGTATTCGGTCGAAACCGCGCCGCGCTTGTCTATGCCGCTCGGTATGTCGCACGCAATGCGGAAACACGGAGCGTTATTGATTGTATCGATGAGGGCGGAAAGGTCGGGCATGAGCGTTCCGTGGAAACCGGTGCCGTATAAACAGTCGACGACGAGAGCGCATGATGAAAGCTGCTTGAAAAATGCCGAGCGGCTTACGAGTTTTACACCGACTGCAAGCGCCGCATCCCGCTCCCGTTTGCAGTTTTCCGTTTTCGCGTCACAAGCGGCGTACACCGCGGCGGGAATATCGCCTGCGAGCCTGCGGGCAAGCGCATAACCGTCGGCACCGTTGTTGCCGCTTCCGCACACGATAAGCACATCGTTCGAAGATACTGTCCCGCGATGTGCCGCACTTGATGTGCTCGGCCGTTCCGTTCGATACACCGGCCGTTTTTCGTAAGCCCGTACGGCATTTCGATCGTAGAGGGCTTTCCGTACTTCACTTTCAAGCGCGCTCGCCGCATTTTCGATCATCACGTCTTCGGTGATGCCGAAAACTTCGTGCATGCGCTTTTCAAGCTCTTTTACATCGATAAAAATCTTTTGCATATCCGTACTCCCGCAAGCCGGCGGCACCGATTATATTATTAATCAATAATCACTCTGAAAAATCGTCTTGCACTCATTTTTGCTTTTTAAAAATCGTCGGATCGGAAAAATCGTGACCGTCTTTGTCGGTTGGTATATGCGAACAGCGAATCGTAAGCGTGCCGTTTCCTTCGTCGAGCGAATATAAAATCCGCCACGTCTTTCCGTCGTCGGATTCGCTTTTTGAGTAGCCCGTATCCGTCCCCGATTTTTCGACGGTAAAAACGATGAGCGACCGGGTTGCCGAATACGTTCCGCTCCAATATCGCGTATCGAGTGCCGCCCTTTGCATGACCGTCATCATTTTATCCTGTTTGATTTCGACAGTCGTCACGGCGCTTGCACCTTCGTAAACCCACGTTCCGTAGTATTTCGGCGTAAGCGCATTCTGCATATCTTCGCCGATTTTTTTGCCGGTTTCATCCATCGCTTTGCCGAACGATTTGAAAGCGTCGGCGGATTTTTTACCGAATTCTTTCCACTCCTGCTTTACGGAAGAGTTCTTGTCCGAATCGGCGGCGGCCGGCAAAACAACGGCAAGCAGCGGTACCGCGATTATGATTTTAATAATTCTCGATAAGCGCATAATTACCTCCCATGCATCCTTTTTGTTTATTTAAAAAACAGCAATCCTGCTATACCGAGCGGAATGAGGTAGCACGCAAACCATCCGAGCTTTCCCTTTTTAATAATTTTCATAAGGAGGGAAAGAGATGCGTAACCGACAACGAAAGAGGCTGCGCACCCGACGAGGATCGGAAGCGCTCCGATTGATTCCGACATTTTATCGAAATCTTTAAGCTCGAGTATAAAAGCGCCGAGGATTGCCGGAATCGAAACGATAAACGAAAACTCTCCCGCATCCGCTCTCCCGATGCCTGAAAGCAGTCCGCCTGCTATCGTCGAACCGCTCCTCGAAATGCCCGGCAGCGTTCCGATACCTTGAGCCGCTCCGACGACGAGCGCCTGCTTCCACGAAATGCCGTCCGATTTTTCTACGTTTTCTCTCTTTTTGCCTGCATATTGCGATATAAGCAAAATGAGCGCAGTGACGATAAAGAACGCGCATACGCACCGTATCGAAAGCGACGGCAGCATTTTTTCCGCAGCGACGCCGATGACACCCGTAACGAGCGTTGCGACGATGACGGCTGCGACCGTTTTGCGGGAAGCTTCGTCGCTTTTTGTCAAAGCGCTTTCGCCCGAAACGCCCGAAACGAGGGGGCGGCGTGCGATCATTCGTGCGAACGCGCAAAAGAGTTTTAAAATATCGTGTCTGAAATAAAGTACGACGGCGGCGAGCGTTGCGAGGTGAAGAAATACGTCGAATAAAAGCGGCACGTCGCCGAGCGAAAACAGATACTGCGCCACGGCGAGATGTCCGGAAGACGAAACGGGTAAAAATTCCGTTAGGCCCTGAAGCGCACCGAGTAAAAAGCTTTGTAAAATCGTCATAAATCCATCATAGCAAAAGAGCGGAAAGATGTCATGAGCGATATGCGGAGATACGGAGCTGCGGGGAATGCAGCTCCGGTAAAAAATAAGTGCCTTACAGTACTTGCTCTCCGTCAAGATAGACGCGGGAAACCGACAAGCCTTTTTCGTCTTTTTCGAAGCAGACGAAATTTGCTCTGCAGCCCCGTGCCGTTTTGACTTTTTTTTCACAGCCGTAAAATGCCGCAGGAATTTCCGACGCTTTCATCCATGCGTCTTTTAACGAGCAAATACCGCTTTTGACAAGATGCTCCACGCCGTGCCGGATACTTTGCGCGGAGCCGGCAAGAAGACGCGGTTCGCTCATCATACAAAGCCGTCCGTTCGGCTGGAGCAGGACATTTCCGCCGATCGGCGTTTCGTATGTTCCCGGCTGTAATCCGCCGAACTGCGTGCTGTCGCTGATAATAAAAGACCGCGGACCTTTTACGGCAAAAACCGTTTTCAACACCGATTCGGGAAGATGAAATCCGTCGGCAATACAGGAAAGCGTCAAACCGTCGTTGCTTAATTCTTCCCACAAAAAATTCGGATGACGGGGCACAGTGACGGGAACTCCGTTTCCGAAGTGTGTGACGAGACTCGCTCCGCTTGCAACGGCTTCGGCTATTTGTTCTTCGCTTGCCGTCGTATGTCCTACGGATACGACAACGCCGAGCTCACTGACTTTTGAAATAAAAGAATACGTGTCTCCTCCCCATTCGGGCGAGAGGGTAAGAGCCGATATTTTTCCTTCTGCAGCATCATACCATCTCTTAAACATATCGAAGTCGGGCGCTCTGATATAGCGTTTGTTGTGCGCACCTGAAGCTCCGTCTTTCGGGGAGATAAAGGGGCCTTCAATATGAATACCCTGCGTCATTTTTTTTGCCAACGGATTGCGATGTGTAAAAGAAACAATCTCTTTGCAGCGCTTCAGAATTTTTTCGGGATCGGCGGTGATAACGGTCGGACAAATCAGTCCGCAGCCTTCTTTCAATAAAGCGTACAGCGCTTTTTCATAGGCTTCTTCCGTCAATTCGTCGGTCGTATTGAAGTCAATGCCGTTGAAACCGTTAATTTGAGTATCGAACAGTACGGGTGCGATGTTCGGATACGTTACGGAATTTTCCGGCTCCGTTTTTTCCGCCGAAACAAAAATCCCGTTTTCAATTTGGAGCTTTACCAGCGTATCGGTGCCGTACATCCATCCGGTAAAAATCATAAAGATACCTCCTCTACAGGCTCCGTATGGATTTTCTGAACTTGGCGATAAAACGATTGTTCCATTCGTCGCCGCCCGGACAGTTGCCGCTTCGCCAAACGGGAGGATTGACGCCTTCGTTTACAAGCATATTGATCGCTTCAATTATGATGCCGTTCATCACGAATGCGTTCGCGTATGTGCTGAGCGCACCGATTTTTTGTTCGAAGCCGGGAAGTTCGATTGTCGCATCTCCCAGTTTGATTTTGCAGTCGACCGAACAGTCCGCGATTTCATGCAGATTTTTTTTCGACGGATGACGCGCAGGATGATCTTTCGGACAGGAATTCGCATGGGCATGGGAACTCACACCGATCACTTTTGCGCCGCGCGATTGTGCGGTTAAGCATGCGTCGATTGTTGCGGAATTGATTCCGTACGCGTTGACTACAATCAGAAGGTCTCCTTCGCCTATGCCGTTGTCTTCGATTACGATTTTACCGTAACCGGGAAGCCGCTCCGCCGCCATCGATTTTAAAGCGCCGTTTGAAAGCATCGTCTCCTGATTTAAGATAGCGTTTATGTGCATGAGGCCGCCGGCGCGGAAAAATACTTCCATCGCTGCGAGATTCGAGTGTCCGCCCGGTCCGAACACATACACGATTTTGTCTTTTTTTACATGGTCTGCGACCATCCGCGCCGCTTTGAGAATATTTTTTTCTTCGGTATCGTATATTTCATCGATAATGCCGAACACTTCTTTGCGGTACAGTTTTAAAACATCACCTTCCGTCATTTTACGCCTCCAAAAAATATTAATTATTAAAATTATCCAATGCTTTGTTTATAAGCTTTTCCGTTTCCGGACCGTAGGTTCCGCACAGCGCAAAGTAGATCGCTGAACCGTGCGGCTCGTACCCGCCTTCACGGATCTGTTTTTCGCTGCACAGATAACCGATCATGCCGTTCGTATAACAGACGCACAAACCGTTTTTATTTTTTTGCCGTACCGACAGGGCATACTGCTGCGACATTTCGGCATTAAAAAAATACACGGGTGTCGAACCGAAATCGACGCGCGTTATTTCAAGCGTTTCATAGTCACGGAAATCTTTTTCGATCGCTTTTTGCGCCCATTGACGCATTGCGTCGTCCTCCGCATGAGCCGCAAGCGCTGCGACTTCATTTTTTGAAAAATCCTGCACGAGCGGAAGTTTGATCCGGCTTTTTCGCAATTCAAGATTTTCTTGAATCGGAGCGCTTTGTGTTTGCAGCGTATCTTTGCACTTTTTGAAAAAGTCATCCGCAAAGGCGATAATTTTTTCAAAATCGACGGAAATAAAACGGTCTCCGAGTACGCTGTTCGGGCGCAAGTCGGCGGTACAGCCCTGCAAAAAGATTGACACGCTTTCGGGATACGCTTCATCGAAACGCCGTAAAACGATTCCCGCGTAATCCGGATGTACGCTGTTGCCGTCGGAGAGATTGTTATGACACGCATAGTGAACGGCGAAGCCTTTCGGTTTTCCGTCTCTTTTTTTTAGGAATTCGAAAATTGTTAAATTGGTATCTGCCGGCTCTTCGTAATTCGGACGCATTACGATGCCTTTGTCCGTTTTTTTTCTGCGGTACACGTTCATGGCGCATGTGCCGTTAAATCGGCGTACGGCAACTTCTTCCGAATCGCGTTCCGCTGCGGCAATCCCGTCGATAATCTTTTGCAATAAAAAATCGATGTAATTATCGGATACGGTTTCAAGCAGCGGCGTAAACGCACGCCCCGTTCCGGGGCCCGAGTGATTATGGGATGCCGTAAACAAAACTTCATCTTCGGCAATGCCCTGCTTTTGCTTGAGCAGCGCCCGCACGGTATCGATAAAATCGGGATTCCACCACAATAAATCCGCATATACGATGATGATGCGTTTGCTTGCCGTTTGCCAATAGTGAACGCGCAGAAAAATATCTTCCGTGATACCGCTGAAATTATCCGTCCGGTGTGCATAGCCGCACAGCCTGAGAGGTATTTTCGGAGAAATTACCGATTTTGCACAGCCGAGCCGTATCATAAAAGCTCCGTTATTTTTATAAAATTGCGCAGGATGTGGAAGGGATCTTTTACCGGAAGCGCAACGAGTTTATCTGCCGGCTTTCCGTCGCGCGTGCGTATTTGAATCCATTCTCCGAGTTCCGTATTCGGAAACGTTTTAAAAATATAGTCGAAACTCTGCGTATATATCTTATTAAATTTTTCATCGCCTGTAAGTTTGTACAGCAAAAGGTAGGTATACAGGATTTCCGAATGCGGCCACCAGAGTTTCATATCCCACGTATCGGCGATGAGTTTTTCATACGGAGAGTCCGTCGACGTACCGCGCGGTTTTCCTCCTTCAAAATCGACAAAACGGAAGAGTCCTCCGCATTCCGAATCCCATCCGAGATGCCATGTGTGTTCGGCTGTTTTACAGATGCGGGGAAGATACCGTTCGAGAGAGTCGAATGCTTGAAGGAATTCTATTTGAAACCAGATGTCTTCGATCGTGTGACCGGGATTGATATGGCGGTCGAGCAGCCGTTTGTCTTTGTCGGGAAAATCGGATACGAATTCGTTTATATAGCCGTCTTCTTTCATAAGACGCTCGAGTATGAATGACGCATTCTTTTTTCCGAATTCGACAGCTCCGTCCGACGGTATGCCGAATGCTTGGAGCATCCGTATATATTCGTAGATCGTATTCGTAAGAATCATCGGAATTCCGTGCGTGCGGCAGCCTTGGGGAATCGGATAGGGCTCCGTCAAAAAGTTGTCCGTTTCTATCCGTCGCTTGATGCTTTCATACAGAGCCTTCGAAGTGTCGATCGCTTCCTGCTTTTTCGACAGTACGGCGTACTGGGCCGAACCTATCAGGGCGAAACAGTCGGCATAGATACTCGCGTCGAAACGGCCGGTACGTTCATCTTTTATCTTTTTGCCGTCTCGGGTAAGCAGATAACAGCACGAACCGTCTTCCATGATGCAATAAGAATTAATAAAATTCCATGTACCGTCCGCCCACGCTTCGAGCGCCGCCGCATCGATGTCCGGTATTGTCTTTTTTTTTGCCGATTCCGAGAGACGGCACAAAATCCACAGCCATCTCCCTTGCGACCACGTAAATTTATTATCGCTTATTTTTTTATCGCCGTAATTGTTAATGCAGTTGAGAATCCCTCCGTTTTCGGGATCGACGAATTTACTCCAATACGGCAAAAAGTTATTTCGGATTTGATCGATATAAAATTTTTTTTCGGCGGGATAATTCATTTATATCTTTCCTCATATAAACGGCGCTTCGAACGATTTTCCGTTGAAGCATATCCGTCTTTTCGAATAGGCAAGCCGAACCGTCGGACTTTCGTTTTATCCGCCGGTTCGGTTTTTTTGACTTGAAACTTTGTTTATGCTTTTTCTTCGAGATGCTGCAGCATGGTTTCAACTTCGTCGGGTACTTTTTTGCCGGATGCTTTGTTGGCAAATCCCACGGCACAGTATACGACGAAGGCGACAAGGGTCGGCATAATCAGTCCGACATCGGGAGGCAATTTTAACGCGCCGGCTTTTGTGAGTACGAATACGAGGAAGCCTCCGATCGTCGAAAGAATTGCGGCTTTTCCGTCCGAGTGTTTAAATGCGGGGAACAATCCGAGCAAAAGCGGAACGGCCGTCGGTCCGAGCAGGGCTGCAAACCACGAAAGAATCATACCTGCGACTCCGCCGAATTTCTGATTGAGCAAACCGATGATGACGGTGAATGCCATAAAGATAAACGTCGTAATGCGTGCAAGCCGGAGGCCTTCTTTGCCTTCCTGATCGATATCTTTTTTGAAAATCGGAAGGATGTCGCGCGTGATAACCGCCGAAATCGTGTTGCAGTCCGACGTGCACATGGAAAGCGTATTTGCATACATTGCGGCGAGCGACAATCCGATCAATCCCGTCGGCAGAAATTTTTTGCTCAGTTCCGCAAATAAATTTTTTGCCGCTTCACCCTGCGTCCATCCCGGGAATACGAGCGGGCCGAGCCACATCGGTGTAAAGACTACGAGCGGCCATATCAAATACAGCAGTGCGGAAAGGAGTGCGCCTTTGTGTGCATTTTTATCGTCTTTGCTTGAAATAAAACGCGTCGCCAAACTCCACGTACCGCCGTTATAGCTCAAGAAAATGACGAAGAAATAAAACAGCGACCACGTAACCGATCCCTGTCCTCGTCCGGGGTTAAAGATCGAAATATGTCCCGCCGGCAGCGATTGAAACGCTTGAACCAAGCCGAGATTCATTTCGTTCTTTAAGAAGAGGATCGTGCCGACAAAGAGTACGATACCGCCGACGGTTTGAATAATCCATTGCGTGAAATCCGTCCACAAGTCTGCGATTAAGCCGCCGACGGACATATAGTAAATTGAAACGAGCGCGGAACTCAGGACGCCGACCCAAAACGGAATGCCGGTAAAGCCCTGTACCAGAATACCGATCGAAGCCCACTTTGCACCGACATCGATAAGCTTGCTTACGATACCCGCAATCGCGACGACAACTTGAGAGGCCGTATCGTAACGCTTTTTGAGATATTCGGTCGGAGACTGGATACCCAGAAATTTACGCAAGCGCGGCCAGCGCGGTACGATGAGTATGGAACCGAGTGCGACCGCGATCGCGATGCTCATGCCCCACCAAAAATAAATTTGCGTTCCCGTCGCGTATGCGATGCCCGCGTATCCGACAAATACGACGCCCGAATATCCGGTTACGTGGTGCGAAATTCCCGCCAGCCACCACGGAACCTTGCCTCCGGCGACATAAAAATCTTCCGCTGTTTTGACGTTCTTTTTGGAATACAAACCGATCAAAACCATTCCTACAAGGAAAGCGACGACCATGCCGTAATCGACCCAGCTCATTGTTCCTCCTTGAATCGAATCGCAGGCAAATCTCCGCATTTGCAGGCAATCCGATCCGTGCGCATTTGCGCATACTTGTTATTATTAAAACTCAATAAATTATTTATTTATTAAGTTTCCGGCACATGCAGTATCTATGTACATACGGGTATGTTTCGTCTTTCGCAAAATGCTTGCAGGACATGTTTCCGAAACGGGGCCTGTAAGGGCGGCGCATGTCGCGTCGTGTTTTTTTGCCGTAGGCACTATACAGAAAATACGTTCGCTCGACACGAGCGTCGGTATCGTAACCGTAAGCGCGTATTCGGGTACGTCGGCGATGGTCGGAAAACAACCGTCGTTTACCTGCTGCTGCCGGCATATCGGATCGAGTTTTACTTTTTTTACCGTTTTCGCGTCTTTAAAATCCGCAACCCCCGGATCGTTAAATGCGATATGACCGTTTTCACCTATTCCCATAAAAGTTATGTGAATGCGCACGCCGTCGAGCAGCGCGCCGTACCGCGCCGCTTCTTTGTCGGGATCCGCTTCACCGTCGATTAAATTGACGCTTTTAAAAGGTACTTTTGAAAACAGCTTTTCCGAAAGAAAGCCGTTGAAAGAATGCGGATCGCCCTGTTTTAAACCGACATAATCATCCATGTGATATGCGTTGATCTTTTCCCACGGAACGGAAGCGTCCGCCGTAAGAGCCGCTAGAAAATCGTTTTGTGAAGGTGCCGCCGCAAAGATGCAGTTGAGTTCGCTCCTCTCTTTTAATAATTCTTTGATGCACGCGGCGGCATCGCGGGCGGCAGCTTTACCCATTTCTTCGCGAGTGTCGTATACAAATAATTCCACTTCGTCAAATCGCAACCGTTTCATTTTTATCGCCTCACTTTATAGTTGATTTTCCGTACCGATTCCCGTTCGATCAATTTCGGTTCGAGCATTATCCGGCTTACGGTGACCGGTTTGTTTTCAATCCTGTTCAGCAAAATATCCGCTGCGAGCCGTCCCGTATCCACCGCCGATTGGTCGATTGTCGTGAGCGCGGGCACGAACATTGCACCGAACGGAATATTATCGCAGCCGACGATCGAAATATCGGACGGTACGCGTACCCCTTCTTTTTCGAATTTTTTTATCAATCCTATAGCCGTCATATCGTTTACCGCAAAAACCGCATCGGGCAGATAGCGCCGTTTCATCAGCAGTTCGGCGGCATATTGTCCGCGGTAAAAGTCGTCGTCGAAGTCGTCCCGCCGCTGTTCAAAAACGGCGATCAGTACATTTTGCGCCGAAAAACGCCTGCGCTTTTTTGTAAACGCTTTTTTATACCCTTCAAACAATCGCTTTCTGCTGAACCGGTCGAGCGGCCCCGATACGAAAACGATATCCTTATGTCCCGCATCGAATAAAAACTCTGCGGCGGTTTTTCCTGCCGCAAGAAAATCGAAACTGACGCTGTCGATTTCCGGATAATCATAGGGCTGATCGAACAGCACAAAAGGGACGGGGAGGGCGCGCAGTGTCCTCAAAAAAGCGCCGGCAAGATGTATGCTCGACAACAAAAGCCCCGCAACCTGTTTGCGCTGCAATATGTCCAAATGCTTTGTTTCGAGCTGAAATCGATTTTGCGACGAACAGATAATCGGCATATAGCCGCGCTCGACGCATTCGCGTTCTACAGCCGATACAAGCTCGGCGTAAAAGGGATTCGACAGCGACGGAATGATGACACCGATTTCTTTACTCGTTCCGCCTCTGAGCATCTGCCCGAACACATTCGGCTTATAATGCATACCGAGCGCGATCCGAAGGATTTCTTTGCGGACTTCGCGGCTTACCGGATAATCCGAACCGCTCAAAACGCGCGACACCGTAGCGGAAGACACACCCGCTTTTTTTGCGATATCGGAAATAGTCGGCCTTTTTTTCGGTTTATCCTGCATAGTGTCGATTTCCATTACAGCAAACGTTTACTATAGGGTAAGTCCGTTTTCCCGATTTGTCAATAATTATTTTTATATTTTAATTTGTTGTAATATAATGAATTAAAAAAAATTGGTGAGAAAATCAAGATATAAAAATTGAAAAACGTATAAAAAAATTGTTTTTTTATTGCATCGATATAGAATAATATTTCTGTTAAAAAACAGAACCGAGCTCGGTTATGCGGCTGTGCTTTTATCCCGTACGTACATCGCGCGCGCATTGCCGGCGTCGTAAAAATGTAATACAATGCTTCTTATGCATTTCGACATCATCGATACCCTGTATTCCCTGCCCGGAATCGTCATCGGACTTACGTTGCACGAATACTGCCACGCACTCGCCGCGTACAAGCTCGGAGACGGAACGGCAAAAGCGGACGGAAGGCTCACCTTCGATCCGATCAAACACATCGACCCGATCGGTTTTTTGTTTATCGTCATCGCGGGCTTCGGCTGGGCAAAACCCGTTTCGTTCGACCCGCGGAATTTGGCGCATCCGAGGCGGGACAGAGTCATCATCGCGCTTGCAGGTCCGCTGTCGAATCTTGCGCTCGGCATCGTCTCTCTTTTTATTGTAAAATTGTTCAGGCTTGCGGGCATTCACATTTCGTCGTTGCCGCTGTTTGCCGTGTACAAAACCGTTTTTTACGTGCTCCTTTATACGGCGACGATCAATCTCGGATTGTTTATTTTCAATATTTTGCCCATCCCGCCGCTCGACGGCAGTCACGTATTTTTTTCGGGGATGAACTTCAGCAAAGAAAAAGAAGCGCGCTTTATGCAGTGGGGCACTTTCGCTTTGTTCGCCCTCATCGCAGCCGAGCGGGCGACAGGCATAGACTTTATTCCTATCGGCGCCTTTGTCAATAAAGTCGTGTCGTTGGTGTTGTGAGCCGCAATTGCAGATTGTCCGATGGGAACGCTTTCGTACTGCGGCACGGAGCTTTAACGCCGCCGCATCTTCCCATTTTACTTTTGTTACAACTGCAAAAAAAGGTGCAAGTCGCCCCAAATGAGGCGGGTGTCGTATTTTACTAATAATTTATATACTTCGCCTTCTTTTTTTAAAAGAAAAACTATGTTATCCGGCAGCGAATCGTTTTGTTGTAACCGGGCGATATAAACCATATAAACTCGCCGCTATGCCCGATGTCTATTCCAAGTATCCCCCAAAACACCAGCCCGTTGTCCCCGCAGCTATAGGCTTCCCGTCCCTGTCTTTTGCGCCTGCCTGCACTTCTACCTGCACCCAATTGCTTGTAATGCCGTCGATGGTTTGTTCCGCTCCGACGGCAAGCACTTTTACCTGCGTGCCCTTGCCGATCGTTACGATGGGCTTGCCTGCCATACTGCCGCTTGAACGCAGGCGTAAGTTTTCCAAGGCGCGGTAGCGCTTACCCTGCTGCAGCCGCACCGTCGTTTCGTAGTCGCATGTGCC
>ERZ773042.304-NODE-304-length-36476-cov-3.294143_pt1 | contig 36476 bp, 46 predicted proteins | sample MGYA00511664_ERZ773042 | MGnify/ENA primary metagenome ERZ773042 (study PRJEB29015, sample SAMEA2737984) | human oral metagenome | biome: human oral; feature: human-associated habitat; material: dental | place: China | collected 2036 ... | reverse complement strand
GCCCGCCCAGGTGCGCCCCCGGCAGGTGACGGTGCCGTCGCCGGGCGAGGTCACCGAGTCCACGACGCCGCCCGCCGGCGTGCCCTCCATGTACCAGAGCCAGCCGCCCTCGGGCACCACCCTCCTGCCGGAGGAGTCACGCGCGAGCGTCAGCTCGAAGTCGCAGGGCGCGTCCTCCCCGATGCCGTCCTCGGCGTCGAGGTCGAGGTCGGAGACGGCGCAGACGTCTCGCCCGGAGGCGTCCGCCAGCCAGATCAGCGGGCCCACGTCGGCTCCCCCCTCTCCTCGCAGAGCTCCACGGTGATGCCGAAGGAGCCCGACCACGACACGGGCCGCCAGCCCGGGCGGACGCGCTCGAAGGCGTACCTGCCGGAGCCGACGCCCGCGCCCCGCTGGGCCAGCGCCGTGACGTCCGTCTCGGTGCCGTCGACGCCCACCCTGATGGCCGCGTAGGTCGTGCCGTCCAGGGCGCACCTCTCGCCCGAGGCGAGCGTGAGGCCCGCCATCGCGTAGGCGTTGCCGCCGATGGTCACGTAGGGGTCCACGCACGGCCCCCAGAAGGTCAGCCGCGCGGGGCACGGCGAGGCCCCCGCCACGTCTATGCCCTCGGCGCGCCTGCCCGACGCGTAGCCGTGCGGGTAGGGGTGCGGGTAGTCCAGCCACTGCTGGGGCGCGCCGGAGCCGTCCCAGACGGTCAGCTCCACGGGCTCCGCCCACCTGCGCCACGCGCCGTCGAGCAGCGCGACGGTGAGGGTGACGCAGACAACGCAGCCCGTGCGCTCCGGGACGCCTGCGGCCACGACGAGCGCCCTCTGCGACCATCCGCCGACGGTGAGCGTCCCCGGCGTGCCCATCTCGGTGTCGCGCTCCAAGAGCGCGAGCGTGCGGTCCGCCTCCTCGAGGCTCGTGAGCCTGACATACATTGACACCTCGCGGGCGAGGCGCACAAGCGTCCTGTAGCCCCTCGTGCCGAGGGTGCGCGCCCACTCGTGGGAGCGCAGGGCATCGGTGCCGGCGAAGCGTCCCTCGCCGAAGAGGTCGAGGTGGACGGAGCCCGTCCCGGTCACGTACCTAGCCATGGGCCAGTGCCCTCCTCGTCTCCCTCAGCGTCATGGACGGCGCGTGGGCCTCGATGATGCGGCCTAGGTCGTCGTGGAGCGCCCTCACCTCGGCGGCAAGCTCCGTGTAGGAGCTGCCGATGCGCAGCTCGACGCCCTCGGCTATCAAGTCGGCGAAGGGCTGCCCATAACGGCTCGTGAGCGGCACGATGTGCGCCCCGTCGTAGTACTCGGGCCCGGCCTCGCCGATCAGATTGCGCCCGTCGATCATCGTGGGACCCGTGTAGACGGCTCCATCGGCGTGCGTGCGGACGCCGCCCGTCGCGTGGGCGACGACGCCTCCTGCGGCATTGCCGAGGGTGGCGCTGATGGTCGTCGTGAAGATGCGTGCGGCGAGCGACTCGGCACGGGCCGTCACAGAGTTGATGACCGATGTGGCGTCGTCTCGCGCACTGATCGTGAACCACTTGTCGCGGATGGACCGCGCGCTCACGTGGTCGATGCCGCGCTCGGCGATGCTGATGGTCCCGTCGTCGTTGACCTCGAAGTGCTTGCCGTCGATGGTCTGGGCATCGAGGTCCCACACCATGCCCGACTCGTCGGTGATGGTGCCGTCGTCGCCCACGGTGAAGGTCTTGGGGTCGATGCCCAACTCGTCGAGCGTGGTCAGCTGCCTGATCAGGCTGCCGACGTCGCCTCCCGCGCTCGCCGCGAGGCGCGCGAAGGCGTCCGCCCCCATGGCCGAGAGGGTCTCGGTGGAGACGCCCGCCGCTGCGCAGGCACCGGCCACCTCATCCATCGAGAGACCCACGTCGGCGAGAGCCGACGCCCAGCCGTCAGTCGCGGAGAGAAAGCCCGCCATGGCCCGCCCCGCGTCGGTCGCAGCTGCGGACTCGGCGGCCATGGCGGCGGCGACGTCGGAGACCTCCTCCTTGGCGCCGTCCAGAGCGTCGGAGGACTCCCGCACGGCCTTGCCGTGGAGCGCCTCGGCATTCGCCGCCGCGTACTCCTCTGCGGTCTTGCCGTGGAGGACCTCCGCGTGCTCCCTGGCGTATGTAATCTGCCGCTGATACTCCTCGTCGTACTCGCGCTTCGCCGTCGTGGCATTGCGCTGCATCTCGGCCTCGTTCTTGACGGCCTCGGTGTACATCTCCTGGTAGGCGTTGACGCGCGCCTCGGCCTGCTTCTTCGCCACCAGCTCGTCTATGGCCGCAGCGGTGTCGTGGATGGCACCGCTCTGGTCCTCGTAGCTGCCCGTCAGCACGTCCATGGCGGTGTAGCTGGTCCCCAGCGTGTCATTGAGCCCCTTGAGCGCCCAGTCGAGCAGGGCGGCGTCCTCGGCGGACGCCTCGCCCCTGCCGGCCATGCGGTCGATGACCGACTGGTACTGTCCGAGCAGACCGATGGTCTCCTCGGCGGGGCCCGAGATTGCCGACATGGCATCGGCGTGGTCGCGGATGGCCTGCGTCAGCTCCCTCGTACTCATGGACGAGCCCGTGGCCGCGCCGCCCCAGTCGGTGACGGAGCGGGCCCCGCCCTGCATGGCGGCGGAGGCAGCCTCCGCGCTTCCGCGCATGCCGCCGATCGCGGCATCGAGGTCACGCTGGTCCTGGATGGCGTCGTAAATGTCCTTGCCGAGCACCGCCATGGCGGCGACGGCGAGGCCGATGCCGCCCGCGAGCAGGGCCGTCCTCGCACCTGCCGCCGTGAGTCCCCCTGAGAGGGTACCGACGTCAGCAGCCGTGCCCTTGGCGCTCCATCCGAGCGTCCCGAGCTTGCCGGCAAGTCCGCCTGTGGACTGGTACGCCGCCTTGGCCACGGCGTCGGTCTCGCGCGCCGCGCCGACGAAGGTGCCGATGCCCTTCACGACCGTGGAGAGCCCGCCAGCCACCGAGCCCGTCACGCTGATGGCCTTGCCCGCGACGGAGAGCAGCGGACCCGCCGCCGCGACCATGGCGACGGTCCTGATGGCCGCCTGCTGCTCCTCCTTGCTCATGGAGGAGAAGGCCTTTGCGGCCCCCTCGACGGTGTCTGTGATCGGCTTCGCGGCGTCCACGGCTGAGAGCGCGGCGTCCGCGAGGGGACCCCCCATCTCCTCGGCGACCGCCGTCACGCGGTTCTTAAGCACCTCCATCTTGGAGGCCAAGGACTGGTTGCGGTTGCCCGCTTCGTTCTGTAGCGCAGTATTCTTGGTCCACTCATCATTGGAGAGCCGCACGGCCTTGCTCACCAAGTCAGAGTTTCCGGCCATGCGCCGCAGGAAGTCGCTCTGGCGCAGCTCGGTAATGCCGAGGTCGGCGAGCGTGACGTTGAGGTCACCGCCGGTGGCAGACACCTCGGACATGCCTCGGATGACGGCCTCGAAGGCCCCGATGGCATCGGTCTGCCATGCGACCCTGAATTGCTCGGCGCTCATGTGGGCGAGGTCCGCCCACTGCTGCAGCTTCGGCGAGCTGGTCGAGACGGCGACGCCAATTTCGTTGATGGTCTTGCTGAAGGCCGAACCGCCAGCCTGAGCCTCGAGGCCCAGGGAAGCGGCGGCGGCAGCCACACCGAGGATGTCCGCCTGGCTCATGCCCGCTTGCGTGGCGGCAGACGCCATGCCCATGGCCATGTCGGATATCTTCGACTCCGTCGTGGCCATGTTGTTGCCAAGGCCTACGATGGCCGATGCGTAGTTCTCCGCCTTGTCCTGCGCCATGCCCGTGATATTGGCGAATTGCGCAAGGTTCGTGGCCGCCTGCTCCGCGCCCATGTCAGTCGCGATGTCGAGGCCGGAGACGGTCTGGGCGAAGCTCTGCAGCTTGTCGTCCGACCACCCGAGCTGCGCGCCCAGGCCTTCAAGCGACAGGATGGCGGCCGCGCTCACGGGCTGCGTCGTGGAAAGCTCGACGGCGCTCCGCTTGAGGCTCTGGTACTGCGCCTCCGTGAGGCTGGTGGTCTTGCGGACGTCCGTGAGGGCGGTGTCGATGGTGACGGCGGACGAGACGCACGCGGTGGCCACGGCGGCGAGCGGCACGGTGACGCCCATGGTGAGCCTGCCGCCCACCGACGAGAGGCCCTCCCCCACGGCTTTTGCGGACCTAGAGAAGCCCTCGAGGTGCGCCGACGCCCGACCGAAGCCGGAGGCCGCGTAGGTGGCGTCCACCAGCGCGCGCTGATCGCGCTTGAGGTAGGCCTCGGCCTGCGCCAGCTCGCGCGAGACGCGCCGGTAGGCGGCGCTCGTAGTGTCCCCGCTCTTCGCAAGGTCCTCCTGCGCCTGCCTGAGCGTCCTCACGCGCCTGGTGGTGGCCTCCACCTTACCGCGTGCCTCGACCATGGCAGCCGCGAGCAGCTTGGTCGAGCCGGGGTCGAGCTTGAGGGCGTTCTGCACGCTGCGCAGGGCGCTCTGGCTCCTGCGCGACGCGGCGTTGATCTCGGAGAGCGCCGCCGTGAGCTCGGTGGAGTCGCCCTCGAACTTGACGTGGAGGCCCTTGTACTCGGATGCCATGCAAGACCCCCCCCGTCATGCGGTCCTCAAGATTCGAATCATGGTCAGAAATCCTTGGCACCGCCGAAGATCGCCCTGGCGTCGGCCTCGGTGCCCATCACCGCGCCGTCCATGCGCTCGGCCTGCGGGATGCGGTCGGCGCTCGTGATGGCGAGCAGGCGCGAGGAGTCGAGTGGGCTCATGTGCCATGCGGCCTCGTAGCCGACGCCCACCGACACGAGGGACGCCACGACGGCGTGCTCTGGCCATGCGACACGCTCCGCCGTGGGACCCGGGTCCGCTCCGTCACTCCCCGGTCGTGGTGTCTGGGTCGTCGGGCTCGACAGCGTCGCGGAGTCCGTCCGGGAGCCGAAAAAAGGTGAGGTTCCCCAGCTCCAGGACGCGATTCGCCGCCGTCGCGGTCTCATATAGGTTTGCTGGTGCGTGCTCGACGGAGGCGCGGAAGGACCGCCAGCTCGCCTTGGTGGAGCCAGCGGCACGCGCCATCGCCCAGATGGCCGCCAGGACGCGCGGTACCTCGTCCCACTCCGGCCAGTCGATGCCGGCAGACAGCACGCACTGGCGGTCGAGCAGCAGGTCATGGATGAGCCTGCCCGTGTACCTGCCTGCGTCCTGCGCCTCGTCACCCGTGAGCGCCTTTTGGTCAGCCTCGCGGAGCTCGTCCGCATAGATGCGGCACGCCAGGTTGCTTGCCTCGATCTCGTACTTGCGTCCGCCCACCTCGACGGTCGTGCGGTTGTCGTACGCGGTGTCCATGGGTCCCCTCTCTCTTGTGGTGCCGTCGGCTGGCCCCCCACGGGGAGAGGAGTAGCCATGGGAGGCCAGCCGATGACGCCACGGAATAGGACGCGCCCCTCCCGTGGCAGGAAGGGGCGCGCTGCGTTGACATACGGATGTGATGGGATGCGACTAAGCCGTCTAGGCGGACGCCTCCATGTATGGGACGGAGTCGAAGGCGGTCTCGTAGCCGGCGTCACCCGGCTCGAAGGTGACCATGATGCGCTCCTTGCCGTCCTTGCACTTGATGGCGCTCGACTTGAAGGTCGAGACCTCGGGCACCTCGGTGATTCCTGAATTGGTGTTTGTCCCCGGCTTGAATGTCGGGATCGTCGCCGAGTTGCTGAGCAGCCAGACGCGGTAGCCGCCCTGGTCGCCGCCGACCTCGAAGCCGAAGGCGAAGTTCTTGGAGACGTCTCTCGGCCCCTCCACGAGCGCGCCCGTGGTGGAGTCCTTCTCCTGGCCGAGGATCTTGGCATAGAAGTCGCGGATGTAGCGCGTGGCCTGCACCGTAAGCTCCTTGCCGCCAGAGCCGGGTGAAACGTAAAAGTTTGGGTTGTCGTCACCCGCGATGGACGAGGACGAGGAGCTGCCGTTGGCTATGTCGACGCTCTGCGCGCCGGGATTCTGCCACGGCTTCTCCGCCTTGCCGCTCTCGTCGTAGACGGAGAAGAAGAACTTCTTGCAACCAAACTTTACCTTTGATGGAGTGGACATGCGCCGCCTCCCTTCCGCCCGGCCTAGGGGCCGAGCACCGTCACTGTGTATGTGGTCTCCAGCACACCGCCCCCGAGGGGCACGGTGCGCCGGACGTACTGGGTGGGGACAGCCGCAAGGGCGCCCTCGATGCGCCCCTCCAGCGCCATGTCGCGCCCGCGCGTGTACAGCTCGCACGTGTACGGCGTGACGCGCTGGTAGTTTTGCCCGTCCGCCATCACGTCGGCGCTGGTGCCCGGCACCAGCAGCACGTAGGGCAGCGGCGGCGGGGTGCTCCCGTCGGACGTGTCCCACTGGACCTGCGCGTAGGGCAGGCCAAGGTCACGGAGGATGGCGCAGAGCTCGTGGAGGGTCATACGTGGATGCTCCTTAGCCTCTCGGCGCCCACCTCGTATGCCGGCTCGATGTGAGGCTGTGCCGGCGCCCTGTGGCCGGTGTCGTGGCCCATGAAGAACTGCTCGTGGCCCTTCTCCAGCAGGTGCGTCAGGCCCGGCTTCTTGCCCTGGTAGACGGTCCCGGAAATGCGCCCGGACGCCTCCTCCTCGACGCGCATGCGCCACCCCGCGGCGTATGCGCCGGTGCGGCGCGGGCTCCCCTGTCGGACGGCATCCTTGGTGGCCCTGGTGGCCTCGCGGACGTCTGCCTTGAGCTGCTCGCGGTCGCACTCGGCGACCTCCTGGGCCATCTGCGTGACGACCTCGGAGAAGCCCTCGATGCTCACGCTGACGCTACCTGCCACGGTCTGCCACCCCCTCGGAGCAGTCGAGCCTGACCCACTCGCCGTCGCCGGTGACCCTGGTCACGGCGTGGCGCCTGCCCGCCATCACGACTACCCTCTCGTCGTCCCAGTCGCACGCGCGGACGGTGACGGAAAGGGTCCCCAGCGCGCCGGGGTCGGCAGCTGCGGTGCCGTGCGCGACCGTGCGCGCGAGAACCGTGGTGCATGTCTCGGTGCTCTTGGGCAGGCCCAGCTCGTCGTAGACAGTCTTTGTCGCGATCAGTTCGCAGGTGCCTGCGCTAGTGAGCTGCGAGAGGTAGAGCCACGCAAGGCGCCCGTCCTCGTCGGCCCTGGTAAGGTCGTAGGCGTGTCCGTCCACGACCACCACGTCGGTGGTGGAGAGGCCGGGCGGGCGGAGGACACACACCTTGAGCGTGAGCGTCTGCGCGGCCTCCCCCAGCACGTCCACGTCCTGGGAGCGCACCTGGCTCCTGCGATACGGCAGATCACAGACCGTCTCGAGGCCGGCGTCACCCGTCCAGTCAAGCCCGCGCGCCCTGCGGGCGGGCGTCTCGCGGCAGAACGCAAGGACGCCATCAGTGGGCGCGAAGACCTCGGACTTGCGTCTAAGCGCCATCGTCCACCCCGCTCTCCAAGACCGCGCGCGTCGCACGGACATCCTCGGCGTAGTTGCCCCAGAAGTCGTCCAGGGCGTCGGAGAAGTCGTAGAGGCAGGCCATCAGGAAGAGGCCCCACGCCTCCCCGTCGTCGGGCGAGAAGGCGTGGGTTCGCGGGAGCGAGAGCCGGTGGGCGAGGGCTGGTGTGACGGCCTGGATGGCCTGCACGAGGCGTGCGTCGGTTTCGGCGCTCTCCCACGTGACGTTGAGCCTACACCGCACGGCAGCGAGGCGCTCTGCGTCGGTCATGTGCCGTCACCTCCCCGCATGGGCTAGGACTGGGCCTTGGTCGTGACGGTGCCCTTGACCTTGACTGCAGGAGCCTCATCGACCACAAGGTTGGAGATGTCAAGCACCTCGGCGCTCGTGTTGTCGTAGGCACGGCCGAAGGCGTACATGACCTGCTTAAAGACGCGCTGGTCTTCAAGGAACTTAAACTCGTCGGAATACTCGATGCCGCGGTTGCCACCCACGAAGACGTCATACTCGCCGAGAAGGGCGAGGATGGCCCTGCCGTCCTCAAGACATGCACAAGGAATGGGCTTGATCGGATAGACGAGGGCATTGGTATCCCTGACGCCGTTCGCCCGCATGGGGTGGATGACCGGATATACCTTTTTGCAGTAATCCGTCGGGGAGCAAAGGAGCGTGAGCCCGGAGTCAGCACGTGTGTAATCGACAGTCTTGAACTTCCCCTGCTCGTCCTTGATGAGACGCGCTACAAGGTCACTGACGGTCGGGTCATCGAAGCTTGTTACAGTGATAGCGCTCTTCTGCGGATATCCGGTCGACTGATTGACGGAGACGCCAGAATGAATGTCGCGGTCGAGTCCGATGGGCTCGCCCTTGACGCCCTTGCCGGTGGCGATGCCGTACTCAAGGCCGCAGGCAATAGCCTCGCCGACGACCGTGCGGACGTAGCCGTCCAGCCACGTGGGACCAAGCTTGAGCATGTCAAGGGAGACGAGCGCGAAGCAGGACAGCTTGCCCTGCTTAACATCCACGACCTCGAAGGCGGAGGCGATCTCCTTGGTGATGGCCTCGCCGGGAGTGCCCCACACCGCGAGCTGGCGGGTGTGCTTGTTGCGAAGCCACTCGGTGATGTAGCCGACGTTGACCACGTTGACGGCGGCAAGAAGCGGGTGCGCCTCCTGGATGTCCTTGAGGATCTGGTCGAAGATGGTAGTTGGCATCATGTGGTCGGGCATGCCGCTGAAGTCCGTAAGGGCCTGGCGCGGGTTGCTAGAGGACAGTGCCTCGATGACGCCTTGGTAGTAGGTGGTCTCGGGGGTGGTGAGCTGGCGGAAGCCGCGCTGGGCGAGCACGGAGGCGTCGCCTGCGGCAACGGCCTGCTCGTACTGCGCGGTCACGTCCTCCACGATGGAGGTGCGGTAGGCATCAAGCGCCTGCTCGACGCTCTCCTGCTCGCCGGTCGCGAACGCGGCGGCAAGTGCCTGGACAGCCTTGCGGCTGTCGTTGTTGAGCTTAATGGGCATGTGTGCCCCTTTCTACTCGGTCTTCAGCTGCCTCGCAAGGCGCTGGTACTCGGTCTCGATGAGTCCTGACTGTGCGACCTGCGCAGCCTGGTTGGCTGCACGTCCCGCCTGCTCTGGCGTGGCTCCTGCGGTGATGGCGGCTTCGTAGACCGCGCGCTCGGCGTCAAGCTGCTCGCGGATGCTGTCAAGTGCGACTGCGATGCGCTGCGAGATGCGCTCCTCGACGACGGGGAGCATCCTCGCCATGGCAGCCTCGGGCGTGTCGTGCGTGAGCGCGTCGATGACGGCCTCGCCCACGCTCTGCTCGGGGCGGCCCCCCTCCACGGGGTCGGTGACCTCGGTGGCGAGGCCCCACTCCATGGCCTGCTCGGGGCTGACCCACGTCTCCGCCGCCATGACGGCGTCCAGCTCGTCGGCGTCCATCTTCGTGCCGGTCAGGTAGGCCGTCTTGGACAGCTCGGCGACGACCTCCAGGTCATCGGCGGCCTTGCGCAGCTGCGTGGCATTGCCCTGTACGCGATTCCACGGGTCGTGGAGCATGAGCAGGCTCGCCGGGCGCATGACGCGCCGGGTGCCCGCCATGAAGACGACGGAGGCGATGGAGCAGGCAAAGCCGTCGCAGACGGTCGTGACCTCGCGCCCGCTGCTGCGCAGGGCATTGTAGATCGCCACGCCCTCGGCCACCTCACCACCGTAGGAGTTGACGTGCACCTCGATGGCGCGGCACGCCTCAGGCAGCTCGGCGATGGCCTGGGCCACGTCGAGCGCCTTGGTGCTGCCCCGTTTTGCATAGGTGAGGAACGCAACGAATGCGCCCGCCGTGATGTCGCCGTAGATGGTCATGCGGGCCACTTCGGGGTCGCTCGTGTCCGTGACGAGCTGCATCACGCGATTGCTTTCGTATGCCATTAATTCTCACCCCCGCCCGCATCCTCGTGGTTCTTCGTGCGCTGGTACTCGTCCGCCCACGACGCCGGAATGGCGTCCTGGCCGGTGAATCCCCTGATCTCGTTCGGGCTGTCGATGGAGCTGCCCACGAGCTTCTCCACCTGGTCGGCCACCTCGAAGAGGTCCACGTGGCGAACGTGGGTGGTGTCCACCACGGCGCGGCACCCCCGTGCCCACTCCTCGCGGGAGAAGGTCTTGCGGGTGATCTCCTCGGAGACGAGCCGCGCCACGGGGTCCACCGCGAAGGTCAGGAAGGCCGAGACCAGCTCGGAGAAATTGTTGGTATTGCCGTAGAGCAGGCTGGTCGGCACGCGGAAGCAGACGGCAGCGACCTCGAACATGTCCTTGCGCACGCCCGTGACCATCTCGGGCGTGACGGGGCTCGCGCCCGCGCCGTACTCGACCCGCTCCATGTCCTGCCCCTTGTAGAGCGGCAGGGCGGCAGGCATGCCGGACTGCACGAAGCGCCTGAGGCTTGCCCTGAGCTGCTCCTCGTAGGCGGCCTTCTGCTCGGGCGTGCCGTTGGACGGCTGCTCCATGCGGTAGAGCCACTTGGGCACATCGTGATCGCGCATGGCCTGGATGGTAAGGTCGGCAAGCTGCTGGTACTGGGCGTCAAGCTGGCGCATGAGCGAGGACCAGCCGCCGAGGTCGGCCCCGGCCACGTCGAAGCGGTAGACGTCCGAGGTCATGAGCCTGCGGGGGACCACCGTCGAGTCGCCCTCCACGGAGACGCCATCGAACGTGTCCTCGGCCCCCGCGTGGCGCACGACGGGAAAGTTGTCCGCGAGGTAGATGCTCGTCTGCCCGCCGCGCGTCACGGGCACCACTAGGGCGCGCCCGTCCACGTCGGAGGGGCCTATGCCGCCCAGGAGGCTCGCCACGAGGCGGCTCACTAGCTCGGCGCGCGTCATGTTGGGGTTCGGGCTCACGTTCCAGAGCCACGACTCGTCCTCGTAGACGCGCCTGGGCCTGCCGTCGAACCCATCGCGGTAGAAGCGCACCTCGGAGAGCTGGAGGGCCGACGCCACGTAAGACGCCATGACCTGGCGGGCCACCTCCATCCACCTGCACGCCATGAGCTGCGTGGTGGCAGACTCGGAAGGCGTGGCCTCGCTGCCTCTGACGTCCGAGAGGACGCCTCCCAGCCAGTCGATGACCCGCGTGCGGATGACGCCCATCTAGTCACCCCCAATCGGGCTTGCAAACCTCTCCTGTACGAAGAGTCGCTCAGTCACCATATCCGTCTTGGTGGCCGCCATGCTCCCCATACGCTCGCACCGCGCGACCTCGACGCAGCCGCCTGGGCATGAGTATTCGCTTACGTAGACGGGGAACGGCACCTCGGAAAGCCATGCATCGAACGCCTCGTGGTCGAACCCCTCATAGAGCTTGCAGTTCGTGCCATGGTACGGCGGATCCGCATAGACGGTCGCGCCGTCCGGCACCTCGACCTCCCTGTAGTCAATCTTCGAGACGAGCAGCAACCTCTGCAGCCTCTGCAGCCTCTGCAACCTCTGCAACCTCTGCAGCCTCTGCAGAGGCTCGATATTTCGTGCAACGCACAGCTTGTCGCACCCGCGGCCCGTCTGGTTGATGTACCGGGCGAGGGCGCGTATGAATTCGTGGTATGCGGAGTAGCGATCCGAGAGCGTCCTGGCGACCAGCATCCGCGTCGCATTGCGCTTCACGCCCTCGATTTCGCGGCCCCATAGGTAGTCCCTGCCGTTGTTCCCGAAGCTGTAGAGCAGGTCCGTGACCAAATCCTTGTCCTTGCACCCCTCGAACTCCTCGCGCGTGGGTACGAAGTCGTAGTCGGCAAATACCCCGTTGATGGCGTCGAGGAAGATCCTCGGGCCGTCATTGAGGTCGTTCGCCACGACTCGCGCCCACTTGCCGGAGAGCATCGCCGCGTGCGTCACCGCGCACCCGCCCGCGAACAAGTCCACGAGCGCGTTGGATGCAGGAAGCTGCCCGACGACCCACTCTGCGACTCGGTTCTTGCTGCCCTGATATGGGATTCCATAGCGCAAACGCAGCCCACCTCTTTATGACACGAAAAAGGCCCCGCCGCGAAGACGGCAGAGCCAAAGGAATTTTAAGATTTATAGGATTATACCTAGACAATATATAGGTATTGTCTTATAATAGACTCAACGAGGACGGAAGGAGGTGGTCAATTTGAATGATTTGAAAGACTTCCTAATCGCACTGATAGCAACGACGATCGGCAACCTACTAGCAGCAGCGATTCTGGAAGGCAAAAAGCCCCGCCAAGGCTCGGGAAAGCACTTCAGGCGGGACTAAGGCGCGAGGGGAGCCGGAAGGCTCCCCGAGCACCATCACCTTACCATTGGAGGAGACCATGGAAGACATGAAGCTGTTCGCGATGTTCTTCGTCGCATCGTTCCTCGCAAACCTGGTTGTTAGACTCATCAAAAGGAGGCATTAATGGCAGTCTCAGAGGCACAGCAGGCGGCTGACGCCAAGTACAAGCGCGAAAGGACCAAAGCGGCGGTAGTGCGCTTCTACCCCGCTGAGGCGGACCTCTGGGAGTGGCTGCAAGGGCAGCCCAACAAGCAGGGCTACATAAAGAGGCTCATACGGGAGGATATGGGGCGCACCCACTAGCGCAGGAGGTCCATCGGTGAGCCGTGGTTCTCGAAGCACCAGCGCATGTGGTCGTACTGGTGGCGCCTGCGGCGTGGCAGGCGCACAGACACGCCGCGCTCGAGCAGCGCGCGCAGCATCGCCCAGCTCATGGAGGTGTCGTACCTCGCGGCAATGGCGGCTATCTCGGGCAGGGTCATGGGTACCTCCCTAGAGCGGTATCGGCATCGGGACCACCATCGGCCCCGCGTCCTCCGGTATCTGGCCCGAGACGCAGAAGGCGTGGACCAGCGCCATGAAGGGGTCGGTCTTGCGCCCGTGCGGCTCGATCTTGCCGTACGTCCAGTTGTCGTGCGGGGCGGGCACCAGCTTGGCATTGTTGGTCGCCCACCTCATGAGCGGCGAGTCGCTCCAGGCGATGGAGTGCGTCGCGAAGGCGGAGTCTATGACCGGCTGGATGCGCATGACGTCGCTGGGGCGCGTCAGCCACACACACTTCTCGTCACCCTTAAGCGACGAGTCGAAGCCCGCCTCGGCCAAGGCATCGCGCATGAGCGTGAGGCGGTAGTAGTCCACGGCCACCATGCGCACGTCAAAGCGCGCCGCCATCTCTGACACCCACCTGCCCACGAGACTAGGCGGTATTTCCACGTCGTCCACGAAGGTCAACTCGCCTGCGGCCTTCCACTCGCGCAGCGGGGCCTTGACCTCGCCCGCGTCGCGGGAGCGCTCGCACCACCAGGCGTGGTGGATGACCTGCCACTCGCCGTCCACACGAAAGAGTGCAACGGCACCTACCATGTCGGTCGTGCGTGCGTAGTCGATGCCGACGACACAGGGGCGGCCCGCGAGCGCCGAGGCGTCGAAGTCGCGTGACGCCGCCACGAGGTTATCCCAGCTCGTCACCTGGACGTCGGTGCGGCCCTGCGACAGGTTGAAGCGCTTGGTGGGCACCATGGGGTGCCTTTGCGGATTGTCCCGCCACTCGGCGACCTCGGTGCGGTACTCCTCTATGAGCGTGGGCGAGCGGAGCAGCCTCGGGCACGCCTTGGGCCACGCGGACTCGTCGTCGGCCTCCTGGATGGAGTCCAGGTGGCACAGGAACGGCAGGAGTCCCATGTCGGGCCTCTCGCCGCGCAGTATCGCGCGCGAGCGTTGGAGCATCTCGTCAAGCGGCCCATCGCGGACCTCGCCGTCCGTAGTGGTCATGAGGCGGCGCGGGTGATCCTTCTTGCCGAGGCCGCCCGTGAAGACCTCCATGGAGGAGTTGTCCTCGTAGGCATGGACCTCGTCGAACCACACGCAGCCGGACTGCATGCCGTCCTTGGAGTCGGAGTTGCCCGACCAGTACTTGAAGCGACTCCCGGTCTCCAAGTTATGCAGCTCGACCTTGTTCCAGTCGAAGCCCTGGCTGAAGTAGTCCGAGCGCTTCTCGAACATCCTCCAGAGGTCGTTGTAACCTATGCGCGCCTGCGGCTCGGTCGTGGCACACACGTCCACGTCGTAGTCCTCGATGCCGTTTGCCGGGCTGATCATGCAGAAGGCCAGGAAGGCCCCGAATCCGGTTTTGCCGTAGCCGCGCCCTACGTACAGGAGCAGGTCGCGCCAGCGCGGGAAGCCGCCCTCCCGGAAGGTGCAGAGCCAGAGGGCCACGAGAAATTTTTCATCATTCGAGAGGTCGAATGGGAAGTGCCTCTGGTAGCCCATGTAGCGCGCAAGGCGCTCGCGGTCCACCCACAAACGCTCCGTCGCGAAGACGCGGCGGACGTGGGCGCAGAGCATGCACATGTCCTCGCACGCCGGGACGCGGCCGCACTCCACGTCGCGCAGCCATCCCGTTACCTCGGGGACGGCTATGCGCTTGTGCGTCGAGTACCGGGGCCTCTTGCTCTTCGATGCCACATCACAGCTCCAGCTTCTCCTTGGGCTCCGCCTTCTCGGCCGCCTTGCGCTCGTGGCGTATCACCACGGGATCGAGGTCGCCGTACTTGCGCATCATCAGCTCGATGCTCTTGGGCGTACCCGAGATGGCGGAGTCCATCATCGCCTTGTTGAGCAGGGCGCGGCCCACCGCCCATTGCCTGTCCTTGTACGCCTCGAAGCCGCATCCGAACGCCGTCTTGCAGAGTGCGTCGAGGTCGGCCTCGGCGCACTCCATGACGGCGCACACCTCGGCTGCACCCGAGAAGGAGCGCAGGAGCCCGGTCACCTGCTCCTTGCCCTCGTCTGACCACGGCTCGGGCCTCTTGCGCCTGGTCGCCACTCATGTCCTCCTAGAATGGGATGTCGGGGTATAGGGTGTCAGGTGTCCTCCCCGTCGCGTCCTTCTTCTTGCGCCTCTTGCGGCGCTCCTTGGCCTTGGTGCCTCCCTTGGCCGTCCTACGCCGTCGCCACTTTCCCGAGCCTGACGCCATGCGTGCCTCCTAGTCGGTGATTGCGCCCCAGAGCCGACCTCCTCGGACGGGGCTGGGGTACGGACGGTCGCAGTTGACGGTCGAGTAGGCCGCGAAGACCCTGTCGGCGAACCCCTCGACGTAGTCGTATAAGGCACGGTCGCACTCCACGCGCACCTGCTCGACATTGCGGGAGCTGCGCAGGTTCGCGCTGCCGTCCATCACGAGGTAGTGGCCGCGCGTGGTCTCGACCGTCACGACCTTGGTGTGGATGGATGCGAAGGCGCAGTCGAACTCCACGCCCTCCACGTCGAGCTGCTCGTAGAGGTACGGCACCAGCTGGCCCGGCCGCCTCTCGTGCCCCCAGAAGTAGACGGAGAGGATGAGGCGCAGGCGTTCGAGCGACGGGCACATGTCGATGACGTTCCTGAGCGAGTCCACGTTCCCCTCGCTCATGGAGAGCGTCTGGATCGTGATGCTGCGCGGATCCACCCTGCCTGTCTCGACCATCGCCTCCAGGACGTCGCCGAAGACGAAATTGCCTGAGACGAAGGCGAATTCGCGGTGGCCCTCCGAGAGGTCGAGGTCGCGCACGAAGTCGATGGCGTGCTCGTACTCGACCGCCGAGAGGACGCTGTCGTAGATCTTCGGGCGCACGTAGCGGCACGTCTCAAGGCCGTCATCGGCACCCGCCCGCCGCACGTCGGCGAGCGAGAAGTCAAGCTCCTCGGCGACGCCACCGAAGTCCATGGGGAGCGAGAAGTCAAGCACTTTTTCGTCTCCGATGGTCGATTTTTATTTTCAGCTTGGTGGAGACGCCCGAAATCCGTGGAGCGGCCGCCGGTCTTTTGAATCCGATTCAAAAATAGGGTTTACCCCCGGGGGGGTATGTACCGTTTGCCAACGATTCGCTACCGTTTGCCGAGCCGAGACCAACAGGCACAGGTACCCTACCACCTCTCCTCCGTGATTGGTGGATTCCGGTGGCGCTGACCGCGACCGAAGCGCCCGTGGGCCACGTCGTGCGCCTCGTGACTGAGCGGCATAAGATTACGTATCACCTCGCCGCACTCGTCGACGGCCCACTCGCTGAGCGCCCAGCCCGGCCAGTCCTCGACGTGCATCACGTGGTGCACCACCGTGGCCGGCACGTAGCGCGCCGGCGATAGCCCCAGCTCCCACTGGCTCTCGCCGTGGAACTCCGCGAGAACCCGTGCGCGGAGCTTGCGCCACTCAGCGCAGTTGTAGAAGGCCCGATCGTGCCCGAGCCTCTCGCGCCTCTCCATGATCCACTCAGCCAGCACATGGTCGTACGTCGGCCTCGGCGGTAGGTAGATCACACGGCACCCCGGCATGCGAAGGGGGCCGCACCCCGAAGGAAACGGCCCCCTGTCTCACACGAAACCCAACGATACCCTTATAGCACACTTGTGCGGGTCATGGCGGGTCAACTTTCGTATGGCCAACCATGCACCAGGTGCACGATGCCGACCTCGTCAGTCAGCTCGACGACGTCCCTGCGAATCCGCTTTGCGGTGCTCTCCGACACATGACACCTGTACGCGACGCCCTTCCACGTCAGACAGTCGATGTAGCGCGCCTCCATCACGTCGGTGGCGAGCTGGCCCATCATCGCCCCGATGCGCGAGCACGCCGCGAGCCCGTCGCCGACGATGCTCTCGAGCTCGCGTGTGACTCTGCATAAATCCTCCTCGGCATTGCATATCTCCGTCGCCCACCTCCCCGTCGGGTCACCTATGCCGGAGCCAATGCCGTGCCCGCCCGAGCCCCTCGGCTCCCTGAGCGCGGCCATCCTCGCCTCGGCATGGCCTATCTGGGAGGCGGCGTCCCTCACCGAGTCCCACCACTCAGCGCCGGTCACAGCGTGACCGCCTCCACCGCCGCGACGATGGAGTCGCGGATGGCCCCGTAGACGGCCATGGCGCCCTCGAGGTCGCAGTCTCCCCCGCCGCCGTTGCGCAGGTCCCACTCGGCGCAGAAGGCCAGCGCTCGTCCCAGCTCGTCGTAGTAGCGCATCCCCTCGTGCGGCCACTTGCCGCCGGACGTGCGGTGCTTGACCTGCCAGCAGCGCGACCCTCCGGCTGAGTACGGCTCGATGTGCCAGTCCCCGAAGCACACGTTCATGTTGTTCCTCCTGTTTTTGCAAGGATGCCCCTGTGGCGCCTGTGGACGCCCGCAGAAGCCCCTATCTCGCCTTACCCCTAGTCCATGTCCACATCGACGCTTCCAAGGCCTTAAATCGCCTCCTGCAGCCTCGGACGCTCAATCTCCTCCACCCTGACCCAGATGCCGGCAGGGTCCGCCCACGCCTTGGCGAGCATCCCGTCGGCCACGAGCCGGTCGTCGGCGATGACCCCGGCGCGCACGAGGCAGTCGGAGAGGGTCTTGCAGAGGTTGTCCACGTCCGGCCTCTGCGCATGCGGCTCCCACTGCTCGTGCCGCCCGTGGGTGGCGAAGCACCACCTCACGTCCAGCCTGAGCGGACCCGAGAGCGGCAGGTCGGGCGCGCACCTGCCCAGCGCGGCCATGATGGCGTCCTCGGCGGCCTTGAGCCGGTCGCTCTTGCGGATGGTGGCCCTCGGTATGCCGCGCCGCATCACGACGTATGCCTCCAAGTCGTTGTGCGTGACCGTGGGCGGCTCCACCGCCAGGAAGGCCTGCCAGGCACGCCCGCTCACTCGGCACCGCCCCGGCCCTGGTCCAGCTCGAAGGTGGCGATGCAGGTGCTCGCCACGTCGATGTGGGTGACGTGCCCCCCGTGGATGCCCTCCATCCTCACCGTCAGCTCGTAGCGCTCGGTCGGTCCGGCCTCCGTCACTATCCCCGCCAGGGTGTCGCTGTGGGCAATCATCCACTGCGCCGCCTCCTCGACATGGGCGGCCACCCTCTTCCGGTACCTCTCGTGCCTCAGCCTGTCCGTGCCGCTCTGGTTTTTAGAACACATGTTCGATACCTCCGAATCAGCTTGAAAACCCTTCATCGTGTGGGGGATGGGCGGCCGTAGCGCACCGCGCGTTAGTTGTGCGCGCATCCATGCGCACAACGGCGGCTACGCCCCCCCCCCACACTGGGGGTGGGGATACCTACCGTTAGGTAGAGTTGTCCCACCCCACTATGGGACCTCTGGGTGGGAGGTCCCACACCTACTCCCACTCATGCCCCTATGATTAAATGTCTTATCTACTCCCAGCCATTCTCGCGGGGGTCCGACTTGTCGTAGAAGACCGTCACGTCACGGCTCTTGCCGCTCGGGAAGGTCACTGCGGCGAGCCTCCTGCCGATGTGGCACCAGTCGCAGTCGGCCCATCCCTTGACGGTCTTGACGGGAGGCACGCTCTCGTCCTCCTCGCGCACGCCCATGTGCGCCATCAGGTGGCCGACCTCGACCTGTCCGTCCCCGTCCGTCAGCCCCTCCGCCCGGCACGCCTCGAAGGCATCCCGTATCAGGCGGTCCTTCTCCTCGCGCCTGCGCCTCTCGGCGACCTTGCGGCCCTCGCGCCTCTTGGCGTCCGGGTCCTCGCCCTCGACCTTGTACTTCGCCAGCTCCCCCGTCTCGTAGAAGCGGGGCCAGCGGAAGAGGAAGTCCCTGTCCCTCGGCTTGGAAAAGCTGCGGCAGTCGGCGCTCATGCGATATGCAGGAATGTCCTCTGTCTTATCCATCTCGGACTTGGGTATCTCGATGGCCGTCAGGTCGACCATCACGTCGGCGTCCCTCGCGTAGACGCCCGTCCCGCTCATGCGGTCCATGCTCTTCTTCTGGCCCGCCGTGCCCTTGGGGTGGTGGTGGGCGTAGGCCACGGAGCACCCGCACTGCTCTATGATGGCATCCACGGCATTTGTGAAGGCCGACACCTTGGTCGGGTCATTGTCGTCACCGCCATTGACCTTGTACACGGGGTCGATGATGACGAGCGCGAAGGTCCCGGACGGCCCGTACCTGAGCACGCGGCGGACCAGGAGCGGCGCCAGCTCCCTGAGCTCGCGGGCGTGCCCACGCATGGGCCACGTCATCAGGTTGCGCCTGAGGTCGGCAAGGTCACCCTCGTGGCGGTCATCCCAGACCCTGTGGAGGCGGTCGCGGAACTCCTCGGCCTCTATCTCGAGATTGACGTAGAGCACGTGCCCGGGCCTGCCGCAGCCAGTCTCCCATCCCAGCCACCTGCCGCCGGTGGCGACGGCCTCCGCCAGATCTATGAGCAGGTAGCTCTTGCCCATCTTGGAGTCGCCGGTCACGATCATCTTCTGTCCGCGCCTGAGCAGGCCGTGCTCCTCGTCGCCTATGAGCAGCGGCTGGAGGCGTGGCGGATCGTCCCAGTCGGAGCAGTCTCGCTCGTCCGGAAGGTCATCCTCCTCGGAGTCGGCCCATCGCTCCCACTCGTCCCACGTGGCGCACCCGCATGACAGGCGCAGCAGACGCTGCCTCCTGCCGCCGCGCGTGACGCCCGGCATCCTCGACAACCTCGACGGATTGCCGTTCTGCCGGTCCGGCGCGAAGCCGCGCGCCTTGCAGAAGGCGTAGAGCCGCTCCACCCTTTTGCGGTAGAGCCCGTAGTCGGTCCCGGCGTCTATCCTCACGATGGCGTGGACGGACTTGCCGCCGCTGGACACCACTGCAGCGCACGGCAGGCGCATGGCCTCGATCATGCCGAGCTGCTTGCCGACGTCCAGGGTGTCCGACTCCACGAGCGCGTACCGGTACTCAGTGACATTGGCATTGCCGCAGCCACGCCCGTCCAGGGGATTGAAGCGCACCCACGCGCCGGCGTCCTCGTCCCAGTCGCCCATGACCTTGCCGAGGTCGCATCCGCATGACGCCAGCTCCTGCCTTAGCTCGCCAGCCGTGCGGTCCCAGTGCCCCTTGGTCGGCAGGTGGCGTCCGTCACGCTCCCAGCTCTCCGTCACGATGCCGACGCGGTCGTCGTCGTCGAAGAGCGCCGCCAGGTAGTCCGACAGCTCGCGCGCCGGGTCCCATGGCTCGTCGTCCGACGGCATGGCCACGTCGTCCGCCCAGTCGGCGGAGACGGCCGTGATGGTGTCGTCCCACCCTATCTCGACGTCAGCGTCGCCCCACCCGCGCTCGCGGGCCATGGCGACGATGGTGCCGGACGTGACGCGCTCGGTGGCGTGGCCGAAGGAGCGCCACTTACGCTCGCACTCCCCCTCGTGCCACCTCGCGGGGTCGCGCCTGCTCCACCTGTCCCAGTCGGCGGCCGCAAAGCCGCTCTCGTGCAGCGCCATGCCGCAGTCAACCCACTCCTGGTACGAGAGTGTGGCCGGGTCTATCGCCGCAAGCGCCTCCAGCAGGTCGGCGTGCTCGGCCTTACCCATGTCGCTCATCCATCATTCACTTTTCTCTCGTGTGTGTTCGTCTTCGAGCAGCCCCATCTGCCGTGGCTCGTGGCGCTAGGCACCGCTATTGCGGCTGCGTCTGTTCCACGCCTCGATCGCACGTCCCACAGTCTGCCAGCACCCTGTGTCGACCATCGCCATGCATCCGGTGCACACGGCTCTATACCTCCACTGGCCCTCGTGGTGCTCGTACCTCTCCACGACAACATCCTCACCACCGCAGAAGGGGCAGGGCCTGAGACGGTCACCTATCGCCGCTCACCACCCGTCACGCGGAACCCGCAGTAGGTGCAGTAGGTCGGGGTCATGTCGTTGTAGATCGGCGAGCCGCACTCAGAGCAGGACCACGTGCTCAGGTTTCTCTTCACCGACTCGGGGACATCGCCGATATCCTCCATCTCGCACGTCGGGTCGATCAGGTCTGCGAGCACCGTGAACGCGCTGTCCCCGTCAGGCAGGCAGTCAACAAGATCTTGCAGGTAGCCGTAAGCTTGCATGCCCGCGTCCTGCACCTCGAACATGCCCGGTGCATTGCGCTCCCGGTGCTTCTCCCGTAGCCTCGCCGCCACCTCTTGCCGCTCGTCACTGGTTGGCATCGTTCCTCCTCCCGTCATGGACGCATCCCACGCACGCGCCCCTGTCGTAGTCCGGACACTCCGCGTCGAACCTGTGGTGCCCGATGCCCGGCACCGCCCGCGCGGCCTCCTCCGCCGCAGCGGGGCGCAGGAACTCATCTGGGGTGAGCGCCGCCGTGCATCCTTCGTGGTAGCAGACGAACCATCCACCCCGACCGCGTCTCACGACGCGCCCGACCTCGGCGGGCTTGTAGCCGGGGTCGTATGCGCCGTATCCGTACTCGCTCATGTGTTGTCCTCCCTCCTGAGCCTGTACCTGCACTCGTAGGCCCGACACGTCAGCGCGCGCAGGACGGGGTGCAGCTGAATCTGTCCGCCACGGGCCACGCACCTCCACACGTCCGGTATCTTCGGGTTCGGGCCGAGGACGCACCGCGAGTGCTCGCAGTCCTCACACCTGCGCATCGCCCCTCCTCTCGCCCCAGGCGCAAAAGCCATCAAGGGTTACCTCGTCGTACAATTGCCTATCACACAGGAACTTCGTGCCGCGTGCGTCCGTGTGCTCGTACCTATGTGCGCAGTCCCGGCACCTGACCACCTCGCCGCGCATGGTCAGCTCCCTGCAGCAGGTCGGGTACGTCCCGTCGCTCGCATGCGTTATGGACATGCCGTCCGGCACGTCGACAACGTACTCGCTCACTCGCCGCCTCCCAGCTCCCCAAGCTCGACGCAGGGGATGCCGACGGCCTCGGCCACCTGGCGCTCGAGCGTCGCGCCCTCGCTCGACTCCCAGCCGGGAAGCGACACCAGCAGGTCGTAGTAGAGCCCTGTAAGCAATGTGGTAAGCAGCTCGCACAGGCATACGTGTATAACCGTCTCGTGCGTAGAGCACGGTGGCACGTCGCTCATCGGATCGTAGATGCCTGCCGCGCCACGCGAGTCGCAGAGCCGCCAGGCCTCGTCGAAGGCTGACACCGCCTCGTCGCGCAGAAGGCCCGTGACTGGACCGGAGAGGAAGACGCGTTTGCCCCTGACGTCAGTCATCGCCCGTCACCTCCCAGCGCACGCAGGCGCCTGGCGATGGAGCGCAGCTCGTCGAGGGGCTCGTCCCGCTCGGAGCTCACCACCCAGCGGTCTATCTCTTCGGCGAGCAGCCGTGGCGTGTCCCTCTTGTGCCTGAGCCAACTGGGCTTGAGGCGCTTGTACTCGCCCCTGTTCGTGCGCACCCCGTACGGCACGGCGATGATGGGGTATTTGCCCCCGCCGACGCCGATCACGTGCCAGCGCCCACCGTCCCCGCCGTACACGTCCTGCCCAGGCATGACCGTCACGCCGTCCGCGCCCTTGGGCAGGCGCATGAGGCCATGGGAGGACAGCTCGGCGTCCGTCCTGTCGGCGTACCAGTCGTCGGCGGAGGCGAAGCCCTCGTCGTACACATGCTGGTATGCGTCATCGTCCGATGCCTCGCACAGCTCGCGGACCTTGCCGGCGATGGCCTTCACGTTATTTTTATAGGTGTTCGTGTCATCCATCCCCATCGCGCGACACAGACAGCCGATAAAGTGCCAGCTGCCCTCAGATGCATCCCAGTCGATTGCGTCAATCCTCTCCGCGATGGCACGACGCTCCTCGGATGTGATCATGACCCGTCTCCTCTTCTCTCGTGGTACAGACACCTTCTGTCCCTGCTCACGTCGCCCACCGTGCCGTGGCCGACCCGGCACCAGCCGCCGTGGCCGGTGACGCGGCAGTGGCGGCACGCCGCGCAGCACACGGGCGGCAGGGGGCGGGCAATAGTCTTGTCGTCTTCTCTCATTTTTTGTCTCCCGGCTCGTACGTCGCGGGGTCGATGTCCCACGGCACCTGCCAGCGGTTCTGCGCGAGCCGCGTCATCATGGCGCTCGCCTGGTCAAAGGTCCAGAGACCCGGGTGCCGGAAGCCTTTGCGCTCGAGCATCCGCACCTGCTTGGGTGTGGCCATGTGGGCATCGATACGCTCGTGCAGCCGGTCGAGCATGAGCGATGCCATGCCCGCATCCATGCCGTCCGGATTGACGCCGAATCGCTCGAGCTGCTCACGCTGCCGACTGCTGACCTCCTTGGCCTGCCAGGCAAAGGTCGGCTCATAGGTCTGCAAGTCGAGATCGCATACGCTCACGGCGTACTGCAGGGGGTCCACCAGCTTGGCCTTGCGGTGCCGCATGCGCTCCAGCTCGGCAGCGAGTGCGGCTTCCCTCTGCGCCGCCACGTCCGTCTCGGCCATGGGCTCGGCCTCCATCAGGTCGATGGGACCCGCCGCCTCCTGGACCATCTCGGTCATGCGCTGGGCCACCTCGTCTGAGGAGGCGAAGAGCGCAGCCGGTCGACACAGGTCGTGGCGCCCGGTCATCCACAGGAAGTCGAGCAGCAGCAGGTGGTCCTTGCCCGTCTCGGGTGACAGACGGGTGCCGCGTCCCACCATCTGGCAATACAGCCCCCTGCTCTTGGTCGGGCGGAGCACGATGATGCAGTCGACCGCCGGGCAGTCCCATCCCTCCGTGAGCAGCATGGAGTTGCATAAGACCTTGTACTTTCCAGCCGCGAAGTCCGTAAGCACCTCGGCGCGGTCCTCGCTCTGCCCGTCCACCTCACAGGCGGACATGCCACGCTCCCTGAGCATCGCGGCGAAGGCCTTGGCCGTCCTCACGAGTGGCAGGAAGACCACCGTGCGCCTGTCCTGGCAGCGCGTCGCCAGCTCGTCGGCGATGCCCTTCAGGTACGGCTTGAGCGCATCTCCCAGCTGACCCGCCTGGTAGTCTCCGTGCGTCACCGAGACGCCCGACACGTCCAGCGTGAGCGGCACCATCTCCGCCTCGATGGGGCAGAGCCAGCCGTCCTTGACCGCACGGGCCATGCCGTACTCGTAGGCGATGGAGTCGAAGACCTCGCCGAGGTCACGCCGGTCCGCCCTGTCGGCGGTCGCCGTGACCCCCAGTACCCTGGCACCGGAGAAGTGCTCCAGGACCTTGACGTAGCCGTCCGCCAGCGAGTGGTGGGCCTCGTCCACCACGATGCACGAGAAGCGGTCGGGCGCCAGTCTCTTGAGCCTGCTGTCGCGCATGAGCGTCTGTACGCTGCCCACGGTGACGCGCTCCCACGAGCCGACACTTGTGTTCTCCGCCTTCTCGACCGCGCACGTGAGCCCGGTCGCCCTTCCTATCTTGTCTGCCGCCTGCTCCAGCAGCTCGCCCCTGTGGGCGAGGACGAGGGAGCGGCCCCCCTCCTCCGCGACGCGTCGCACGACCTCGGCGAAGACTACGGTCTTACCCGTCCCCGTGGCCTGCACGAGGAGGGTCCGGCTGTGACCGGACCCCCATTCCTCGAAGATCGCCTTGACGGCCTCGCGCTGGTAGTCGCGAAGCTCGATGCCCATGACCTACAGCGCCCCGTACTTGCCGGCAGGCGTGGCGTCAGGCACGACGAAGCGCTTGACGTCGTTGTACGTCTTGTCGTCATACGTGCGATTCGACAGCTCCAGCTGCCCTATGGCGCCCACGACCCTGTCCCATGGCATCGTGTAGCTCGCGCCGTCCGCGATGCCTGGGTCGACCAGACGGCACGACTTGAAGAATTGCGTGAGCTTCCACGCCTGCTTGCGATTGAGGTACAGCCTCACCTGCACCGTACCCTGTGCGCCCTGTGCATTGGCGCAGCTGAGCGTGAGCAGTGCCATCGGGCATGCCGCCATCTTGCTCGAGCCGTCAAAGCGCTGGCGCTTGAAGTCGTCTATGCGATAGGTGTAGATGCCGGGGTCCAGCACCGTGTACTCGGAGTCGCTCGCCTGGACCTCATCATCCCAGCTAAGCGCTTCATTAGTCATGTCAGACATTCTCTCGCGTTCCTCCCTATGGTCGGTCTGTCTAGGTATATAGGTGTGAGTGATTGGTCTCAGCTCGCGCTAGTCGAAGGGCACGTCGACGCGGTTGGCTGCTATGCGCTGGAGCATCTTGTCCCAGCCGGCCACCAGGTAGTCCACGAAGCCCTGCTCCCAGTCGGTCGCCGCGCATGACTCCGGGAAATTCCCCGTCTGCCCCACGGCGTGCCTCAGCTCGGCGTCGGTCACGTGGTCGCGCGCCATGAGGTCGGCAAGCGCCGACATGCGCTGTGGGTAGTCCGGGCGCTCGTAGCCGCCGGCGCTCGCCCCCGTGGTCGGCTTGGATCGCTTGCCACTCATGCGCGCCACGTCCGCCTCCATCGAGGACAGCCGCGCGTCCACCTCGGCCATCGCGGGGCTGGTAGTCGGCTGTGGCATGGTCGGCTTGGGTGCGGGCGTGGTGGCCGGGGCCGGTGCCTTGCCTGCGGCTTGCGCCTGCGCCCCCGCTGCCATGTCGGGCACGGCTGCCGCCAGCTCGGGCGGTAGTGCCCCCAGCGGCATGGGCATCTTGTCCGGCAGCCCGAAGCGATTCTTGGCGTCCCAGCAGGGATTGTGCGTCGTGCGGATGACGCGCGCGCCGCCCGACGCCTTGGCCTTGCCGTTTTTGTCTGTCGTGACGTAGGTCTTGTAGTCGCAGAAGAGGAGCATGTCCGCCCATTCCTTGACCATGGGCGCGACCTTCTTGGTAAGCTTAAGCTCGAATCGGTCGTAGGCCCCTGACTCGTCGGGGCGCTCGAATTTGCGCATGATCGCATGCGATACCAGGCAGACGTTGCGCCCGTGCTCCACGACCTCGGAGAGCAGGTCGAGGAGCTTGCCGAAGCTCTCCATGAGCTGGGTGTAGCCCTTGCCGTACCCGGCGTCCTCGATTGACTCCCATCCCCTCTTGGAGCACAGCGCCTGGGAGCAGAGCGCCTCGGCGGCGTCTGCCGTGTCCACCACCAGCGTGGAGCAGGGCACATCGCCATCCCGCACCGCCCGCACCTCGTCCAGCAGCATCGACCACGAGGTCGGGCGCGGCAGGCGCGAGACGGGCAGCTGATTGGTGCCCCCCTCCACGTCGATCCACACGGGTGACGGCAGCTCGGCGGCCAGCGTGGACTTGCCGATGCCCTCGGTCCCGTACACCACCAGTCGCAGTGCCGTCCTCTTGACGCCACAGTCAAGCTCGTACCGTGCCATGTCCTACAGCTCCTTCCACTTGGGCTTTTCCTTTGGCGTCTCCGCCGTCTCCGGCTTTCCGTCCCAGCCGATGGCTTCAGGCTCCGGCTGGGGGTCGGGTGCATCCTGTCCCGCCACGCGCCCGTCCTCTATGACGATGTCGCAGGTGCCGTCCGTGGCCACACGCGTGCCGATGACTTGGAGCCCCTCGCCCTCCGCCCACGCCCCGAAGCCCGCGAGGGTGTCGGCGTCGAGCTGCTCCAGCTTGTCTATGAGCACAAAGCCACAGTCGGGCTTGGTGGCACGCACGATGGCGGTCGCCACCATGAGCTGCTCGGAGCTGCTCATGCCGTCCCACGTCTGTCCTCGGTAGGTGAGCCTGCCGTCCTCGTCAATCGAGAGGTCGGGCAGCGGCAGCGGCGCGCCGTCGAGTAGCGACCTCCTCTGGTGGCGCAGGTCCTCCAGTGCGTCCGTCAGGCGGTCGCGCTCCGCCTCCGCAGTCGTGGCCGCTTCTGCGGCCTCCGTTTTGGCCTGATTCTCGCGGACCTTGGCATTCGTCTCCTCGATGGAGGCTATCGACGCCTCTATCTCGGCAGTGGACTCGTCCTCAAGGTCTTGCGCGGACACAGCTGCGGCGCTTGCGTACCCGCGCGCGGACCTGGCCTTGGTGCGGGCGTCCTCGGCGGCGCTCCTGGCCTCTGCAAGCTGCCGCTCCAGGTCGGTCACGCGCTCGTCAGCCAGTGACGCCCGCTCGTCGGCCTGCTCGGCCGCCCGCGCCAGCTCGGCTGCGTGGGTGCGCTGCCGCTGCCTCTCGCCATTACGCGCCAGGATCTCCTGCTGCTCATGCACCAGGTCAGCCACGCTGACCGGCTCCTCCGGCGCGTCGTCGTGGTGAGGAAGGCGGTCGGCGTGTGCCCTCTTGGCCTTGGCGTCGCGCCCCGCCAGCTGCCTGTCCTGGTAGGTGCCGCGTATCTGGCCGTCGAGCCGCGTTAGCTCCTCGTCGATGCCAAGCGTCTGGAGCAGCACCGTGGCCTTGTCGGCGTCGGAGCCTGTCATGAAGCGCGGCAGGTCGATTGCCAGCTTGCTCACGAAGTCATCAAGCAGCTGCTGTCCAGCCTTGCGGCCGCTCTCGTCGGTCACGTGGAGGGCGCCGGTCTTGCCGCGCCGCTCCACCACGATCCCATTGTCCAGCTCCACGTGGAGCCTGGCGGGCGTTGCCGCTCCGTCTCGATCGGGCCTGTCCGGCTTGCGGCAATTGCCTCCGAGAGCCCACGCGATGGCGTCGAGCACGCTCGTCTTTCCCTGGCCGTTGCGTCCGCCTATGACAGTCAGTCCGCTCTTGGATGGCGCGAGCTGCACCACCCGCACCCTCTTGACATTTTCCAGCTCAAGCGAGCTGATCTTTACGCTCATGCTTCCTCCCACTCCTCCCGGACGAATGCATCCAGGTCCGATTTGGCTATGCGCAGGCGCAACTGTGGCTGGCTGGTCGGCCTGCGCTCGCTCGTGTATGGCTTGCGGTAGGCGCGGAGCCTGCCTCCCGCCACCGCCTCCCTCAGGTAGTCGCTGCTCACGCCCAGGTAGGTCGCCGCCTCGGAGAGCGACAGCCACCCTCGGACGGGCACCATCTGCGCGCTCACCTGTACATCACGGGCACCGTGCCCTCGACGTACGCCACGGCCAGCAGCATCGCGAGCGCGAGCGCCCAGAGCAGGGCGCGGCGCAGGGCCTCGTGTGGTACGATCCCCTGTGGCATGTGAGGCCTCCTCCCATGTCTGGCCCGTCACCCGTTGCCGCAGGTGGCGGGCGTCTTTTGCTATTCGTTCTCCTTGATTGCCTCGGGCAGGGCTACCTCTCGCCTGCCACGTCGCACATGCACCAGCCGAATCCGTTGCCGCCGCCGTCGCCGTAGCCGTCGCCGTCACCGTAGCTGCCGTAGCTGCCGTAGCCGCAGCCGTCGCCGTTGCCGCTGCCGTAGCTGATAAGCATCCCCACCAGCCCCTAGGCGAGGTCGCGGATGCTGATGACGGAGATGACGGCGCGGGCGTAGACGCGGATGCTCCCGATAGCGTCGAGCGTGTAGTCGGCGAAGTGCTCGGGGTCGGCGATGCCGCCGATGCCGAGGCCGTTCGTCCAGGTGCGCACGACGTGGGCGTCGGAGAGCAGCAGGTCGCCGGACTCGTCGCGCCGTCCCCGGCCCTCGAATATCCAGCCGTTCGTGCAGATGGCGCAGACGTGCTCCGACTCCTCGTAGGCTGCGGGCGCATCGGCCTTGCGGACGTACTCCTCGCCGTTGATGGTCATGGTCTCCATGTGGTCCTCCTTGCGTGTGGTTGTCTTGCTTGCCTTGCTGTGGCCGTTTCTCCTCAGTCGAGCGACCGTGGGCGCACCCACGGAAACAGCGGCCAAACGTGCTGCGGCGGTCGCCACCGGCCCCACCGGACGCGACGCGCAGGCTATTCGACTGTCAATGTGCAAGACTCCGCCCAGCCCCCGTGGGGGTCGGTGGTGCGGTTGGGTTGTGAGTGGTGTTTACATTGGTGCCAGGCGACAGATCTCGTTGAAACGATTCTCTGTGTCACCGCCCATGGCATCCGCGAGTAGCTTCGCGTCTATTACGGTGATCTTGCTCTTGCCGTTCAACTTTTTATTAAGCGTCTCGGGAGTGCACCCGATAGCCTTTGCAAGGGCCTTTTTCGTGCCGTGGTTCTCGCCTATCCATGCGCCGATCATACCCTCGAGACTATTCATCTCTGTCTCCTCCCCTCTAAAACCTTACGCTCGTTAGGTCTATCGAGACTATAGCCTTACGGGAGTTAGGTTTCAATACTCAATTTCGATTTTTCCTAATTTGTGTTAGGATTTGTCTAGTCCGCTAATGGATGGAGGTCATCGTGGACATTGGCAGGGCCATACGTGAGATTGCCGAATCTAGGGGCCTAAAGCAGGTTGACATATGCGAACGCGCCGGGATAAGCGATGCACACATGAGCCAGATATGGCGCAGCAAGAAGTACGACATGTACGCAAGCGTCCTGTACAAGATATCGCTTGCCCTTGGCGTTGACGCGAATGACGTGTTCGAGCTTGCATGCAAGTACCCCCATCCGAAGGACCCGAAGCCAATGCACGATACAGAACACTAGTTCCCGTACAGGACATTAATTCCGACAAATCGAACGTGATTCGTGTCCGATAGAACGTATTTTGTTCGACACATGCAATGTAGTCTACTAATAAACGCATTTCAAGCGTCAATGAACGAATATTTGGAGGTGTGTGGATGGACGTGGCTAAGAGGGCCGGCGAGCGGCTGCGGGCAGCAATGAGCGCTCGCGGGATGAGCGCCGCCGACGTCGGAGCCGAGATGGGCAGGAGCGCGAAGACCGTCCGCACGTGGATGGCCGGGAGCGCGTCCCCGAGCCTCGAGCAGCTGATACGGCTGTGCGAGACGCTGGGCGTCGGCCTGGTGGACCTGCTCGGCCCAGAGTACGCCTTCGACAGCCGCGACCTCGGCGGCGACCCGCACGGGCACAGGAACCGCCTGCGGGAGCTGAGGGGTCCGATGACGCAGGGGGAGTTCGCCCGCGTCCTGGGCGTGTCGCCCGCCGCCTACGCCGAGTGGGAGGACGGGACGGCCCCGCTCGTGGACTCCGTGATACGGAAGGTGTGCGTCGAGCATGGCTGCACGGCCTCGTGGCTGCTGGGCCTGGACGAGGAGCCTGGGTGGAGGCCGCGCGAGGAGTACATGGGGTTCCCTCTCGTGACCTACGCGCCGCCGCTCACGGACGACCTCCCGAAGGTGCCGATACCATGCCAGCTCAGGCGCGCCCACACGGACCTGAGGGCCTACGTGGTCTCCGACGCGGGCGTCAACCGCGTGGTGCCGGTTGGCTCCCACGTGATAGTGGACGTGGCGCGCAGGCCCGAGGACGGCATGCTCGCCCTGGTGTCGGTCGACGGCGATGAGCCCATCGTGAGGCGCGTGTACTGGGGCAGGGACGCGGTGACCCTGGCGACCGAGAGCTGGGACGAGGGGTACCGCTCCCTCGACATGGAGCGCGTGGACACGGTCCTCCTCAGGGTGTGCGGCGTCGTGGTCTGGTGGCAGTCGGCGAGGGAGATGGGGTAGGCGTGGGTGTGACCAGGACGACCATCTACGACACCGGACACTATGACCGGCTGCTCGCCATCCCGCGCAAGAAGGTACTCTGCGTGGATACCGAAACCACGGGGCTCGACCCCGAGAAGGACGAAATCCTACAGCTATCCATAGTGGACGGCAACGGCGACGTTCTCTTCTCAAGCTACCTGCGACCAGACCATCGCAGGAGGTGGCCGAAGGCCCAGGAAGTGCATGGCATCACATGGGCGATGGTCAAGGGCGCGCCCACGATGGACGAGGTGGGGGACGAGGTTCAGTCGCTCATCGACTCGTCTGAGCTGATCGTCGGATACAACGTCGAGTTCGACCAGTCGATGCTCAAGGCGGCAGGAGTGAGGTTCGGCGTCAGGCTTATATACGATGTCATGGACGACTATGCCCAGGTGTGGGGCAGGTGGAGCGACCGCAAGGGCGACTACCTCTGGGTCAAGCTGACCGAGGCTGCCAGACGCTTCGACATCCACCTTGACGCCCATGATGCCGCCAGCGATGCCACAGCCACTGTGAGGCTGTTCTACGCGATGCTCGAAAGCGACGAGTTCAAAGCTGTGACCGACGCAAAGAGAATGCATGACGAGCAATGGTGCAGAGACAACAAGAGATGCCAAGACAATCTGAGCAGGGTTGAGAAAGAACAGAAGCAAGGGGAGATCATTGCGGGGGTTCTCATCGGACTCATCATCTCCATTCCCATCCTTCTCTTCGCCGGCTGTGTCGCGATGTTCCTGTAGAGAGGAGGCCAGCCATGTCCAGGCACCGCAGCGCCCTGGGGAGCAAGCGCGTGGTCGGCACGGACGCCGATGGGCGTGACGTGTGGGAGGTGGCCATGTCAAGCGGCTACCGCTCCGATGGTTGCCAGCGTCGCATCACCAGGCGCATACATGGCACCGAGAGGGATGCTGCCGCCGCGCTCGGCAGGCTCGCCATGGAGATGGGCAAGTCACCGCACGCCGGCGACTCCCTGACGCTGTCCCAGTACTGGGAGTGGTACTACCTGCCGTCGCTCGATGGACTCACCAGGGCCACGAGGGAGGGATACGAGGCCGCATGGCGCAACCATGTCGCCCCTGCCTTCGGCGGGCGTGACATGTCGTCGCTGTCCCGTGTCGAGGTCCGCCGCTGGCTGCTGTCGGTCCGCGCCCCCAGCGCCCGGAGGAACGCCATGAAGCTCCTCCGCCAGATGCTCAATGCCGCAATGGACGACGAGCTTCTCGACTCCCACCCGCTGCAGCGCCCCGTGAGGGTGCCCCAGGCGAGGACGGAGAGGCCGCGCCTCTGGACGGCCCAGGAGGTCATGGCATGCGTCGACCACATGTGGATGGACCCTCGCATGTCACGCTTCCTACCTCCCGTTCTGCTCATGGCCGGGGGCGGGCTCAGGCGCGAGGAGGCCATGGCCGTGGAGCGCAGGCACTGCGCATGGCTCTCTGACGCCTCGGGGGCCTCCATGTGCCTCGTGAGCGTGGAGCGGGCGTACACGCCCCGGGACGGCTACAAGGAGACCAAGACGGCCCAGAGCACGCGCATCGCGGCACTCCCGGACCCCTTCGCCTCGATGCTGGACGAGACCATGCCCAAGTGGGGGCCGTGTGTGTGGCCGCGCTCGCTGGCAGGGGCATGGAGGCCGTACGATCCAGACGCGATGAGTCATGCGTGGCGCGAAATGTTCTCCTGCCACGGCGGGACGCTCGACCTCCCATACATCACGATCAATCAGCTCAGGGCCACCCACGAGACGCTCATGCAGCGCGCTGGCGTGGAGGACTCCGTCCTGTCAAGCTTCCACGGCCACAGCCAGATCAGTACTGACTACAGGCACTACCTCAGCCCGGACGTGGGCGCCTACATTGACGCGGCGCGGACCCTGGGCGAGAGCCTTAGCGGTGCCTAGCGGTTTTTGCATGTCTATACAGACACGAGGAGGTCAGAGGATTAATACCTCTGACCTCGTGTTTTAGATGGTGGGTCGTGTGGGTCTCGAACCCACGACCTTGGGATTAAAAGTCCCCTGCTCTACCAACTGAGCTAACGACCCGGCATGGACGAGCGAGGAGCCGCGCGTCCGCAGAATCATACCATGGGCGGCCCCTACTCGTTCTCCCAGGCCCATTGGCCCTCCGTGAACACGGGGACCTCCTCGCCGGCCGCGGTGATGCCCCAGACGTCCAGGTCGTCGGAGCCAATCATGAAGTCGACGTGCGTGCTGGACTGGTTCACACCCGCAGCCAGCAGCTGTCCCCTGTCCATGTTAAGGCCGCCGGGCAAGCACTCCGGGAACCCTGTCCCTAGGGCCAAATGACAGCTTGCGTTTTCGTCGTACAGCGTGTCATAGAAGAGGATGCCCGTCTGGCGTATGGGAGTGTTCTTCGAGATGAGCGCGCACTCACCCAGGCGGCAGCTGCTCTCGTCCGTTTCGACGATGTGCCTGAGGACGTCCTTGCCGCTTTTGGCCCCGAAGTCGACGACCCTGCCCGCCTCGAACCTAAACCAGAAGTCGCTCACCACACAGCCCGCATGCACGAGGGGCATGGCCGAGTGGACGATGCCGTCGGCACGAAGGCGGTCAGGCGAGGTAAAGACCTCCTCGGTGGGAATGTTGGGAAAGAACGTGGTGCCATCCGCCAGGTGGCCTGCACCGCCCTCCCAGACATGTCCGGGATTCATGCCGATCGTGAGGTCGGTGCCGTTTCTCGAGAGGTAGTGCAGACAATCGAGGGAGTACGCGTTCAGGCGACGCTTGTTCTTCTCGAACGTGGCGTTATGCGCCTCCCAGGCGCCCTGCGGGTCCTCGCCGTCGGCGCGCGCGACAGCGAGGATGGTCCTCCACAGCCGATACACGGACTCGTCGTCGGAGAGGCCGGGGTAGACGCGGCGGGCCCACGCGCGGACGGGCACGCCCGCGATGCACCAGGCATTCCTGCCGAAGTCCATCCCGCTGCGAAACGCCACGCACTCCGTGTTGCGCGCACGGGAGGCCGCAGCGGGCTTGGCGGGGTCGATGCCGTCGAGAGCCGATGGGTCCGCGCCCTCCAGGAAGAGGAAGGCCGCACCTCCCTCGGCCAGAGAGTCGAGCTGCTCCCGCCTCCACGAGGGCGTGTGGGAGAAGTACTCGAGGGGGACGTTCTCGTAGTCCATGCGCGTGATGGCATCGTCATCCCAGATGACGGTCACATGCCCCGCGCCTGCGGCATAAGCCTGGGAAACGACCAGGCGGGCGAAGTCCGCGCGCTCGACGGGGGCCTGCAGCACCAGCTCCTGACCAGGGCGAAGGGCGCAACCCCGACGTACGATGAGCTCGGCGTAACCCTCAACCCGGACGGAAAGTCCCTCCATGGCACGCAGGCACTCTTCCGACGTCATGGGAGCGCTCATGGAACCCCTTCTCACAAAAGGGGCCCCGCAGGGCCCCTGTCACTCCATGGAGCGGGCAACGGGATTCGAACCCGCGGATGATGGCTTGGGAAGCCATTGCCTTACCACTTGGCGATGCCCGCGTACGAGAGGAGATTCTATCACAGCTCCCATGGGTGCGGTAGGTCTACGAACGGCGGATCAGCTCGCAGAGCATGTCGCTCACCGCAGCAACCTGACCCTGGTCGATATTCTCGGGCGTGTCGTCGGCGGTGTGGGACAGCGCGGGCAGACGGTCGTCGGTCATACCCATGACCGTCACGGCACGCACCGAGGCCTGCATCGCAGGGGTGGCGTCTGTCGATGCCCAGTCGTAGCGCGAGCGCTTCACGGGAATGTGAAGGTCATCGGCGATGCCCATGAGCATCCTGACCATGCGACGGTCGGCGCGGCGCGTCTTGCCTGCGCCCTCGCTCGTGAGGAGCGTCACGTCACCCGCCCCGACGGAGTCCAGGTTGACCAGGAAGGACCCACGGATGTCACGACGGAAGCCCGCCAGGAACTCCTTGATGCCGGCGCGGCGTAGGCTCGAGGCGCCCAGGGCCACGAACCAGACGTCGTGCGAGACGAGCTCGTCGTCACCCATGCCGAGGATGGCCTCACGGAGCTGCTCCATCTCCTCGGGCGACTGGGCCTCGATCACCTGCGCGTCAGGGGGAACCTCGGCCGTGGGGTCGGCCCCCTCCACCACATGAAGGTCCGAGCGCGTGGTGGCGCCACCCTTCCAGTCGCCGCGACGGGAGAGCTCACCGGACCCCTCGCTGGGGTCGGCCTTGGTCTCCCCATCGGCCTTGTCGAAGTTGTCCCAGTTGCCGATGGCGCGGCCGTCCTTCTTGGCGTCGTAGTCCTCCTCGACTCCCAGCCACTCGCTCAGGGATTCCTGCTGGGGCCGTGCATCGCCCCTGTGGCCGAAGAAGCGGAGGCGCCTCTTGCCTGCCTGGCGGGCGTCACTTGCCTTGGGTCGGGCCGCCTGAGAGTGCATCCCCACCTCGGAGCCGGTCAGAAGGCCTATGGTCTCGCGTGTTCCACGCGGCTGGCTGTCCCTTGCGTAACGGGGTTGCAGCTTGGTGGAGGCGGTCCCCCTCACGGGCACGTTGTCAAAGGCCCGGGGCATGGTACCGGAGGCGTCGGGGTCCGTCACGAACGGGTCGCTCGTGGCTTCGGACGGGTCGGGCAGGTCGAACAGGACCGCGCGACGGGCGAGGTTGGGCTCGGCGGGACGAAACTCGCTCGTGCCCCAGTTGGGGTCATCGACGGCGGCGGGGCGGTCTCCCTCATCGGCGCTATCCTGGGACGAGGGGAGGTCGTCGGAGAGCGTGTCGAGGCCGGTGGCGTCCTTGGAGGCGAGCTCGCTCTCGGGAATGTCTTCGTCGATGGAGAGCGTGGCCGCCGAAATCGCGATGGTGGCGGCGGGGTCGGACGCTGCAGGATCGTGCTCGGTCGACCCGTCGTCGGCCCCCTCCCCCATTGGCTCGTCGACAGGCTCCTCGCCGGAGCCAGGGTCAGTCTCGGAATCTGAAGCGCGGCCGTGCCCGACGGACTCAGTCGCAGGCACCACGCCTCTCTCGGCCGCGTCGTCACCCTCGACGTCGTCGGAGGCCGCCATGGGCGAGGTGGCTTCGGTTGGCTCGGGTGACCCGATGGGCTCCCACTCGGCCAGGGGAGCTTCCCCCGATGTCGCCCCGACCTCATTCTCGGAGCTTGCCGAGGGCTCGCTGGTGGCAGGGAGAGTATGCCTACGGATGCCGCCGACGAGGCGGCCCCAGGCGGAACGGACGGCTGGGACGAAGCCGGATGCGGATGCGGGAGCACCCGGGGCCTCGGGAGGCGTTTCCTCGGATGCGGGAGACACCCCAGACGTGGGCTCGGTCCCGGACGCAGACAAGGGAAGGGCATCGTTGGCCTTGGCGTCTTGCGACATGGGGCCTGTCGACGACGTTGCCTCCGCGTCCAGGCCCTCGGGGGCCTCTTCGATGGTGGGCAACCCCTCGATAGGCGTGACCTGATCGGAGACCGGCTCGGACACGGCGGTGTCGGCGGCCGAGGTGGGCTCGTAGTAGTTGTACTCCGTCTCGAACGTCTGCGGAGGGGTGGTCGCCGTGACCTCGGGGACATTCATGGGGACGGAGGGCTTGGTCACCTCAGGCGCTGGCCGCTCGAGGGTGGGTTGCTCCATCACACCGGCAGACGTTGCGGCGTCCGCAGGCGCGCCGGTGGCGTCGGGGACCCCCAGTGCGTCGGCAACGCCAGCGGCGACGTCGGCATCTGCAGCACCCGAGGGAGCGATGGTCTCCTCGAGGGGCGTGACGATGTCCGGATGCGAAGAGGGCTCCTCTTGCGAACTGGTGGGATCCTCGATGACTTCGTACTCGGCGACAAGGTAGTCCTCGTCGAAGGTGGGGTATTCGTCGCGTCCCGGTGAGGGCAATGCGTCTTGGGCAGGCTTGCCGGCATAACCCTTCCCCAGGCGGATGCGGGTGTCGGGATGCTCTGCCCTGCCCTTTGCCTGTGAGAAGAACGATGGCACGTAGCCCGTGTGGCGCTCGGGTCGCGTCGTCTGAGACGGGGGCTCTCCGTCGGGGAGGGACGACCCCTCCTCCGACGGAGCTGCCGTGGAACCGATGCCATCCAGGCCATACTTCGTGTTCAGCTCATCGGCGAAGTCCTCGTCGGTGAACCGGGGGATCTCCGGGAGGGTGGCAGGGTCGACCTTGGGGACAGGCGGCTCCTGATACACGATCTCGCACTCGGGCGGAAGGATGTTCAGACTCTGCATGAGTTCTGGACCACGGCGTACGCCGCCCCAGTCGACAAGCCCCCCGCGATCCACCGATGGCATGGGGGCGGGGGCAGCGGGAGGTTCGTGTGTCGGCGCCTCCCCGACGGGGGACGAACCTTCATCCGAAACAGACGGGATGTCCCCGTCCGCCTGGGGGGAAGCAGGATCTTCCTCCGACGCCAGATCAAGCTCGGGACGGGGGCCCGACACGGGCAGGGG
>ERZ773042.302-NODE-302-length-36531-cov-6.408351_pt1 | contig 36531 bp, 23 predicted proteins | sample MGYA00511664_ERZ773042 | MGnify/ENA primary metagenome ERZ773042 (study PRJEB29015, sample SAMEA2737984) | human oral metagenome | biome: human oral; feature: human-associated habitat; material: dental | place: China | collected 2036 ... | reverse complement strand
CACCCGTGTAGGAGTGGATGGTGGTCATGATGCCGCGCTCGATGCCGAAGTTCTCCTCAAGAACCTTGGCGAGGGGGGCGAGGCAGTTGGTCGTGCAGGAGGCGTTCGACACGATGTTCATCGTGGCGTTGTCGTAGTCAGCCTCGTTCACGCCCATGACGAAGGTGCCGTCGACGTTCTTCGCGGGAGCGGAGATGACGACCTTCTTGGCGCCGGCCTCAAGGTGGGCCTTGGCCTTCTCACCATCGGTGAAGAAGCCGGTGGACTCGACGACGACATCGACGCCGAGCTCGCCCCAGGGGAGGTCAGCAGGATTGCGCTGCGCGAGAACCTTGACGGCCTTGCCGTTGACGACGATCGAGGACTCGTCGTAGGAGACCTCGCCGCCGAAGCGACCGAGGATCGAGTCGTACTTGAAAAGGTGAGCGAGGGTCTTGGTGTCGGTGAGGTCGTTAACGGCGACGATCTCAATGTCCGCGCCCTGCTCAAGGGCGGCGCGGAAGAAGTTGCGGCCGATGCGGCCGAAGCCGTTAATACCAACGCGGGTGGTCACTGTTGTCCTCCTGCTCATGCCCTTTGCGGGCACGTTCTTTCGGTGCAACCGGGGTCTCACGGATTGCGAGCCCGGCCCGCAGATCACTGCGGTTCAAGCACCTCTAATTTACACCCGAGACCGGTTGAGGACACCTGTAGTTTCGGATTGATACTGTGACGCAGATAACGAATATGGAGTATCCCGGACCTTAGTCCTCAGTCTTCTTCGAGCATCTCCAGTGTGAGCGCGGCCTCCGTATCGGGGATGCCCCGCTCATGCGCCGCCTTATCCGCCATGGCAAGAAGACGACGGATCCGACCCGCGACCGCATCCTTCGTTAAAGGAGGATCCGTGTGCTTACCGAGCTCTTCAAGGGAGGCCTGTTTGTACTGCAAGCGCAGCTTCCCCGCCTCCAGAAGATGAGCGGGAACCTCATCTCCGAGGATCTCAAAAGCTCTCTCAACCCTCGCTCCGGCGGCGACCGCTGCCCTTGCTGAGCGGCGAAGATTCGCGTCATCGAAGTTCGCCAGACGATTCGCACTCCCCCGTGCCTCGCGACGCTCCCGGCGGTCCTGCCAGGTCTTGAAGGTTTCCTTAGCACCCATCGCTTCGATCAGCTGTCCGATTGCCTCGGAATCACGAACAGAGACCCGGTCAGTTCCCCGCACCTCCTTCGAACGTGCAGCAGCGCCGAGTCTTCTCGCACATCCGACCATTGCGAGGGCGACCTCGGGCCCTGGACAGGTCACCTCAAGGGAAGTCGAACGCCCGGGCTCCATGAGCGAACCCCGCGCAAGGAAAGCTCCGCGCCAAATCGCCGCAGAATCCTCATGTCCAGAGGCAACAAGACTTGCAGGCAACCCACGAACCGGACGACGTAAAGAATCAACAAGTCCAGTCATCCGGGCAAGTTCATCGGCCTTGTGCACGACACGCACAACATAACGCTTGCCTCGTTTGAGAGACCCTCCCGATACGACGACCACCGTTGACTCCGCGTTGTAGAGCAGCTGAAGGAATGCCCGAAGCCGACGAGCAGCAACCGGGGAATCGAGCTCCGCCTCAATGAGGATCCGACCCGAGACGAGGTGGAGTCCCCCTGCGAAACGCAGGATCGTCGCGACCTCCGCGGCCATCGTCTGCTGAGTCACCGGTTGGATCCTCGCGAGCTCGTCCTTCAGATCAGTCGTCAGAGACATCGTCCTCTTCCTTCAGGCTCAGGCGAGCCAGCTCTTCTTCAGGCTCAGGCGAGCCTGGTTCTCCATCAGGCTCAGGGGAGCCAATTCTCCGTGCGACCCACTTCCCCGAGGAAACCATCGAAGGCGTCCCGAAGGGCAGCGGCCAGGCGCAGCGGATCATGATGCGAACGCCCATCGCCGGTGCGGACCTGACGTAAAAGAACGCGCGCCCCCAGTTCCTCAGCCGCGACGATCAACTCGTCAATATCATCTGTGGCGGTCGGATCGGCGATGACGACATCAAGTTTGAAATCGGGAGCGTACTTGCGAATGACCCGCACATGGTCTGCGGTCGTCATCGTGTCAGTCTCGCCCCTTTGACGAGAAAGATTCAAGATGAGCGCCCGATGCGCGTTCGTCGTGACGAGCGCACGGTGAAGATCAGGGACGAGAAGATGCGGGATGACAGAGGTGTACCAGGAGCCCGGTCCGAGGACGACCCACTCGGCCTCGGAAATCGCACGAATGACCTCTGAGGGAACTCTCGGCTCCTCGGGGTGGATGCGGATGTCCTCAACGGTCCCGGGGGCGATCGCGACCTTCGACTGGCCCGACACCGTGTACTTGCGTCCGTCGTCGTCCATATCCGCTTCAATGTCGATCGGGTCGATCGCCATCGGCAGGACCCGACCCGTCGCACCGAGGAGGCGGGCCACCCAGTCCAAGCCCTCGACCGGGTCGTCGAGGAGCTGCCACAGGCCCGAAATCAACAGGTTGCCGAGCGCATGACCATTGAGGGGCCCCGTCGTTTCCAACCGGGTCTGCAAAACATCACGCCAGGTCAATCCCCATTCGGATTCTTCACACAGGGAAGCGAGAGCCATGCGCAGATCACCCGGCGGAAGGATCTCCATCTCCTGGCGCATCCGCCCCGATGAACCCCCATCGTCGGCAACGGTCACGACCGCCGTCAAAGAGCGCGTGATATGGCGCAGTGCGCGAAGCGTCGCTGAAAGGCCGTGCCCACCGCCCAGAGCGACAACGGAATCACCGGTCTCTCCTCGCTGGGTCCAACCGGCTGCATCGAGGTAGGTCATCATTCCCTCCCGAGATCACGGTGATGGACTCGGACAGAATAGCCGTAATCGCGTAGCGTCGCCGCGATCAGCTCGGCGCACGCGACCGAACGGTGTTTGCCGCCCGTGCAGCCCACAGCGATCGTTGTGAATGGTTTGAGTTCTTGCAAATACCCCTGAAGCATCGGGGCGAGAAGTTGCGCGTAGGATTCGACGAACTCGCGGACACCGGGCTGGGCGAGCACATACTCTGCGACGGCGTGATCACGCCCCGTTAAATGACGCAGCTCGTCAACCCAGTACGGGTTCTTCAAGAAACGCACGTCGAGGACGTGGTCGGCGTCAATCGGAATGCCCCTTTTGAAACCGAACGACTCAACGGTGACGCGCAGAGCCCGGGTCCCCTCCCCCGCGACGACATCGCGAATGTGGCGCGTCAAATCGTGAACGTTCATCCTCGAGGTGTCGATGATCTCGTCGGCGATGCGTCTCACTGGCGCGAGCAGGCTCTTCTCCGCAGCAATGCCATCGAGCAGAGTGCCTCCGGCCTGCATGGGGTGGGGGCGCCGATTGTTCTCGTAGCGCTTCACTAAAGCCTCTGCGCTCGCCTCAAGGAAAATCACCCGGTAGAGGGCGCCCGTGTCCTTGAGTTGCTCGAGGGTCTTCGTCAGGTCCGAGAAATAGCTTCGTGATCGCGCGTCAACGACGACCGCGAGACGGTGAACACCCGCACCATCGGGGCTCATCATTCCCACGAGGGCGGGGATCATCGCCGGAGGCAGATTATCGACGACATACCAATCGAGATCTTCGAGCGCACGAGCAGCTCCCGTGCGTCCCGCTCCGGACATGCCAGTGATGATGAAGACCTCATTGACGGGAGCTGTGGGGTCTTCCGTCGCCTGATCGTCGAGCAGGGGAATGCCCGAGGGGACGGTCGTAGGTTCTTCCTGATTCATTTGATCGCTCATTCGACCTCCCGGGATTCGACGACAGACACTAATGAAGCTCCACTCGAGGCGCGCCTGCGGGCCTCTTCGGCGGTAGCACCGGTAGCGAGGACGACACCGAGGCGACGCCCCGCCCTCGTGACGGGTTTTCCAAAAATCCGAACACCATCTGCCACCTCCAAAGCGGCGGCAATGCCCCGGTACTCGGGGTGGGCAATGCGCTCTTGCGACTTTACAACCGCTGAAGCTCCGGGCGTGCGAAGCGAAGGGTTGACTGGAAGCCCGAGGATCGCCCGCGCATGCAATTCGAACTCGGATTGGCTTTGGGAGGCCATTGTCGTCATGCCCGTGTCGTGAGGGCGCGGAGACAATTCGGAGAACCACACGTCTTCACCTTTGATGAAGAACTCCACTCCGAAAAGGCCGAGCGCAAGAGCTGCGCCCTTTTCGGCGAGGGCATCCGTGACGGTCTTCGCCATGCGTTGAGCAGCTTCGAGAGCGAGCGGGCTGATCTTGGCGGGCTGCCAGGACTCGACGTAGTCGCCGTGTTCTTGGCGGTGTCCAATGGGGGCGCAAAAACTCGTGACGACACTGGCAGATTCACGATCCCAGGAGCGGATCGTCAAGAGTGTGATCTCCGAATCGAAGTCCACTTCCTCTTCGACAATGACGCGCCCCGTGTCCGAACGCGCCCCCTCGAGGGCACAGGTCCACGCAGCCTCCGCCTCCTGGGCGGAAACGATGCGGGACTGGCCGTGACCGGAAGAAGACATGGTCGGCTTGATGAAGGCCGGTAACCCCGTGTGTTCGAGGGCTTCGCGTACTTCCTCCAGGGAGGAGGCGAAACGGAACTTCGAGGTCCGCACCCCTTCGAGGGAGGCTGCAAGAGCGCGAATGCTTTGGCGGTCCATCGTTGCCTGCACAGCGAAAGCATTGGGGACAATGCGCGCGCCGGAGTGCTCTTCAAAGTCGGCGAGCTCATCCGTTGCGATCGCTTCAACTTCAGGGACGACGAGATCGGGTTTTGTCTCCTCGAGGAGGCGACGCAGGGCGGGCCCATCCGACATGTCAATCACCCGGTGGTCGTCCGCGAGCTGCATCGCCGGAGCATCCGGGTAAGAATCGACGGCGATCACCTGGCACCCGAGGCGCTTGAGTTCAATCGTCACTTCTTTGCCCAGCTCACCAGAGCCGAGCAGGACGATACGACGGGGCATCGGGAAGTCATCGCTTGTCGACATGGGGCTCCTTAGCGAGTACGGATGCGTCCAGGGTAGTCGAGGCTCCTCCATTCGAGCCCGCTTTAGGGGCCCTCAGTGGCTGTCAGTGTGTTTCGGATCGAGGGCTTCGAGGATCGTTGAGGCCAAAGACAACCCGATTCCTGGCACTGCGGCCACCTCCTCAAGTGAGGCGAGGCGCAGGCGTTTGACGGAACCGAAGGTTTTGAGGAGGGCCTTTTGACGGGCAGGTCCAACGCCGGGAATCGCATCGAGGACGGAACGGGTCACCGCTTTTCCTCTGCGTTGACGATGCTTCGTGATCGCGAAACGGTGAGACTCGTCGCGCAGATACTGCAGGAGGTGCAGTGCGGCCGAGGAGCGCGGCAGGATCAGCGGGAATTCGTCTCCGGGGATCCACACCTCTTCAAGACGCTTCGCCAAGCCAACGAGGGGAATATCAACCCCGATCTCATCAAGGGCGCGCCTAGCGGCGTTCACCTGGGGAAGCCCGCCGTCAACGACCACCAGGTCAGGGCGGTAGGAAAAGCGCCTGGGGCGTCCAGTGGTGGCGTCAATCGGTCCCGACTCGTAGGCGACTCCCTCCTCGTCCTCGCCTGTGATTCCCGCTTCCTCGGCGAGCAGGCGCGAGAAGCGGCGCTTGAGTACCTCATCCATGGCACTCGTGTCATCGGGGGTGCCCTGCCCGTCCTTGCCACGGATGTTGTACGCGCGATACGCGTCCTTCCGGGGCGCACCGTCCTCGAAGACGACCATTGAGGCGACCTGATCCTGGCCCATGGTGTGCGACACGTCGTAGCATTCGATCCTCAGTGGAGTGGTGTCCAATCCGAGGTTTTCAGCGAGTTCCTCCAGGGCTTTTGCGCGTTCACTCAAATCGGAGGCCCGACGGGTCCTGTGCACCTCGAGCGCCTGGCGTGCGTTCTCCACGACAGTTGCCATGAGTTGCGCTTTCGGACCGCGCTTGGGGGTGTGCACCACGACCTTCGATCCGCGCCGCTCGGAAAGCCACTCGGCGATGATCTCAGGGGCTGAGGGCATGTGGGAAAGCAGGATCTCGCGGGGTATCGCCGAGGTCGGGGTGTGTGCGACATCGTCAACTGAGGAAGGCCCCTCTTGTTCGCGGCGTTGTCGCGTGGGTGGCGCCGGAGGCAACTGAGAGTAGACCTGTTCAAGCAGGCGCTCCATGAGCTGCGCCTCATCGGCCTCGTCGACTCGGTCGATCACCCAGCCTCGAGTACCGCGGATCCTGCCTCCGCGGACGTGGAAGACGTGGACGGCGGCGTCGAGTTCATCGGCTGCGAGGGCGAAGACATCCGCGTCGGTCCCATCGTCGAGGACGACCGCGTTCTTCTCCAGGACCGTTTCAATCGCGGCAATATCGTCTCGAAGGTGAGCGGCCGTTTCATAGTCGAGTTCTGCGGCCGCTTCTTTCATTCTTTTGCGCAGGTCACGGACGATGGGGCCGGTCTTTCCTTCCATGAACTCGCACAGTGATTCAGCCAGGGCCCGGTGCTCTTCCTCGCTGATCCGTCCGACGCAGGGCGCGGAGCATTTCTCAATGTCGGCGAGAAGACAAGGACGGCCCTGCGCCCTCGCCCTTTGGAAGACTCCCGGGGCGCAGGTCCTCACGGGGTAGACGCGTGAGAGGAGGTCGATTGTTTCTCTGATCGCCCAGATCTGCGTGTAGGGGCCGTAGTAGTTGGTGCCCTTTCGTTTCGCCTGCCGGGTGACTTGGACCCTGGGGAAGCGCTCCCCCATGGTGACCGCCAGATAGGGGTAGGTTTTGTCGTCTTTGAAGATGACGTTGAATCGTGGATTGAATTCTTTGATCCACGTGAATTCGAGGGTGAGGGCTTCGATTTCGCTGCGGACTACGGTCCATTGGACGCGGGTCGCGGTGAAGACCATCTGCTGGGTGCGCGGGTGCAGATTCGCGGGGTCCTGGAAGTAGTTCGTCAGTCGGTTTCTCAGGTTTTTCGCCTTGCCGACGTAGATGACGCGACCGTGCTCATCACTGAAACGGTAGACGCCCGGCGAGGTGGGGATGTCTCCTGTCGGGGGCCGGTAGGTCGCGGGATCTGCCATTACTTCAGGATACGCGTGCAGGCGGGATGAGCCCGGCGTGAAGTGGCAGGCGGCGTGCGCCAAGAGAGTGGATTTTGCCGATATTTGGACGAGGAAGGCGGCAGGGCCACAAGCGTGGATTACCATTTACGTGGCTGACGCTTTGCCATGCCTTTACTGCTCAGACTCACTCGCTCGCGCTCGGGCGTGAGGAAGGACGAAACATGTTCACGAGTTCGGCCGAAATCGCAGAATTCATCGAGAAGGAGCAGGTCGAATTCGTCGACGTTCGTTTCTGCGACGTGCCCGGAGTTCAGCAGCACTTCACAATCCCTGCCGCCGTTTTCGTCGACGACGCTCTCGAGAACGGCCTCATGTTCGACGGCTCCTCCATTCGAGGATTCACCGCAATCCACGAGTCGGATATGAAACTCATCCCCGATGTCTCCTCCGCTTTCCTCGACCCCTTCCGTGCTGCGACAACCCTCATCGTGAACTTTTCCATCGTCGACCCCTTCACGGATGAGCCTTTCTCACGTGATCCGCGCCAGGTCGCAGCGAAGGCCGAAGCGTATCTGCGTTCCACTGGTATTGCAGACACTTGCTTCATCGGTGCTGAAGCCGAGTTCTACCTCTTCAGTGATGTCCGCTACCAGGTGTCCCCGAACTCGACTTTCTTCTCGATTGACTCCCCTGAGGCCTATTGGAATACCGGCACGAAGGAAGAGGGCGGCAACCTCGGCTACAAAGTGCCGATCAAGGGAGGCTACTTTCCGGTTTCACCCCAGGACCAGTACTGCGATGTTCGCGATGAGATGGTCCGCAAGCTCGCGGCGGTCGGCCTCGATATTGAACGCGCCCACCACGAGGTCGGATCGGGCGGCCAGCAGGAGATCAACTACCGCTTCGCTTCCCTGCAAAAAGCCGCCGACGACATGATGAAGTTCAAGTACGTCATTAAGAACACCGCCCTTGAACTGGGGCATTCGGCGACCTTCATGCCCAAGCCACTTTTCGGTGACAACGGCTCGGGAATGCACACGCACTTGTCACTGTGGAAGAACGGCGAACCCCTTTTCTACGATGAGCGCGGCTATGGTTCCCTTTCAGATCTTGCCCGTTGGTTCATCGGGGGCCTGCTCGAGCACGCTCCCGCGCTCTTGGCCTTCACGAATCCTTCAGTGAACTCCTTCCGCCGCCTCGTCCCCGGTTTCGAAGCGCCCATTAACCTCGTGTACTCGGCGCGCAACCGCTCAGCCTGCATCCGCATCCCCGTGACCGGGACCTCCCCGAAGGCTAAGCGAGTCGAATATCGGGTCCCGGATCCTTCAGCGAACCCGTACCTGTCTTTCGCTGCCTGCCTCATGGCCGGAATCGACGGCATCAAACGCCGCATCGAACCCGCCGCCCCGATCGACAAGGATCTCTACGAGCTTCCGCCCGCCGAATACTTGGACATTGCGAAACTGCCTTCCTCTTTGGAGGCTGCGCTTGAAGCGCTTCGTGAGGACCACGAGTTCCTCACCGAGGGAGATGTCTTCACCCAGGATCTCATCGACACGTGGCTCGACTACAAGGAGACTCAGGAAGTCGCACCAATGCGGGTCTACCCGCATCCTTTCGAGTACCAGATGTACTACGACCTCTGAAAGCTCCCTGCGCCTTTCTTATCAATCCCTCCCGGTTTTCGCTTCACGAGTCTCGATGTGCTTCGCCACCTCGGCTTTCATGTGATCATGTGATTGTGGGCGTGACGGTTTTGTCGAACATGAGGCATCTCGCGCTCGACCTGGGCGTGTTCGAGCACCGGGCGGCGAAGACCCCGTTACCCTTCGAAGTCGGCAAGCTGTTCAAAGTCTTAAATCAATTCGGCAGCGAAAGGACCCTCCATGAAGAAGCTGCGTGATGGCTCGTACACCGTGAAAGCCAAATTCACGATCGATCCGGCAGACACGGCCACCTCCCTTTTCGCTGCTCGGGCCAAGACCCGCCCCCAGCAGGTCGCCGTCCAGGAGCGCACTCCTGTCGGCACGACCCGCCCCATCACAGCAGGTGAGCTCCAACGCAGAATCGACGACACGGCTCGCGGCCTCATCGGCCTCGGAGTGCGCCACGGTGACGCGGTCGCGATCCTCTCCCCCACATCTTTTGAGTGGATGCTCCTCGACTTCGCGATCCTGTCAATCGGCGCCGTGACCGTCCCGATCTACGAATCCGATTCTGCCGCGCAGATCACACACATCCTTTCCGACGCGAAAGTCACGCGGGTCTTTACACAGAGCGCCCAACAGGCCGAACTCGTTTCCTCGGTTATTCCCAATTCCCTCGTCTGCGTGTCCGCGATCGACACGGGCGCCATGCGCGAGATTGCCAGCGCCGCCCAGCGCATCGACGCTCAAGAACTGGAGCGACGCAAAGCCGCTGTGCGCAGTGAGGATCTCGCGACAATCATCTACACCTCGGGAACGACGGGCGTTCCCAAGGGCGTTGCCCTCACGCACGCGAATTTCGTTGGAACCTGCCACTCGACCCGTCAGCTCCTCGGCTCCGTCATCGACTCTCCCGATACTCGAATCCTCCTCTTCCTGCCCCTCGCCCACGTGCTCGCCCGCCTCGTCATGCATGTCATCCTCTCGGGCCAGGGAGTCATCGGCTTCTCGCCCAATATCAAGAACCTCCTGCCCGACCTCAAAGCCTTCAAACCCTCCGTCCTCCTTGTCGTGCCCCGCGTCCTCGAAAAGATTTACAACGCGGCCTCAGCGAAAGCAGGCAAGGGATTGAAGAAGACGATCTTCTCGTGGTCCGCGAAGCAGGCGAAGGCCTATGCCCGTGCGCAAGAATCACGTCTGGGCCCCTCCCCCTTCCTCAGGATGCGCCACCACCTCGCCGATTCCCTCGTTTTGAAGAAGGTCCGCCAGATCATCGGCCCGAACCTTCGCTACGTCATCAGCGGCGGCGCGCCACTTGCGGCGGATCTTTCCCAGTTCTACTCGGGAATGGGACTCACCCTCCTCCAGGGCTACGGCCTTTCTGAAACGACCGGTCCCCTTGCCGTGCAAAGCCTCGACCATCACCCCTCCGGCTATGTGGGTCCCGTCCTGCCGGGCAACTTCGTGAAGATCGCGAAAGACGGGGAGATCCTCGTCAAGGGCGTGTCCGTCATGCGCGGCTACTACAACCTGCCCGATGAGACAGCGCAGGTCATGGAGCACGGCTGGTTTCACACCGGCGACCTCGGCTCCATGGACCGCAAGCACGGCCTGCAGATTACGGGCCGCAAGAAGGAACTCATTGTGACGGCCGGAGGTAAGAACGTCTCCCCGGAGGTCCTCGAAGAGCAGCTCATCACCCACCCGCTTCTTGCCAGCGTGATCGTCGTCGGCGACGCCCGCCCCTATATCGGCGCGCTCTTCACCCTCGACCACGACATGCTCGGCTCTTGGCTGACGAATCACGGCCTGCCCGTCGTGGATCCGGCTGCCGCCGCGAAGCTCCCCGAAATTCAAGCCTCCCTGGAAAGGGCGGTCGCGAAAGCGAATAAGGCCGTCTCCCGGGCCGAATCGATTCGCCGTTTCAGGATCATCGACACGGCTTTCACAGTGGAGAACGGCTACCTCACGCCTTCCCTCAAGCTCAAACGCTCGGCCGTCCTGCGCGATTTCGCCCACGAGGTCGACGCCCTCTACGCCGAAGGCGAGAACTCAAGGAAGAAGAACTCATGACTCTGCGCCACATCGACGCCGCGACCTGGGAGAACACTCCGACCCGGCAGGCCGATCCCACGTGGAACCTCCCGAAGATGATTCATCTGCGGGCCCAAGAACATCCCGGACAGGTCGCAATCGAGCGGCGTGACGCGGTGGGCGTGTGGAGGCCAATGACGATCAATGACTTCGCGCGACGAATCGACGATTTCGGGCGCGGACTCATTGGATTGGGCGTCGAAGCGGGTTCCCGTATCGCAATCCTCGCGCCGACCTCCTATGAGTGGGCCCTCATCGACCTCGCCTGCCTTTCATGCGGAGCGGTCACGGTGCCGATCTACGAAACGGATTCCGCCGCGCAGATCACGCACATCCTTGCCGATTCGGATATTTCCCTGGTCTTCACCGCCACTTCCCAACAGGCAGAATTGGTGCGCTCCGTTGCAGATGAGAGTGTGCGCATCATGGCTCTCGATCAGGGAGCTGAGCGTGAAATCGCGGAAGCCTCACTGGGGGTTGAGCAGAACCTTCTTGAGGAGCGTCGCGATGGTGTCGAACTCCATGATCTCGCGACGATCATCTACTCCTCGGGCACCACGGGAATGCCGAAAGGCATTGAGCTCACCCACGGCAACTTCATCGAGTCCTTCATTCAGGCCTACGATTTTCTGCCCGAGCTCATCAACTCCCCGAAGTCTCGTTCCCTGCTGTTCTTGCCCGTCGCGCATTCGCTTGCACGTTTCGTCATGTATGCGCTGCTCGCGGGCCAGGGGCGCCTCGCTTTCGCTCCCGACACGCGCAATCTTCTCTCTGACATTGCGACCTTTAAACCCACGATGCTCCTAGTCGTTCCCCGCGTCCTCGAGAAGGTCTACAACGCGGCGACCGCAAAGGCGGGTCAAGGCTTCAAGGGTTCCGTTTTCTCCTGGGCGACGAAGCAGGCACGAGCTTTCTCCCGTTCGACCGCCTATGCGCCTGCGCCCGAGATTGAAGTGACTCCCGGTGTGGGTGTGCCGACCGCCGACACCTCGCAGATCACGGATCCGAATGCTGCCGGCTCTCCCGGCCCCTCTTTCGGCCTGTCGACCCGCATCAAGATCGCCGACATGCTCGCCCTGAAGAAGGTGAAAGCCGCCCTCGGGCCGAATTTGCACACGATCATCTGCGGTGGTGCGCCCCTTGCCGCTGATCTTGCGCACTTCTACCGGGGTCTTGGGCTCACCCTCCTGCAGGGGTATGGCCTCACGGAAACGACCGGCCCGATCGCAGTGGAATGGCCTAGTGATTTCCCACCCGATTCTGTTGGTTTCCCTTGGCCGGGCAATTCGATCCGGATCGCCGAGGACGGGGAGATCCTCCTCAAAGGGGTCTGCGTGTCGAAGGGCTACCACAACCTGCCCGAGGAGACCGCCCAAGCCTTCCAGGATGGATGGTTCAGATCCGGTGACCTCGGGGCGATCGACTCCACCGGCCACCTGCGGATCACCGGCCGTAAGAAGGACCTGATCGTCACAGCCGGTGGGAAGAACGTGTCCCCGGAGATCCTCGAAGACTCCCTGCAGACTCATCCTCTGATCTCCAGTGTTGTCGTTGTTGGTGATAACCGCCCCTATATTGGTGCGCTCATCGCCCTCGATACGGAAATGCTGCCCGTCTGGTTGAAGTCGAAGGGCTTGGACACGGTGGATCCTGCGGCGGCCGCGGAACTGCCGCTAGTGCGCGAGTCTTTGGACAGGGCGATCGCCCGGGCGAATAAGCGGGTTTCCCGCGCGGAATCGATCCGCCGATACCGTATTGTCAACGCCGCTTTCACGGTGGAGAACGGGTATCTTACGCCTTCTTTGAAACTTAAGCGCCGCGCGGTGCTGCGCGACTACGCCTCCGAGGTTGATGCCTTGTACGCCGACGCTTCGCAGAAAGAAGCCTGAGGATGACGCCAGAGGCTCCGGTTGCTCTGGTCACGGGCGCGACTCGTGGCTTGGGGGCGGCGATCGCGAAGGAATTGTCGAGCACTCATCGCATCATTGTTGGGGGTCGGAGCGCCGATTCCGTGATGCCTGCGCTTCAAGCCTTTCCCAATGCTCTTCCTCTGATCGCTGATCTTGCTGATGAAAAAGCTCTCGCCACGGCTTTCGATCGGGCTATGGAGGTGGCGGGCCGACTCGATGTGCTCGTGAACAATGCGGGCATCGGGAAGAAAGCCACGATTGACGAGACCGATCGTGTTCAGTGGCGCAGCGTCCTTGAAACGAACCTCGTCGCCGTTGCGGATCTGACCCGCATGGCCCTGCCGTTCCTGCGTGAGAGTTTAGGGACCGTCGTCATGACGAACTCTGGGGCGGGAGTTCGGATTTATCCTTCGGACGCGGCCTATTGCGTCTCGAAGTGGGCGTTGAAGGCTTTCACCGAGTGCCTCCGGGAGCAAGAAAGGGGGCGCGTGCGCGTCGTCTCTTTGCATCCGGGCAGGATCGACACGGATATGCAGGTCGAGATGCAAGCACAGGCGGGCAGGCCTTACCGTCCCGAGGAGCATATGCGGCCCGAGGACGTGGCCTGCACGGTGCGTCTCGCGCTGGACCTTCCCTCCTCGATGAACATTGACGAGATTCACCTGCGCACCACGGAGAAGAAGTAGGGCGAGGCTCAGCCCTTCAGCACTGTGAGGGCTCAGCCCTTCAGCGCTCTGAGGGCTTCCTCAACCGCTTCCACGGCTCCCTCGACGGCTTCTACGGCTTGCTCGACCGCTTCCACGGCTCCCTCGACTGCCTCCATGGCTTGCTCAACGACCTGCTCGGACATCCCCTCCGCGACGACCCTGCCGCCACCAGCCCCGCCTACTTCTCCTTCTTCGTGGCGCTCACGTCTTTCTTCTTCGAGCTCTTCTTCGCGGCTGCGAGCTCATGTGCGGCGCGATCCTTCACCAGCACGTCTTTGAGGAAGAGCCCCGTGTAGGAGCCCTCAACCTCGACGACTTGCTCGGGGGTGCCCTCCGCGACGACTTTGCCGCCACCGGCCCCGCCCTCGGGCCCCATGTCGATCAGCCAATCCGCTGACTTGATGACATCGAGATTGTGTTCGATGACGATGACGGTGTTCCCCTTGTCGACAAGGGACTGCAAAACGAGGAGGAGCTTGCGGATGTCCTCAGAATGCAGGCCCGTGGTCGGTTCGTCGAGGACGTACACGGTGCGCCCCGTTGAACGCCGCTGAAGCTCAGAGGCGAGCTTGACGCGTTGCGCCTCGCCGCCCGACAGGGTCGTCGCCGACTGGCCGAGTCGCACATAGCCCAGCCCGACCTCGACAAGAGTGTTGAGGTGGCGGGCGATCCTCGTGATCGGTGCGAAGAACTCGGCGGCCTCGGCAACCGGCATGTTGAGCACATCCGCAACTGACTTGCCCTTGTAGAGAATCTCGAGGGTCTCACGGTTGTAACGGGCCCCGTGGCAGACCTCGCAGGGCACGTACACGTCCGGCAGGAAGTTCATTTCGATGCGCAAAGTCCCATCACCCCGGCAGGCCTCACAGCGTCCGCCCTTCACATTGAAGGAGAAACGACCCGGTCCATAACCTCGGACCTTCGCTTCGGGAGTCTCAGCGAAGAGCTTGCGGATCTGGTCCCAGACTCCCGTGTAGGTCGCGGGGTTTGAACGCGGGGTGCGCCCGATTGGTGACTGGTCGACGTGCACGACCTTGTCGAGGTGCTCTGTTCCGGCGACGCTGCGATGGCGGCCTGGGACGAGTCTGGCACCGTTGAGACGAGAAGCGAGGGAACGGTAGAGGATCGAATTGACGAGAGTTGACTTGCCCGAGCCCGACACTCCGGTCACAGCGACGAAGCAGCCGAGCGGGAAATCCACGGTCACATTGCTCAGGTTGTGTTCCCTCGCCCCTTTGACGGTGAGGATCCTCTTGGGATCGACGGTGCGGCGTTGCTCGGGTGCGAGGATCGCTCTGCGGCCCGAAAGGTAGTCGCCGGTGATGGATCTCGTGTTCTTCTTCAAGTCCTTGAGGGTGCCGGAGTGGACGACCCAGCCGCCCGTTTCTCCAGCTCCCGGCCCAATGTCGACGATCCAGTCGGCCGCCTCCATTGTTTCCTCGTCGTGTTCGACGACGATGAGAGTATTGCCGAGGTCGCGCAGCCGTTTGAGGGTGTCGATGAGCTTACGGTTGTCGCGCTGATGCAGGCCGATCGAAGGTTCGTCCAAAACGTAGAGGACGCCCACAAGGCCCGAACCGATCTGTGTGGCGAGGCGAATCCTTTGTGCTTCCCCACCTGAAAGGGTGCCGGCCGCGCGAGAGAGCGTCAGGTAGGTCAAGCCGACGTCCACGAGGAAGTCGAGGCGGGCGCGGATCTCTTGAAGGATCGGAGCGGAGATCGCCTGGGAACGCTGGTCCAATTCGAGGTGTTCGAGATGCTTGCGGGCGTCGACGATTGACAAATCGGACAGCTCGGCGATCGAAAGTCCACCCACTGTGACGGCCAGGACCTCTGGGCGCAGGCGCGCGCCCTTGCAGATGGGACAGGGGATCTCGCGCATATACGCTTCGAGCTTTTCGGAAACGGATTCGGACTCTGTTTCGGAAAGCTTGCGCTCAATGAAGTTCACTGCCCCTTCAAAGCCCGTCGTGTAGGAGCGTTCACGCCCCCAACGGTTGCGGAACTTGACTTGAACCTCGTAGTCCTTACCGAAAAGGACCGCGTCGCGCACCTCGTCGGGCAGGTCCTTCCATGGGGTTTTCATGGAGAAGCCGAGTTCTTTGGCAAGTGAGCTGAGCAGGCGCTTGTGGTAACTGAAGTTCGAGTTCCACACAATGACTGCGCCCTCGGAAAGGCTCAGCTCCTCATCGGGGACGACAAGATCCGGGTCGACTTCGAGGCGCGTCCCCAGGCCCGTGCATTCAGGGCACGCGCCGTAGGGGGCGTTGAATGAGAAAGTGCGCGGTTCGATCTCTTCGAGGGCGAGGACGTGGTCGTTTGGGCAGGAGCGCTTTTCCGAGTAGCGTCTCCTGCGTTCCGGGTCGTCCTCGGGAAGGTCGACGGCGTCGATGATGACGAGGCCCTCGGAGAGTCTGAGAGCTGTTTCCACCGAGTCCGTCAGGCGTTGGCGCATTCCTTCGCGGACAACGAGACGGTCGACGACGACTTCGATGGTGTGGCGGAGTTTCTTCTCCAAGACGGGAGCGTTCTCGAGGCGGAGCATTTCCCCGTCGATGATCGCGCGCGTGAAACCTGAAGTACGCAGCTCTTCGATGAGGTCCTGGTATTCGCCTTTGCGGCCCCTGACGACCGGTGAGAGCACTTGGAAGCGGGTGCCCTCGTCCATGGCGCGGACCCTGTCGACGATCTGCTGGGGTGTTTGGGCCTGGATCTTCGCCTCGCAGCTCGGGCAGTGCGCTGTGCCCGCGCGAGCGAAGAGGAGACGCAGGTAGTCGTGGATTTCAGTAATCGTGCCGACCGTGGAGCGCGGGTTACGTGAAGTCGACTTCTGATCGATCGACACTGCTGGGGAAAGGCCTTCAATGAAGTCCACATCGGGCTTGTCCATTTGCCCGAGGAATTGACGCGCATAGGAGGACAAGGATTCGACGTAGCGGCGTTGCCCTTCAGCGAAAATCGTGTCGAAGGCGAGGGAAGACTTGCCTGAACCCGAGAGTCCGGTAAAGACGATCATCGCGTCTCGAGGAAGCTCCAGGTGAACATCCTTGAGATTGTGTTCGCGGGCGCCCGAGATAATCAGAGAGTCATGCACCCTTGGATCCTACCCGTGTCCAGCCCTCAGTGTCGTACAGGTGTTCCATCCTGGCGCGAGTGTGAGAACTGGCATTATTCATCTGGCCTTGGGGTCTGTTGAGACCATGTGATTGGTGTGAAGGTCCTGGGGTGGATTAAGGGTCCTGGGTTGGATTGAGGCTATTTGAGGTGTCTTGAGGGCATGGGTTTTTCAGTCAATGACGTCATTGCACTCCGCATCGGGTCCTTCGTGGTTCTCTGGCGTAGGCGTTGTTCTCTGCCTGAGGCCTTGGTGCGGGTGCGGTTCTCGACCTCAGGCCGTGGTGCGGGTGTGGTTTTCGACCTCAGGCCTTGGTGCGGGAGCGGTTCTTGACCTCAGGCCTTGGTGCGGGTGCGGGTGATCGTTTTGCAAGTTTCTTGTATCTCTCTGATCCAAGAGGCCTTTCGGACCGTCCTCGGAACATATTGCGCGGCACACGTGCGCCTCACGCCCCATTGCCCTCCAGCACCCCATGACCTCCAGGAGTACAGTGCTCTCCAGCTCACCGCACAACCCCTCGCTGTCGCGTAACAGTGCGCCAAGCCGATCCCTTTCACGCCGCCATGGGACTTGATCAGCGTTGTCGGAAAGCCTTGTCCCCTGCAGTTTTTCGAAAGAATCTCATCCCCATCGTTCCGTTTGAACACCACAACGCCCGTGATGCCCCTACGGTGGAGCCATGGCTTTCTTCGCAGTGACTTACGCATACGATCCCGAACTCAGCGAACTCGCCGACGAGATTCGCCCGACCCACCGCGCGTTCCTCTCTGACTTGCGCGATAAGGGACTCAACGTTGCCTCTGGCCCGCTCGGCGGCGACACTCCCGGGGCTCTTCTCATCATTGAGGCCGAAAATCTTGATGAAGTCGAAGCTCTTCTCGATGAGGATCCCTTCAAGAAGGCGAAGGTCGTGAGCGAACGCGTCGTCCGACCTTGGAATCCCGTGATCTCACGATTCTGATCTTTTCTGCACAGAATCCGCGCACGCCATATCGCCTGCGCGGATTCTTTGTGCATTCGCGGGACATATTGAGCGGGTCGCTTCCAGCATTCCGCAGTGCTGCTCCCCAGGGGCGGAGGGGAACGTCTTCCCAGAGCTCAACGCGATGGTCGACCATGTCGCTGCTCCCCAGTGGCGGAGGGGAGCGCCACCACTCTGCCCCCATCGGATTCCAGAGTTCCCGTCCTCTTCCTGCCCTATGGCGCCCATTTCTGCCGGGAAACCTGGAACAGGCGGCGAAGCATGCCCGGAAACGTGGAACAGGCGATGAAGTCGGCCAGCGCCACCACTCTCCTCTACCGGATTCCCGGGTTCCCGTCCTCCTCCTGCCCTATGGCGCCCATTTCTTCCGGGAAACCTGGAATAGGCGGCAAAGCATGTTGGAAGACTTGGAACAGGCGATGACGTCGGGAAGCTCCGCCACTCTCCTCTACCGGATTCCAGAGTTCCCGCCCTCCGCCTGCCCTATGACGCCCATTTCTGCCGGGAAACCTGGAATAGGCGACGAAGCATGCCCGGAAACCTGGAATAGGCGATGACGTCGGCCAGCGCCACCACTCTCCGCTGCTGGATTCCAGGGTTACCGTCCTATTCCTGCCCTATGACGCCCATTTCTTCCGGGAAACCTGGAATAGGCGACGAAGCATGCCCGGAAACCTGGAACAGGCGATGACGTCGGCAAGCACCACCACTCTCCTCTGCCGGATTCCAGGGTTCCCGCCCGATTCCTGCCCTATGACGCCCATTTCTGCCGGGAAACCTGGAATAGGCGGCGAAGCATGCCGGGAAACCTGGAATGGGCGAGGTGCAATCCCCTCCCCACCGCACAATACTCAGGCGCGCCCCTCGGCCTCGGCTCGAGCGTGAATCCTCCCATGGTGCGCGCGGTGCGAAATCTCAATAAGCAGCGCCGCAAGCACACCACAGGCGATGATGATTCCCCATTCGACGCTGCTCGGCCATTCCAAGGCGAAGAAGTGCCTCGTAAAAGGGATCAAAACCCCCAAGACCGACGCTGCGATCATGGCGGCGAGCAGCGTGACCCTCCACGGCACAAAAGGCCGGGCCGTCACCGAAAGGAGGAACACCGCGCCGATCATCAGCGACAAAGTCGCTCCGGTCTGCCCTTCGACTCGGCCGCTCCCGATCAGCAGGTAGGCGCTAAGAGCCGCAGCCGAGAGGATCACTCCAGCGGGCACAGCGAGGGCAAGGGTCCGCTTCAGGAACCCGGGCACATAACGCCGAGAGTTCGGTGCAAGCGCGAGGAAGAAAGCGGGAATCCCAATCGTGAAAGCATCAATGTACGTGAAATGTCGTGGCAAGAAGGGGTACTGCAAAGCGAGGATCGCACAGGCAAAAACAATGACCGCCGCATACACGGTCTTCGCGAGGAAGAGCACGGACACTCGTTCCATGTTCGCAATGATCCGACGCCCCTCGGCAACAACCCCGGGGAGCACCGAGAATTTCGAGTCGACGAGGACGAGTTGTGCGACCGCTTTCGTCGCCTGCGCACCGTTGCCCATGGCGATCCCCAGGTCAGCATCCTTCAAGGCCAGAGCGTCGTTCACGCCGTCGCCGGTCATGGCGACGCAGTGGCCGTCCGCCTGGAGAGCCTGAACCATCGCTCTTTTCTGTTCGGGCGTGACTCGACCGAAAACATCAGTGGTGATGACGTCCTTTTGGAACTCGTCGGAGAGAAGATCATCAGGCAGATCACGGGCATCCGCGATGACGAGCGGTTCCCCATCGGGACGCCCCAGCCCCGCCCTCGTCGCGATCGCACCCACGGTGGCCGGATTATCGCCCGAGATGACGCGGACCCGGACCTTTTGCTGCGCGAAGTAGTCGAGTGTGTCTTTCGCATCGGGGCGCAACTCTTCGGCGAGGACGACGATGCCGACAACATCGCGCTGCTTCGGCAACTCCTCGGATTGCACGGCGCCCGGTGAGTGGGCGAGGGCGACGACTCTCATGCCTTCACGAGTTCGAGCGGCGATGAGCTCTGTGAAGGGCGAGTCTTGAGACGAGTCTTGAGAATGGGGCGAGAGAATTTCGGGGGCGCCCAGGTACCAGGCCCCTTGCTCGTTACCGAAGGCCGACCATTTGCGAGCGGAGGAGAAGGGCATCACCCACGTGGCCTCCTCACGTTCTTCGCAAGCCACGTCTATTCGGTGTTGTCCGTGGTCCCCGCGTCCCTCGTGCACTCCGTCAGTTCTGAGTTCCTCGCCTTCCCCGTGTTGTTCGCGTCCCTCGTGCACTCCGTCAGTTCTAAGTTCCGCGCGTTCAACGCATCCCTCGTGCACTCCGTCTTTTCCGCGTTCCCCGTGTTGTTCACGTTCTCCGCGTGCTCCGCCGTTTCCGGGTTCCCCGAGTCCTGCGCCTTCCCGGCGCCGCTCCGCTTTCCCGCCTCCCCCATTGTCGAGATAGTCGGCGATCGCCCGCGCTGTCTCATTGGTCCGGTCCCGCACGAGAGTCCTCAAAGCTACCAGGCCCCTGGCCTCGTCCCCCGTGAGAACAATGTCCTTCGCGACAATCTCCCCCGTGGTCAGGGTGCCAGTCTTATCGAGGCAGAGCGCATCAACGCGCGCCAAGACCTCAACGGCAGCGAGCTCTTGGACGAGCACTCCCCTGCGCGCGAGAGTCGCCGATCCGATCGCGAAGTTCAAGGAGGTGAGGAGCACGAGCCCCTGGGGAATCATCCCAACCACTGAAGCGACCGCGAGGACGATCGCATGATTCCACCCGGTGTCAGAGTCGGCGATGCGGGTTTGCGACCAGAGAGTCAGGATGATCACCGGGATGAGGAGCGCAGAGATGACGCGAAGCACCCGGTTAATGCTCACTTGAATGTGCGACACCGTGCGGATGTACGCGCGCGCTTTGCGGGAGATCCCCTGCGCGTAGGTCGCGGACCCCACTGCGGTGGTGCGTACAAGAGCGCTTCCAGCGACGACGGAGGTTCCTGAGAGGACCTCATCGCCCTCGTGTTTACGAACCGGAGCGGATTCACCAGTCAGGATCGATTCATTGACTTCGAGCCCGGAGGAGTTGAGAACGATCCCGTCTGCGCACACCTGCTCGCCGAGTTTGAGCATGAGCACATCATCAAGGACCACGTCACCGGTCGGGATCGCATGCTCTTCTCCTTCCCTCACGACGAGTGCCTGTGGCGCATCGAGGATCGCGAGGGCGTCGAGGGTGCGTTTGGCGCGAACCTCGGAAACAATCCCGATGATCGCGTTGAAAACCATGACGGCCCCGAACACGACATCTTGGGGATGGCCGAAGATGAGGACGAGGGTGGCCGCGCCAACGAGGATCGCGTTGAACAGGGTGAAGATGTTTTCGCGAATGATGGAGCGCAGCGAACGCGAGGTCTTTTGCCGAACGAGGTTCGTCTGGCCCGCTTCGACGCGTGCGAGAACCTCGGCCTCGCTCAAACCTTGAATCTGTGTGGCTTCAGTGTGCACCAATGCGCCCGCTCAGTCGTTCTTCGCATTCGAGGCGCGCTGGGGCGTCCTCGATGATTTCCACAAGGAAGTGAGGATCGTGATCGTGAGGACCCCGATGATGACGATCAGCGAGGTCGCGGTCCCGATCTCCGGCCCCCAGTGAATCGGCTCGCCACCGTTGAGGAAGAACAGGGAGTTCGTGTGCATCGCATGCAAGATCAGTTTCGCGCCGATGAAGGCGAGGATCACGGCCAAACCGTAGGACAGGTAGACGAGTTTTGACAGGAGTCCGTCCACGAGGAAGAAGAGCTGGCGCAGTCCCATGAGGGCGAAGGCGTTGCAGGCGAAGACCAAGAAGGCCTCGTGGGTGAGTCCAAAGATCGCGGGGATCGAGTCGAAAGCGAACATGAGATCCGCTGTGCCGAGTGCGAAAACCACGAGGAACAGGGGCGTGAAGTGCGTGCGTCCACCGTGACGGAAGAGCATACGGCCCCCGATGAAGCCGTCTGTGACGGGCAGGACGCGCCGCACGACGGAGATCACCGCGTTGTCGTGGTATTCCTCTTCTTCCTCGTCGTCGCCACGCACCTGCGTCCAGGCGGTGTAGAGGAGCCAGAGGCCGAAGAGGAAAAAGATCCAGGAGAAGCGTTCAACGAGCGCGGCTCCCGCGAGGATGAACACGAGGCGCAGGACGAGGGCGATGACGATGCCGAAAAGGAGGGCCTTTTGTTGGTGTTCCCTGGGGACTCTGAAGGCTTTGAGGATAAGGATGAATACGAAGAGGTTATCGACGGAGAGAGACCATTCGGTCACCCATCCCGCGTAGAACTCTGCGGCGTAGATGCCGCCGTTCGTCACCCAGACGATCAGGCCGAAAACGAGTGCGAGCCCGATGTATCCGATGGTCCAGGCCAGGGATTCTTTCAGGGATGGTGGATGGGGGTTGCGCACGTGTCCGGCGAAGTCCAATCCGATGAGGAAGAGGACGATGAGCGCGAGGATTGTCCATGAGATGGGGCCGACGGACATCAGTGATGTGCTCCTGTTGCGGGTGGGTCGAGGCTGGTCGTGGGAATGGGATCGTCCTCGGCGATGGGTGTGGACCGGGTGTTTGCTTTCCTGGCGGATGGTGTGGACTGGGTGTTTGCTTTCCTGGCGGATGGTGTGGACTGGATGTTGTCTCTCCTGGCGGAGGCCGTCAGGGAGGCGATGATCGTGATGAGAAGGACCGTGAGGATGAAGGCGAAGGAAACTCCGATGGAGGGCTCGGGGATCAGCTCAACGGGGTGTCCGCCATTGATGACGGCCACTTCGTTCGTGTGCAGCGCGTGATTGACGAGTTTGAAGCCAATGAAGCCGAGGATCGCGGCGAGCCCGTAGTGCAGGAAGATGAGGCGGTCGAGGAGGCCGTCGATGAGGAAGTAGAGCTGTCGCAGGCCGAGGAGGGAGAAGGCGTTGGCCGCAAAAACGAGGTAGGGCTCCTCTGTGAGTGAGTAGATCGCGGGAATCGAGTCGACGGCGAACATGACATCCGCGGTGCCGATCGCGATGATCGCGAGGAGCAGTGGCGTGATCGTGGTTCGTCCGGCGTGGCGGTAGAGGAGCTTCGCCCCGTAGAAGCCGTCTGACACGGGGATCACTTTGGCGAGCGTGCGCACGAAGAGGCCCGGTTTGTAGTCTTCAGCTTCGTGTTCGCTCGGTTCTTGCGTGCCTTCGCGCACTTGGGAGAGAGCGGTCCAGATGAGCCAGGCGCCGAAGATGTAGAAAACCCAGGAGAAGTTCTCGATGAGGGCGGCGCCGAGGAGAATGAAGACGAGGCGCAGGACGAGGGCGATGACGATGCCGAAGAGGAGGACTTCTTGTTGGAGGATCCTGGGCACCGTGAAAGCGGCGATCATCATGACGAAGACGAAGAGGTTGTCGATGGACAGGGCCTTTTCGGTGACGTATCCGGCGAAGTATTCCTGGCCGTATTCTGCGCCCCACACTGCCCAGACGATTGCCCCGAAGAGGATCGCCATCGCGATGTAGGCGATTGACCACCAGCTCGCTTCTTTCAGGGTGGGCTCATGCGGGGTTCGGACGTGTCCGAGGATGTCGACGATGATCATGGTGAGGATGAGAGCGGCGAGCGCAGCCCATCCGAGTGCGTGGACCTCCACGTGGATGTTCCTCCGGTACGGGTCGGGTACCGGAGGTCTCCTTCCGCCACTCCGCTTCGCGTTCTGGCCTGCGACGCCGGTGAGTCGGGCTTTCGCCCGATTCAACGTGATGACGACGTCGCTGTTGGTGGAAGTACTCCCCTCCGATTGGACCTTCTCATTCTAGCTTCCGATCCGGTTTCTCCGGCCGGGGGCGGCGAATCTGTGGAGGAGGTCTCCCCCGCTTTTCCGCACGTCCTTGCCCCTGCTGTGGGCGCGCTGTGACAGATGTTGCACTTCCTCTTTCAGTTCGCGACCCTCATGAGGCGCAGTTCCTTTCAGTTCGCGGCCTTCATCTGGCGCGATTCCTGTCAGTTGGCGGCCTTCATCTGGCGCAGTTCTTTCTTCAAGTCGGCCACTTCATCGCGCAGGCGAGCCGCGACCTCGAATTGGAGGTTCTCCGCGGCGGCGAGCATCTGAGCGGAGAGATCTTCGATGAGTTCCGCAAGCTCCGTTTCGGCTCTTGTGCCGAGGGCGCTGCCTCTCGCGGCTTTGCGTTCGGCTGCGGACTTTTCTTTCCGGTATCCACCTTCGAGGAGTTCTTCGGTGTCGATTTGTTCGCGGGCGAGCATGTCGGTGACGTCCGCGATCTTCTTGCGCAAGGGTTTCGGGTCGATCCCGTGTTCGGTGTTGTAGGCGATTTGGATTTCGCGGCGGCGTTCGGTCTCGTCGATTGCGGCGCGCATTGAGTCGGTGATCGTGTCGGCGTACATGTGGACTTCTCCGGACACATTGCGCGCGGCTCGTCCGATCGTCTGGATGAGGGAGCGGGTGGAGCGCAGGAAGCCTTCTTTGTCCGCGTCGAGGATGGACACGAGGGACACTTCAGGCAGGTCGAGGCCTTCTCTTAGCAGGTTGATGCCGACGAGTACATCGAATTTGCCTTGGCGCAGTTCGCGCAGGAGTTCGACGCGGCGCAGCGTATCGACGTCTGAGTGCAAGTATTCGACTCTCACCTCGCGTTGGGCGAGGTAGGTCGTGAGGTCTTCGGCCATTTTCTTCGTCAGAGTGGTGACGAGGACGCGCTCGTCCTTGTCGACTCTTTCTCGCACCTGTTCGAGAAGGTCGTCGATTTGTCCCTTCGTGGGTTTGACGACGATCTTCGGGTCGACGAGGCCTGTTGGGCGGATGATCTGTTCGACGACTCCGTCGGAGCGTTCGAGTTCATAGTCGCCTGGTGTTGCTGAAAGGTAGACGGTTTGACCGATCCTCTCAACGAATTCGTCCCATTTGAGGGGGCGGTTGTCCATTGCTGAGGGGAGGCGGAATCCGTGGTCGACGAGGGTCCGCTTTCGGGACATGTCGCCTTCGAACATGGCTCCGATCTGTGGGACGGTGACGTGTGATTCGTCGATGATGAGGAGGAAGTCGTCGGCGAAGTAGTCGAGGAGCGTGTGCGGGGGTGTTCCGGGTCCGCGCCCGTCGATGTGGCGCGAGTAGTTCTCTACTCCGGAGCAGATTCCGATTTCGCGGAGCATTTCGAGGTCGTAGGTGGTGCGCATGCGTAGGCGTTGAGCTTCGAGGAGTTTGCCTTGGCTTTCGAACCATGTGAGGCGTTCGGCGAGTTCTTCTTCGATTGTTGCGAGTGCGCGTTTCATGCGTTCTTCACCTGCGACGTAGTGGCTCGCTGGGAAGAGGTAGACGTGGTCGACTTCGCTGATGACGTCGCCTGTGAGGGGGTGGAGGACGGCGAGGGCGTCGATTTCATCTCCGAACATTTCGATGCGGATCGCGAGTTCTTCGTAGACGGGGATGATTTCGATTGTGTCTCCGCGGACTCGGAAGGTGCCGCGTGTGAAGGCGATGTCGTTGCGGACGTATTGCATGTTGACGAAGGCGCGTAGCATGTCTTCGCGGTCGATGATCATTCCGCGTTCAAGTTCGACCATTCGGGCGACGTATTCTTCGGGGGTGCCGAGGCCGTAGATGCAGGACACGGAGGCGACGACGACTGTGTCACGCCTGGTGAGGAGGTTGTTCGTTGCGCTGTGTCGGAGGCGTTCGACTTCGTCGTTGATTGAGGAGTCTTTCTCGATGTACGTGTCCGTTTGGGGAATGTAGGCCTCGGGCTGGTAGTAGTCGTAGTAGGAGACGAAGTATTCGACGGCGTTGTTCGGCAGGAGTTCTCTGAACTCTGCGGCGAGTTGGGCGGCGAGGGTCTTGTTGGGTTCAATGACGAGGGCGGGGCGTTGTACTTCTTCGATGAGCCAGGCGGTTGTTGCGGATTTTCCGGTGCCGGTTGCGCCCATGAGTACGATGTCTTGTTCGCCGTCGCGGAGCCTGGCGGCCAGCTCTCGGATTGCTTTCGGCTGGTCGCCCGACGGCGTGTATTCGGAGATGACCTGGAAGGGGTTCTCCTGGCGCAGGACTGGTCGCTCACTCACGGCCTCAACGCTAGCGCACGTCGTGTGCATCTTCGTTCCGGCTGGCTACTTGCACCTCCTCGGGCCTTATAACGGTGTGGATGCTGAAGGCCTCCTAGGCAAGATGTAAGTAACCACACTCGCACGCTCACGCAACCCCAAGCGGATACTTCCTCTAGGTCATAACAGTGACTTCTTCCCAATCATCGCTGCCTCTATCAAACCCAGGCCGTAACAGTCGAAGGCAACACCACAACGACCTCTTGCTGCTTACCCGTCTCCTCGGGTTGATCAGAAAAGTTGGCTCGTGCAGAGACAATGCAACAACAGAGTCATTGTTCAGCCGTGTGCAAAAGAACATACTCAAGCCTGAGGCATGGACAAGCGCAGACCAGCTACAGATCGCAATCATCACCCGGATGAAACGCCCCTACCACCCACGCCGAAACAAGCCCGCCTCCACCGTTTGACTACCATCGAGTGGGAGACCATCATGACCCAGACGACACAAACCACCTAACCCCCACTTCCACCAAACAAAGCACCGGACCCGAGCTAGATAACATTACGTTCAAAAACGCGACAAGCCAACACCGCACGCTGGGCCTCAACGTCTTGCTCAACGAACTCAAGACCGAGCCCTTCAAGATGAGAAAACCAGTCCGATCGGCCCGACCGAGCCTAGCGTTAGAAAGGTCGAGCCCTTCCAGCTCATAAGCGTTCTAACTTCCATCACCGGAAGACCGCGACACCTAGCCGAAACCAGCTCGCTAACCTCACCTACACCCTCGATTGAAAAGAGGTCGCTTCAACCGCATGCTCATCGCCGAAAAGGCCTGCGCGCTCCTACACCAGCGAAGCCGCACACATACAACGAATCCGCGCCTACAACGAGGGATCCACATCAGTATAAATAGGCAAAACCCCAGCACAACGCGTTCACAACCTCAAGGGGAAAGAACAATTAGCATGGAAATTCAGCAATCATTCGGAGAATCTATCCGACATCGCTTAGCGTTTATATTTTCGCCGCAAGATTCAGCTCAGCCAATGCTTTATCTTCTTGAGCATAGTCCGAGGATTGTTGTTGCGGGCACACCCGGCGCTGGAAAATCTCACCTCGCTCAAGCGATTCAACATCACACTTTGCATTCGTATACTGAACTTGATGAACTCTACTTCGACGAGAACTGGCGCCCGCGCTCCGATTTTGACCGTAAAGCGCAAGAAATCCTCGAACAGCCTAATTGGCTTGTCGACTGGCAATATTCGGCACGTGAAATAATTCTGGAAAAAGCCGATCTTTTTATTTGGTGCAGAACAAGTTTCTTTCGATGCCTGATTCGGATTCTCAAACGCAGCGCACGTCGATCCGGTGAAACACTTTGGACCGGCGTCAAAGAACCGGGAGTCTGTGCCCAGCTGCTAAATCCCAGATTGACGTTTTGGTGGACTATTCGAAACTTCTGCAAGGAGCGCCAAGCTATTGCAACAGCCGCGCATCAACATCATCAAGCAATCATTCTTAACCCCCGCAACGTTCAGCGCCTTCTTGACCTACTAGATTCTACGGAAGATAACCCCAATCATTGGTGAGCTTACAAGCGGATGTTTATCCGACGTCTTCAGCAGCTCATTCTTCACCGCCACAAGTTCCTTTGTCGAGAGAAGACCGCGGTTCGTTAGCTCAAAACCGCTCGTATCCACACTCATAAGATGAATCTGGCAAATTGGATGTTCAGGGCCGGTGCCCACTATTTCTCTCGACTCATAGTAAATCGTTCTAAATTTGCCGTTTTCAGAAACCGCTTCCACGAGATTTGAGCCGAGGTGACGATCGTAGGAGAACCCTTTCGCATGCGCAGCCAAAGCTTTTCTGTAACTTGCCATCACTTTCGACTGAAAAACCTGTGGCCGTTGATGATCTAGCTCCTCAACGATGACTATCCCGTTCGGTTTAGTAATTCGATGGAGCTCTGCCAAGGAGCCTTGAAGATCCGTAACATGCGAAAGCACAAGACGCGCATGACAAAGGTCAAACTCATTGTCAGAAAAAGGGGCGGATTCAATTGTACCGACGGTGACCATCGAACGCAACGAAGCGTCTAGGTGCGTGACTTCAATGTCAAGTGCTCTAAAGTGAACACCTGGCCAGAGGGAGCACAGCTTAACGATTAGAGATCCCGAACCCGGGCCAATTTCAAGAACTTTCCGAACTGTCACCATTTCTCTTGCTCGATTGCACAAGGCAATAGATGCAGCATCGTGTGCCTCGCCAAGAAGCTCCAATCGGCGACGCTCGTTCTTACCATTGTTGCCATAAAGATACGGCAAATTTTTCATCCGAGAATATGCGGAACACGCTTTTGAAAATTCCACCACCAGTCCTTGATGTTTGAGACTGTTTGATCCTCAATGTTGCCAAGTGGAATGGAATCGATGCCAAAATACATCGGAAGAAGATCTGGCGACACCACCCGTACGACACGATAGTCTGGGATCTCGATTGGCGCAATAAGCTGGGTGTAAAGGAAACGCGGATAAGTTGGCGCTTCTCGCCCGATCGACTGTACCGCAGTACCTTCAATTCGTCGAATAACGCGATCGCGCAGCTTCTTTCCACAGTTTGCCCAAAAATGGGTATGGTCGAGAGGTGTCTTGACTAATGGTACAGTGAGGTGTCTTGTTGGCCAGTGGCTCGCAATCATCAGCGATTCAGAATGTGATTTTATGACAGCCTCTTCTAACTCGATTGCGCAGGCAAGCCCAGCGACCAATCCGCTATCACGAGCGATAACTGTTAGAACGACATACCAGCCTTTTACTGCTGACAACCGCAGATGAAAAGTCGCCATTTCCTTCCCTGGAGAAGCCTCCGTTGAAATAAGCCTGAACGGCATTCCCAGGTGCCACCATCGTAAAAATGCATCACGTTCGATCAACTCCCCGATTGAGTGACAAATTGCCGAATCGACCGTCCGATGGGCGCTTGCGCCGGATGAACATGCCAACGCCGGCACATTGACACTTGGCGAAGTTGTTGACAGTACTGAAGCAGGGATCCAGGTAGCAGTTTTGTCTTCAACGTTTCGAATTTTCGCCCAAAGCTGCGGTTCAGAAGCATTTGAAGCAAGCAATTCTGACGCCTGCGCAAGCTGTTCTGGCCGGAATCGGTAGAACTCATCGACTCTCATAAAAGATTCAGCGCGTTGCCGGAGTTCATCTTCTGTCGCCCATAACGTTTCGTCAATATTTCCTGCTCGAATTGTGAAACGTTCGATAGCCTCGGCGATCGCTTTCCTCTGACTTGCTCTTTGCGTTTCGGCTATTCCTGCTGCGACATGTAAAGGTTGACGGGATGAAGGATCAGCTTTCCCGAGCGCCACACGCGCCACGCTCAGATACCGAGAATGTGTCGGTATCGAATCCTGCTTGATTGTTCGGAGAGTCTGAGCGGGGTGAAGAGGTGTTCCTGGTACACCACGTGAGCGCACCGAATTCCAAGAACTTCCCGTTTTCCATGCAGCTTTACTATTTCCGGCTGCTAAAGCTCGAAGAACCCGCGTCGGCAGATCGGGCCGAGCTGATTCAAAAAATAACTCATAGGCCTCATTATTGATGAGTTGAAAATAGGCATCCCGGCGACATTTGGGGGAAACCGCAGAAAGCATCATAAGAAGCTCTTGCTTCCGGAGAGCAAGATCTCCTTCGAGCCGAAGAATAAAGTCGCCGGAATAGACAAAATCAGCCGCTAATAGGCGGTCTTGATCATTTAGAATATTGGCGAGCGAGACCGATTTTGGAAGGTCGCAGAGTCCAAATTGATCGTTACTCAACCAAAAACGGTCATCGTTCACAATCCGCGCTGAAAGGTTCGAAAGAAACGTGGCTTGTTGCGGGTCTTGCGTTAGTCTCAGGCCCGCAACACCGTCTGCCAGTCCTCGCCACAGTACCGCTGCGTCACCTTGTATGAGCGCACCGATCAGAGGCTCCCCCTGGTTGGCGAGTTCTGTTTCGAATTCAGCCAACCAGGGCTCAACCTCAGCTGCAAGTGCCAAGGTAGTCGAGCTCGTCGATCTCACGTTCGATTTCGATCATGATACACCTCCTTCAGAGTCGATTCTATGTATGCTCGCGCGTCTCGTCTACCTCTTCGCGCGATCTGCAACCTTAATAACCACAGGTTCAACTTGCGTCTGTTGACAAGATACAGGTGAGGGCTTTTTCCTAAGAATAAACGTCAGTCGCCGATCGATTAGTTGGAAATTCGGGAAAGAACGGCCGGAACAGTCCATGGTGACTGGAAGTTTCCGTTCTGCCCTGGGTTTGAGGGAGGTCGCAGAGATTTGGGAAGAAGTTGTTGCTATGACTCAGAGGGGAGTATTTGCCTTGAGACAGTGTGGGGCTGCGGGTATGGAGTGATGACGGAAGCTAGGTGTGATCTGGCGTGTTCGAGGCGCCCTGGTCTCCGAGATCGTTGGGCGAGCTCCGTGTTTATCTTCGGGGCATTGCGTGCGTCGGAATGCGAGGTGAGATCGACGAAGGAGCTTCGTCTGGGACCAAGCGGACTATAGCTCAGTGGACCTGTGAGTTCAAATAGGAAGAGCCCACGCGGCTTGGGCGTGGCGAATGAGATCACGGGAAGCTGCTGCAAGGTGTCAAGCCGTCAAGGTCTACCTCACCACACGCATGACCGACGCCCGCACCGAGGCTGCCATCACCACCGAAATCATCAAACGCACCGGATGCGGCTACTGCAACAACACCCATTGCCTGACACGTATCTGGTTACATAGCGCCCACAGGGCACAACTAGACTACTTGACCAGTCAAAACACCACGGTTAAATGCGAATAGCCAACAACACGCGGCGAAGCCGTGTCCCCTTCCTGTAGGTTCCTCAATCGCTTCAGAAGATCATTGACGATCTGAACATGAGGACCCAGGAGTTCATTCACCATGTGGCCAATATTACGTTCAACTCGCTTTCAGCCACGTAGTAACAACAGTTCCGATCAAGCCCTGGCATTCCTCAACACTGCCAGCATTCGTGACCCAAATTGAGGCAAGCGCACGCCTCTGTGTCTCAGTCGCCTGCATCCTGATCCGGGCTTGAGCATCCGCCCGGCTCATCCCACGGGCCTCCAAGCGCTGCAATCGAATTTCCAATGGAGCGTCAACGACAATGACCACGTCGAAACCTGATGCTGTTCCCGCTTCGGCGAGAAGCGGGACATCATATACGGCAAGCCCCCCAGGCGGCGCAGAAGACAGAACCTCATCCGCTCGCTGAGCAATCAGAGGATGGGTGATCGCCTCAAGATCAGCGCGCGCCACCGGATCAGAAAACACAATCTGTGCCAGCCGTGAACGATCGAGCGCCCCGTCCTCGTCAATGACAAAAGAACCAAAACGTGTTGCGATCGCGTCAAGCCCAGGGGTGCCCGGGGCGACAACCTCGCGGGCAATCTGATCCGCATCCGCAACCACCGCACCCAAATCCTCAAAAGCGCGGGCAACCGTCGACTTACCGGCACCGATCCCACCGGTCAGAGCAATGAGGAGAGCATGATCGCCCGGTTTCTTCCAGGTGCGAAAAAGCTCAGCCTTCGCCGGGCCAACACGAATCACAGTGTCCATACGCTCAGCCTAATGCGAACGACACCACCCGTTTTCCCTTGGAGCCACGAGCATGGCACGATAGCGAAGGCCACTCACCACGAAGCCTGAAATACATACGCCCATTTAAGGACCCATTGTGTCGACGACGGTCGAAACCGGAAAGAAGCGCACGTCAAGCGTTCGCCTCATTGCAACCTCCCTCACCCTGTTCTCCATGTTCTTCGGTGCGGGTAACCTCATTTTCCCGCCAATGATCGGCGTCGAAGCAGGCACATCCTTCCTTCCCGCCATCACAGGATTCCTCCTCGGCGGCGTTGCGCTCCCCGTCCTTTCAATCATCGTCATCGCCCTATCAGGCACAGACCTGCGCGACCTGTCGAACAGGGGCGGGCGTATCTTCGGCGTCATTTTCTCCTGCGCCGTTTATCTATCGATCGGGGCCTTCTACGCCCTGCCCCGCACCGGAGCGGTCAGCTTCTCAACAGCGGTCAGCCCCCTGACTGGTTGGACCTCGACAAGCGTCTCCGTCATCTTCAACGCCCTCTTCTTCGCCCTCGCCTTCTACCTGTCGTGGAAACCCGGCGAGATCATCGACCGCCTCGGGAAGATCCTCACGCCGCTACTTCTCGGCCTCCTCACCCTCCTCGCGATTGTCTCCGTCTTCACCTTCGACGGCACACCCGGCGCACCCAGCGAACAATACGCATCACACCCGCTCACCGCAGGCATCCTCTCCGGCTACCTCACAATGGACTCCCTCGGCGGCCTCGCCTTCGGGATCATCGTCGTCACTTCTTTCACCCGCACCGGAGGTGGAATCGGCGCGAAGACCGTCAAGCGCACCTCCATCGCCGCGACAATCGCCGGCGGCCTCCTCGCGCTCGTCTACCTCAGTTTGGGCTTGATCGGCCTGAAGATGCCCGGAGCACACGCCTTCGACAACGGTGCCGAACTCCTGTCCCAGGCCTCGAATCTGGCGCTCGGCCCCTTCGGTCAGATCGCCTTCGGCCTCATCGTCGTCACAGCCTGCATGACGACCGCAGTCGGCCTGCTCGTTGCGACCTCGGAGTTCTTCGCGCGCCTCATGCCCAAGATCCGCTACGAGACGTGGCTCGCCGGATTCGCGATCATTTCCTTCATCATTGCATCCGCCGGTTTGAACAAGGTCCTCGCGGTTGCCGGTCCGATCATCGGGCTGCTTTACCCGGTCGCGATCACGATCATCTTCATTACGATCTTCACCCACCCGCTGCGCCACATCACCCGTTGTGAATTGGCATTCAAACTCTCCGCATGGACCGCATCCGCATTGTCGATCCTGGCGACCCTGCAAGATCTGGGAATCGCCGCTGAGAGCATTGAAGGCTTCATCGGCTGGCTGCCCGGACACGCCGAATCCGTCGCGTGGGTAATCCCCACAATCCTCATGGCGATCATTGGGCTGGTGATTGACTTCAGGCTGGCGCGTTCGCGCTGATGGAGGTGCTTCGAGGGTGGGGATAAAACGTCTTGTTCTTCTTAGTGCATGATCCTATGAGGATCATGCACACTCAAAATTGTCAATTCCGCAGCCAAGCATTGAAAGCCATTCGGTAACCGAACTCAATTGCCTTAATACCGGCAGCAAAGTCTCAAGGTCTTCACCATTGTTTCGGTTATCCCAAGGCAGCTCCATGAAAAACTGAGACACGATAATCTTCTGAGAGGTCTCGATTTCCTCTTCAGTTGGCTTCAGTTCAACAAGCACCTCAGCTACGATGCAAAAATCCCGAGATTTGGCAACAGCAAGTCTGTCGAGGATCACCTTACGGGCACGTCCGCGCTCTTCGGCACTCGCATCCAAACTCACCAGCCCCCTGGCCAGCCTGGCAAGATCCCGAGATTTGGCAACAACAAGTCTGTCGAGAATCACCTTACGGGCACGCCCACGCTCCTCAACACTCGCATCCAAACTCACCAGCTCCCTGGCCAGCCTGGCAAGATCCCGAGATTTGGCAACAGCAAGTCTGTCGAGGATCACCTTACGGGCACGCCCACGCTCCTCAACACTCGCATCCAAAACCACCAGCCCCCTGGCCAGCCAGATGAGATCCCCAGATTTGGCAACAGCAAGTCTGTCGAGGATCACCTTGCGGGCACGTCCGCGCTCTCCGGCACTCGCATCCAAAACCACCAGCCCCCTGGCCAGCCAGATGAGATCCCAAGATCGGGCAGAAGAAAGTCTGTCGAGAATCACCTTACGGGCACGCCCACGCTCGTTACTTGTCGCCAAAGAAGAAGACAACGCTTCAACATATCCAAGAATCCGAGATGAATCGACTTTGGCGAGACTATCGAGAAGCGATGTGATCGCAGGTTTGTTGGAACTCTTCCACTGAGCAGAGGCGGCGACCAAAGCGGGGTATGGATATGCGAGCTGCGGGCGAAGATTATGAATCCGCTGCCGGTTCTTTTCATTCCAGTCTTCCGGATCAGTCTGCGTAGCCACCTCTAATACCAACTCTTCAAGTCGACTATTGACTTCCTTTTGAGCCGAAGTGGGATGATCGGAGTGATACGACCACAGTTTCTTAACTATCTTGCTACGTTTCTTGTGGGCTGCAATCGCCATTGGAACGACTTCTTTCCAGTCCGCGTCGAACCAGATGTGCGGCAAGAGTGCCTCAAAAGCCTCCGCTGTAGGGAGACTCGCAATATGTTCCGCTACCAAGTACTCCCATAGAGTGCGGTGAAGAAATCGGCGTTCAACCTGTGAACGATCGTAAAGATTTGAACGAGGGAACTGCTGTTTAGGTGCGACATGATCGAGGGCCCGTTCAATGTTCGGCTGTGTGATCCTCGTTGTGATTGTCTCTGGCCACACCCCTAGCCCAGCGGGTGTCACAGCATCTCTCACACCATCCCATGCCCACTCACGCAGAATCGCACGGTATTCAGCTTTCTCTACCTGGCTTTCGGATGTTCCCCAGCGACCGTCGAGGAGCAAGTCGATAATCCTGTCGTAAAGCTCGTGTCGGCGGTGCGGCAGTTCCTTTTCTGGTTCCTGCTCCGTGAGCATGCAATAAAAAGTCAGCAGGAGCGGATTCGCAGCAGTCACCCGAAGTTCCTGTCGGCGCTCAAGCTGCCCAATCAAATGCTGAGCAGTAGATGGTTCCTCTGTGAACCATGCCTTGACGTACCCGTGTACGTCCTCTGGGTATCGAAGCTCGGTGAGGGTGACGATCCTGGTTCGCTGCTTGTTCTGCAGGCTGGTACATGCACTATTCCAGGCTTCGGGCCGTGATGTCAGTACGATCCTCCGCCCAGGTTCTTCCGTCAATTGGTGGAGCAAAGTCTGGGCAGCAGAGGTAGAGACACCTTCATCGAGAGAATCCGCAACCGCCAAAACCTTTGAGCCTTTGCGAAGGACGAAGCGACGGATCCTCTCCCGGTTTTCTCCCGGAAGCGCCGCTTCGACGAGCTTTTCGAAACCAACGCCTTCTTTCTTCACAGTTTCTGCCAGCGTGGTGAACACTGGGATTTCTACTAATGTCGGATCTATCCGCGGATCACGAAGTCGTTTTAATGCAGCTTCAGCTGCCTCCCGGGCAAAGCGAAGCGCAAGCCAAGTCTTTCCCGAACCGGGGCCGGCCAGCACTGCAAGCAGCCACACACCATCCAAGGCCTGGGCGGGAGACATGCGTGTCTCCTCTTCTTTAATCTCGAGCGACCGCTCGAGGCACGAAGGATGACGTCCCCTGGTCCACGGCGAATGATCCCAAAGTCTCACATGGTCTTCGAGGTAGGCGACCAACTCATGCCTATTGGCTACACCAAGCAATTCCTCGCGGAGCTGATTGATATTCGCGCGCGCCTCATGTCGGCTCGCTTGAATCGCAGCCAGAATAAGACCACCGTCCTTCTTGAGTGCAGCACATAAGACGGCGTAGATCGCGTAAATGGCCCTTTCCGCGACAAGGTACTCGTCCTCGGTTCCCCAGTATTTGTCCTGAGATTTGACCTGTTCGAAAACACTCTCAGCGGCACGTGCGGAATCGAAGTCAAGCTCCGTGATCAGCTCGTCACGACATCCAGCTTGCTGGACCCACTCGATCGCCCACGCCAATCCTCGATCTACGGCATCCAGTGCAAAATGCTCATTTTCAGCCCACGCCTGGATCGACGTGCTAACTGTTTCCCGTAGTTGTCTCTCTGGGGATGTCCGCGACCATTCCTTTTCACACAGCTTCACCAATTGCTGAGCAGCCAGAACTCCAACCGGGCCAAGTGGCTGGGCCAAGGCGCTAACAGTGACGGTCGCGAGCGAAAGCACCAAATCATCACGCGTCGGCGTCCCCCCAAACCCCACCATTCAATACCCCCGTGCAGCATTTATCGGCGTTCACCCCTACCTGCAGATCACGCTACCTCAACATGCGAAGAACCCGGCCACCTTTCGGCGGCCGGGCCCTTCAATCCTGTTCTGTGCGAAGCCCCTAAGGAAGGGCGCACTCATCTCAGAATCAGTTGTTGTTCGTCAGCTTCTCACGCAGGGCCGCGAGGGCCTCGTCCGAAGCGAGGGTGCCGGCGTTGTCCACGGGGGTGGAATAGGAAGCCTGCTCCTCGACCGACGGGGCGGCCTCGGCGTCCTCTTCCTGAGCCTTGAGGACCTGAGCCTTGTGGGCCTCCCAACGAGCCTGGGCCTCAGCGTACTGAGCTTCCCAAGCCTCACGCTGAGCCTCGAAGCCTTCCATCCACTCCTGGGTCTCCGGATCGAAGCCCTCGGGGTACTTGTAGTTGCCGTTCTCGTCGTACTCGGCGGCCATACCGTAGAGCGAAGGATCGAACTCTTCAGAGCTCGGGTCCACGCCCTCGTTCGCCTGCTTGAGCGACAGGGAGATGCGGCGACGCTCAAGATCAATGTCGATGACCTTCACGAAGCAATCGTCGCCAACCTTGACGACCTGGTCCGGCAGCTCGACGTGACGCTGAGCAAGCTCGGAAATGTGAACGAGGCCCTCGATGCCATCCTCGACGCGAACGAACGCGCCGAAGGGGACGAGCTTCGTGACCTTGCCGGGCACGACCTGGCCGATGGCGTGGGTGCGAGCGAAGGCCTGCCACGGATCTTCCTGGGTGGCCTTGAGGGACAGGGAGACGCGCTCGCGATCCATGTCGACGTCGAGAACCTCGACGGTGACTTCCTGGCCAACCTCGACGACCTCGGACGGGTGGTCGATGTGCTTCCAGGACAGCTCGGAGACGTGAACCAGGCCGTCGACACCACCGAGATCGACGAACGCGCCGAAGTTGACGATGGAGGAAACGACGCCGGAGCGCACCTGGCCCTTCTGCAGGGTGTGCAGGAAGTTCGTGCGGACCTCGGACTGGG
>ERZ773042.300-NODE-300-length-36853-cov-26.486412_pt1 | contig 36853 bp, 29 predicted proteins | sample MGYA00511664_ERZ773042 | MGnify/ENA primary metagenome ERZ773042 (study PRJEB29015, sample SAMEA2737984) | human oral metagenome | biome: human oral; feature: human-associated habitat; material: dental | place: China | collected 2036 ... | reverse complement strand
CACCATGGCCGGGGGCCGCGCCCGCCACGACGGGCGCGGGGTCCTGGACATCGAGGCGCCCGCGGGGGACGCCCCGCTGGTCGTCACCGCGCCCGCAGTGTGAGCGCGGGGAGGGGCGGCGAACCCGGCCGCTACCGCAGCGCTGCCTGATCAGGCTTCTCTGCGCGCGCACGCGGCCATTCGCCGCCGGACTCCTCCTCCAACCAGGACAGGGGGTCGTCCACCAGGCGCTGCAGCACGCGCAGGGCCGCTCCGCGCGCCGTCAGGGACTTCGACTCGCCCCACACACGGATCATGGGAGGCACCCAAGCCGCCTGCAGGACCCGGGTCCCGAGCTCCTTCCGGGCCGGTGCCACCAGTGCCGGAGCCAGTTCGGCGACCGTCCCTCCCAGGATGACCACGGGGATGTCGGTGGCGTTGATGACCGCGGCCAGGCAGCGCCCCAGTGCGGCCCCCGCCTCGTCGAGCGCCGAGCGGGCGCGCTCCGAGACCGCCGCCTCGCGCAGTATGTCCGCAGCCCGCGCCCCCCGGTCCAGGCCCGCCCGCGAAGCGAGCGCGTACATGCCGAGGTAGGACTCCAAGCAACCGCGCGCGCCGCACTTGCACACAGGGCCGTTCGGGTCGGCGCAGATGTGCCCGATCTCGCCCGACCAGCCGCGCACCCCCCGCAACGGCCTGTGGTCGACGACGATGCCGGAACCGACGCCGACCTCGCCCGACACGTAAATGAACGAAGAAGGGCCGGAGGGCGCGCCCGGCACACTGTGCGCCACTGCGAACGCCGCCAGGTCCGCCTCGTTCGCCACGACCACGGGATCCAGGCAGGAGATGGGGGCCAGCAGTTCCTCCAACGGGATGTTCCGCCACCCCAAGTTGGGCGCCAGCGCCAACGCGGTCGGCGACACCAGGCCAGGGATCCCCACGCCCGAGCCCAGGAACAGCGCCCCGGACGGCAGACCGGCATCGACCACGCGCCGGGCCGCCCTGGCCGCCCTGCCCATCGTTTCGATGGGGTCGGAGCCGGCGAAATCCCCGAGGATGCGCTTGTGCGCCAGCACGCGCCCCGTCAAGTCCACCAACATGATGTCCAGCGCCGAAACATTCATCTCGATGCCCAAAGCCGCCACTCGCCCCGCCGTCGGGGTGAGTCGGTTCGCCGGGCGGCCTCGCCCCGAATCGCCCACGGGGTCCAACTCCTCGACGAAACCGCGCCCGATCAGGTCATCCACCAGGCGCGAGATCGTCGCCCGCGTGATCCCCGTCGACGACGAGATGGCCGCCCGAGTGATCTCGCCCGGGTTGGCCAGGATCTTGCGGAGCACCAACGACAGGTTCGACGCTTTGAGGTTGGTCGCCCTCATTCCCTGTGTGAGCCGCTCCCCGTGCGCCGCCTCGAAACACGTGTGCCCGTTTCCGGGCGGGGCGGGGGCGGCGGCGTGATCGGGCATGGCAACAGGCTACCGGTAGTTGTTCGAGAAGAAGGGACTGATGGGTGCGGTGCCGTGCCGCGCGGCCACTGGGGCAGGCGGGGTGGTTGAGGGCGGCGCTGTGGGCTCGTCACGCGGCGACGGCGTGTCATCATCCCCAGGTGGGGCAGGTGCCGCGGAGTTGTCCACAGGCGGGGTTGTGGCTGTTGCGGGAGGGGAGCGCGCGGCGGAAGGTGGGTGCACGAGGGCAGCAGTGAGGGAGTGCGACATGGATGTTGCAGGGATGCGGGCAGTTCGATCCGCACTCGTGCTCGCAAGGGACCTGTCGGGGCGGAGCGGCATTTCCAGACGGGCGGGTTCCGGGGAACTGCTGAGGATCTCCAGTGGCGTGTACCTCGAGGCCAAGGCCCTTGAGGGACTTGAACGGTGGCAACAGGCCGAGTTCATCTACTGCGCCAGGCTCCACGCGGTTTGCGCGAAGCGCGGGAGCGCGGTCCTTTGCGGGCAAAGCGCCGCTTTCGTCCACGGACTGCCCATGGTGGAGATGGGGGAGGTGGGCTGCTATTCGAGATCCGCCCACGGGCAATCCGTCATGCGGTTGCCAGCGGTGCGCATCCCGGGCTCCATAGTGGTCAAAGGGCTTGCCGTTCGCCCATCCAGATCGGCCCATGGCGGGCGCATCGCGGAGGCCGCTGGCCTGCGGGTGAGCGACCCGCTGGAAACCGCGCTGGAGTGCGCATTCGGAGAGCACGAGGAGACCGCATTCGTCCAGACCTGTTCCGCTCTCCACCTGTTCAGCGGATTCAGCCGGTTCAACGCCGATAGCCGCAACGGCGCTGAAATGTTGCGCCAGCACCTGCTGGAGGGAATGGCGGCGCTGCCCCTGGTCAGGAAAATGCGGGCCAACGCCCGCTGGACCCTGGAGAACGCCGACCCCGGGTGCGAGTCCCCGGGCGAGTGCCGCGTGCTGTACGCCTTGAAGCGCGCGGGGCTGGAGGGGCTGCTCACTCAGGTGGAAGTGCCCACCCCTGGGGGCGTGTTCTTCATCGACATCGCCATTCCAGGACTGGGGATCGCTATCGAGTTCGACGGACGCGTGAAGTACGGGGCCTCCGTCCGTGAGGTCCACGAATCACTGGAGGCTGAGTCGCGGCGCCAGCGGCTACTGGAATTGGCGGGGTGGACGGTGATCCGCGTGCGGTGGGGTGATCTCAAACGGATTGACGAGATCATCGTGAGGGTGAGATTGGCGATCGCCGCGAGAAGGCGGTGAAAGGGAAGAGCGCCGCCGCGGGGCATCCCTGATGGGCGTGTGCCGGTGCTCGGGGCCGACGGAACGGCGGCTCCGTGCCGACGGTGTGCCCGTTGCGCGCGTGTGCCGAAACGCGCGGCAGAAGGGCGCGGCGCTGGAGTCGAAGCACGTCCAGACAGTTGGAGGCGGACGGAGCGCGAATCGACCACTCAACGACCGGGGTGTTCCAGAGGTTGTGGTCCAAAATGCGTCTGAGTCTCGAGTGGGAACGCGGGCTTGACGGCGAGTTGTTCCAAAAAGCGTCTGAGTCTCGGGAAAAACGGCGGATCCTGCCGAATTCGGGGTAACTCAGACGCATTTTGGACCAGCGCGCTGTGGCACCGCCTGGGAACTGCGAGACTCAGACGCATTTTGGACCATTTCGGCGCGGTCAGTGCTGCTGGAGCGGATCGTACTGGGTGCGGCGGAGGTTCTGGGCCCGGGAGTCCCCAGTGGGTCCCGCACGGAGGTGCGACGCTCGGCGCCCGCCCGGTGTGAGTAGTGTCCCGCATAGTGGTGTAACCGCGTGGTGGTCGGCCTGTTGATCGTGATGGGTGCGGTCGCCGTTCGGTTCTTCGAGAGAGCCCTTCGTCTTCGGTTCGATCGGGATCGTCTGCTGGCTGCTGCTCGAACCGGTAAGCCAGTGGGCCTTCTCAGAGAGTTCTGCGGGCGCGTGTGTTGAGCGGTCCGCAGCGCAGGGCGCGCCGCTCCGGCTGTGAAGCGGAGGATGGCGCCCGTCAACGTCGTAGGGTTCCTGAGAGCCCGCAATGGCGGCGTGGTCGGGCACGGCAACAGGCTATAGGCGGTTGTTCGAAAAGTAAGGGTCCGATGGGGGGCGCTGCGCCGCGCGGCCGCCGGGGTCAGTGGGTATGAGCGGGATCCCTTTGGGGTCGGCGGGTGTGAGCGGGATCCCTTGACGCGGACCCCTTTCCCGGTTTAAGTTTAGTTCCGTAACAAAACAGTGACGGCCCCTCCCCGCGGACGCCCGGACGGGCCGGCCTCCTGTGAACACCGCCGTTCCCGAAAGGACACACACATGACACGCCAGCCCCGCCCCGAGGACAAGTTCTCATTCGGCCTGTGGACCGTCGGCTGGAACGCCGTCGATCCCTTCGGAACCGCGACCCGGCCCGTCCTGGACCCGTGGGAGTACACCGCGAAACTCGCCGAACTGGGCGCGTGGGGCATCACCTTCCACGACAACGACGTCTTCGACTTCGCGGCCACCGACGCCGAGCGCCACGACCGCGTCATGAAGGTCAAGGAGGCTGCGGACGCGGCGGGCATCGTCATCGAGATGGTCACCACCAACACCTTCACCCACCCGGTCTTCAAGGACGGCGGCCTGACCAACAACGACCGCTCCATCCGCCGCTTCGGCCTGCGCAAAGTCCTGCGCAACGTGGACCTGGCCGCCGAGCTCGGCGCCACCACATTCGTCATGTGGGGCGGGCGCGAGGGCGCCGAGTACGATTCCTCCAAGGACCTGAACGCCGCCTTCGACCGCTACAAGGAGGGCCTGGACACGGTCGCCGGCTACATCAAGTCCAAGGGCTACGACCTCAAGATCGGCTTGGAACCCAAACCCAACGAGCCCCGTGGCGACATCTTCCTGCCCACCGTCGGCCATGCGCTGGCCCTCATCGCCGAGCTGGACAACGGCGACGTCGTCGGCCTCAACCCCGAGACCGGACACGAGCAGATGGCCGGCTTGAACTACACCCACGCCCTGGCGCAGGCCCTGAACGCCGGAAAGCTCTTCCACATCGACCTCAACGGCCAGTCCGGCCTCAAGTACGACCAGGACAAGGCCTTCGGGCACGGCGACCTGGTCAGCGCCTTCTTCACCGTCGACCTCATCGAGAACGGCTTCCCCTGCGGCGGACCCCGCTACGAGGGCCCCCGCCACTTCGACTACAAGCCCAGCCGCACCGAGGGCATGGAGGGCGTGTGGGAGTCCGCCTCGGCGAACATGGAGATGTACATCCGCCTGGCCGAGAAGGCCAAGGCGTTCCGCGAGGACCCCGCCACGGTCGAGCTGCTCAAGGCGGCCTCCGTCTACGAGCTCGGCGATCCCACCCTGGCCGAGGGCGAGTCCGTGGAGGACTTCCTGGCGGACGCCAGCGTCTACGAGGACTTCGACGCCGACGCCAAGGGCGCGCGCGAGTACCACTTCGTGGAGCTCTACCAGCAGGCCATGCGCCACCTGATCGGCTGACGCCGACGAGGCGGGGACCGGGTGCGGCGGGCGGTTCCGTCGCCGCCCGCTCCCGGCCCCGCCAGCCCCAGCGAACCACCCGAATGAGGAGCACACCATGAGCACACGCCCCTACGTGGCAGGCGTCGACACCTCCACCCAGTCCTGCAAGATCGTCATCGTCGACCCCGGGACGAACAGGATCGTCCGCCAGGGGAGGGCCTCCCACCCCGATGGCACGGAAGTGGATCCCCAGGCGTGGTGGGACGCCTTCCTCGAGGCGGTCGACTCCGCCGGGGGCCTGGACGATGTGCGCGCGCTGTCGGTGGGTGGCCAGCAGCACGGCATGGTCGTGCTCGACGCGCAGGGCCGGGTGGTCCGCCCGGCGCTTCTGTGGAACGACACCCGCAGCGCCGCCGCCGCGCGCGACCTGATCCGCGCCAAGGGCTCGGACGGGCGCGACGGCGCCGACTCCGAGGGGGCGGCCTGGTGGGCAGGGGCCACGGGCTCCGTCCCCGTCGCCTCCCTCACCGTGACGAAACTGCGCTGGTTGGCTGACAACGAGCCGGAGAACGCGGCGAGGACCGCCGCCGTCTGCCTGCCCCACGACTACCTGACGTGGCGGATCGCAGGCGGTTTCGAGGCCGTTGGACTCGAGGGGCTGGTGACCGACCGCTCCGACGCCTCGGGCACGGGCTACGTGGACCGCTCGGGCAGCCAGTACCGCTGGGACATCCTGGCCGACGCCCTCCGCATCGACCAGGAGGCGGCCCGCCGGATCGTCCTGCCCCGCATCGCCGGGCCGTGGGACACCGTCGGCCACGGCGACCCGGCGCGCGGCTGGGACGCCATCGCGCTGGGCCCCGGAGCGGGGGACAACGCCGCGGCCGCCCTGGGCGTGGGCCTCGCCCCGGGTGCGGCACTGCTCAGCCTGGGCACATCCGGGGTCGTGGCCGTCGTGTCGGACCATCCCGTGTCCGACCCATCGGGGCTGGTCACGGGCTTCTGCGACGCCTCGGGCAATTGGCTGCCCCTGGCGTGCACGCTCAACGCCTCGCGGATCATCGACGCGATGGCGCGGGTCACAGGCTTGGACTACCAGGAGTTCGACGAGGCGGCCCTGGCCGTCCCGGACGCCGCCGGGCTGCGTCTGGTGCCCTACTTCGAGGGCGAGCGCACCCCGAACCTCCCCGACGCCACCGCCTCCCTGGAGGGCATGACGCTGGCGAATTCGGACCGCCAGCACGTCGCGCGGGCCACCGTCGACGGCCTGCTGGATCTCATGCGCTTCGCCCTGGACGCGGTGCGCGCGCTGGGGGTCCCCGCCCGGCGGGTGCTCTTGGTCGGCGGCGGCGCCAAGTCCACCGCCGTGCGGGCACTGGCCCCGCAAGCGCTCGGCGCGGCCGTCGAGGTGCCCGAGCCGGGAGAATACGTCGCCCTGGGAGCGGCCAAACAGGCTGCCCGCCTGCGCTGACGGGGCGCCGAACACAATTGAATACCGCTACACATAACTGAATAGCACCACGCACAACCGAATATCGCTGCGCACCGCAGGGGCGCGGGCCACAACGGCGTGGTCTGCGCCCCTGCCCCCACCGCGCAGGGCACGCGCGACCTCCGAGGGGTCGGCGGGGCTGCCGTCCGCCTCTGCTCCCATCGCACAGGGCGCACGCATTCGGAGGGGTCGGTGGCGCTCCTCATCCCCGCATGATCACGCGTGCCCAGCCCCGGGCGCCGGGCACGTCGAGTCCCGGATCACGAGGCGCGTCTCCAACCGCATGGGGTGGGACGCGGACGTCCGGCCCTCGTGCTGGTCGATGACCGCGCGCGCCGCCGCCTCCCCCATGTGGCGCATCGGCTGGCGGACGGATGTGAGGGGTGGGGATGACAGGGCCGCTAGTTCGGAGTCGTCGAAGCCGATGACGGAGCAATCGCGGGGAACGGCGACCCCCAGTGAGCGGCACGCCTCGATGGCCCCCAGGGCCACGAGGTCCGAGGCGCACATGATCGCGGTCGGGCGCTCGGATTCGGGCAGGCGCAAGAACGACAGGGCGGACGAGTGCCCGGAGGCGAAGGAGTAGTCGTCGCCCGCGACCAGTGCGGGAGGGACGTCCAGACCCGCCATCCGCATCGCCGAGCGGTACCCCTGTTCCCTCTCGCCCGCCGGCATGGAGTCCGTCGCCCCCCGCGAGAACGCGATCCGGCGGTGGCCGAGTCCGATGAGGTGCTGGGTGGCGACGAGGGCGCCGTTCCAGTTCGTCGCCCCGATCGTCGTCACCTCCTCCTCGACGGGGCCCTTCGGGTCGACGGCGACCAGGTGGAGGCCCAGGCGCCCGCAGCCGCGCACGAGCGAGGGGCCCACGTGGGCGGTGGCGACGATGACGCCGATGTGCGTGCGGCTGACCGCCGACAGCCAGGCGTCCGACAACGGGCGGGCGGTGTCCGGAGCCCCGCCGATGCCGAGGTGGCCCGATGTCAGCAGGTACCCCTGCCCGGCGCACTCGCTGATCGCGCCGCTGAGCACGTGCGCCGTGTAGATCGAGTCGAACTCGTTGGTGACGAAGGCGATCGATTGGACGGCCTGCGCCGCGCCCGTGGGGCGGTAGCCGAGCTCGGTCGCGATCGCCGCGATGGAGTCGCGCGTCGCCGCCGAAACGTCTGTTCTGCCGTTGAGCGCCTTCGACACGGTCGCGCGCGATGTTCCCGCGGCCTCGGCGATCATGGCGATGGTCACCCGTTGGCGGGGGACCGGGCCTGTGTTCCCAGTGTCAGTCATGCCATAGAGTATACGAAATTATTTCGCACAAGTTGTCTGCTCATTCTGCTGAAGTGATCAATGTGGACAAACCTTGACAGAATTTGTTTTTGTTCTAAACTAGAACATGGAAGCGGGAATATACGAAACAGTTTCGTTATTCCTCGGCAACGACGCCCGCTTCCCCGGCCCGAGGGGCACCCGGGTCGGCGATCGAAGTGGATCACTGGAAGGACTGACCCGTGAGGACGAGACTACGAATGATGGCCTCCATCGGCGCCATCGCCATGGGCGCCAGCCTGGCGCTCTCCGCGTGCGGCGGGGCGAAGCCGGGAGGCGGCGCGGACGGCAGTGCGAGCGCCTGGGCCGTGACAGGGGGGACGCACGAGCAGATCTGGCGGACCTCCTTCGACAAATGGAACGAGGCGCACGCCGACGCGCAGATCAACGTCGAATGGTTCGCCAACGACGCGTACAAGGAGAAGGTCCGCACCGCCATCGGCTCCAACAACGCCCCCACACTCATCTTCGGCTGGGGCGGGGCCACCCTCAAGGACTACGTCTCCTCCGGAAAAGTGGTGGACATCACCGACGCGGCGCAGCAGACGGTCGCCAAGGTCATCCCCTCGATCGCCGAGGGCGGCAAAGTCGACGGCAAGGTCTACGGCGTCCCGAACGTGGGCACCCAGCCCGTCGTCCTCTACTACAACAAGCAGCTCTTCGACCAGGCGGGGGTCGCGGTCCCGACCACCTACGACGAGCTGCTCGCAGCGGTGGACGCCTTCAAAGCACAGGGCACCACCCCCATCGCGCTCGCCGGTGCCTCGAAGTGGACGAACATGATGTGGCTCGAGTACCTCCTCGACCGCAACGGCGGATCCGAGGTGTTCAACCGGATCGCGGCGGGCCAGGCCGGCGCCTGGTCCGACCCGGCTGTGGAAACGACCCTCACCCAGGTGCAGGACCTCGTCAGGGCCGGCGCGTTCGGTGACGCCTTCGGCTCGGTCGTCGCCGACAACAACGCCGACGTCGCCCTGGTCCACACCGGCAAGGCCGCCATGCTCCTCCAGGGGTCGTGGGCCTACGGCACCTTCCTCACCGACTCCCCGGACTTCGTCAAGGCGGGCAACCTCGGATTCACGGCCTTCCCGACAGTCGCCGGGGGAGTGGGCGACCCCAGCGCGGTCGTCGGCAACCAGTCGAACTTCTGGTCGGTCTCCGCCAGCGCCTCGCCCGATGCGCAGACGGCCGCGAAGGACTACTTGGCGGATCTCTTCACCGACGAGTACGTGAAGTCGATCGTCGACGGCGGCGACATCCCCCCGACGATCGATGCGCAGAAGTTCATCAAGGGGACGGAGCAGGAGGAATTCGTCGGGTTCGGGTACGACCTGGTGCTGGACTCCTCGAACTTCCAGCTCTCGTGGGACCAGGAGCTCGACTCCGCCACCTCGCAGGCGCTGCTCGACAACATCCAGCAACTCTTCGCGCTGTCGATGACGCCCCAGCAGTTCATCGACTCCATGAACGCGACGATCAAGTGAGACGGGCGCGCTATGAGTTCACGTGATCGGGGAGCCCCGGCACCGGCCGCCGCGCCGGCGCTCCCCGCCTCGCGGGGCGGCCGCGGGAACCAGGGGTCGCGCGGGAGCGGTCCCTCCGGCTTCTACGCCCTTCCCGCCCTCGCCTTCTTCGGCCTTTTCGCGATCGTCCCGCTGATCGGCGTCCTCGTCCTCAGCTTCATGAACTGGGACGGGCTGGGCGCACCGGCGTGGGCGGGGTTCGACAACTGGTCCCAGACCCTCGCCGACCCCCTGACGCGCCACGCCATGGTCCTCACGCTGATCGTCATGGTGGTCTCTTGGCTGGTGCAGACCCCTTTGTCGATCCTGCTCGGCGTTTTCATGGGGTCGCGGCAGCGCTACCGCGAGTTCCTCTCGGTCCTCTACTTCCTGCCGCTGCTGTTCTCCGCCGCCGCGCTCGGCATCGCCTTCAAAGCCCTGCTCGACCCGAACTTCGGCTTCTCCCAGGCCCTGGGGATCCCTTTCCTCAAACAGGACTGGCTCGGCTCGCAGGCGCTGGCCCTGCCCGTGCTCATCGCGATCATCAGCTGGGCGTTCATCCCCTTCCACTCCCTCATCTACCAGGGGGGCGTGCGCCAGATCTCCAAGTCGCTCTACGAGGCGGCCGAACTGGACGGGGCCTCGACCTGGCGCAAGTTCTGGTCGATCACCATCCCCCAGCTCAAGTACACGATCATCACCGACACCACCTTGCAGCTGGTGGGGGCGCTCACCTACTTCGACCTGATCTACGTCATGACCGGCGGCGGGCCCGGGAACGCGACTCGCATCCTGCCGCTGCACATGTACATCGCGGGCTTCAAGAGCTTCGACATGGGGCAGGCCGCGGTCCTGGGCACGGTCCTCCTGGTCGTCGGGCTGGCGCTGTCCCTGGGGCTCAACAGGCTCTCGGGCGCCTCGAGAATGGAAAGCCAGGCGAGCGGGCAATGACAACGCACAAGGGCTTCGGCCGTTACGTCTCCGGTACCCTGGGATGGCTGTGGCTGGTCGTCACCGTCGTGCCGATCTACTACATCGTCATCACCTCCCTGCGCTCGCAGTCGTCCTTCTACACGGAGAACCCGCTGCTCCCCACGGGCTCGCCCACGCTCAAGGCCTACGCGGACGTGTTCCAGAACAAGTTCTGGATGTACTTCCTCAACACCGCGATCGTCACCGTCGTCTCCGTGGCGGTGATCCTGCTGGTGTGCGTGATGATCTCCTACTACATCGCGCGCAGGAGGAACGCGTGGTCGCGCCGAGCGCACTCAATGATCCTCCTGGGCCTGGGGATCCCCATGCAGGCCGTGATCGTGCCCGTCTACTACCTGGTCGTCCAGCTGGGGCTCTACGACTCGCTCTTCGGCATCATCGCGCCCTCGATCGCCTTCGCCATCCCCGTCACAGTGATGATCATGGTCAACTCGATGCGCGACATCCCCGAGGAGCTCTTCGACTCGATGGCGGTCGACGGTGCGAAGGACTGGCAGATCCTGTGGAGGCTCGTCGTCCCCCTGTCCGCCCCCGCCGTCACCACAGCGGGCGTCTACCAGGCGCTCCAGGTCTGGAACGGGTTCCTGTTCCCCCTGATCCTCACGCAGTCGGGTTCGGTGCGGGTGCTGACCCTGAGCCTGTGGACCTACCAGGGCCAGTACACCTCGAACATCCCCGCGATCCTGGCGGCCGTCATCCTGTCCGCCCTGCCGGTCCTGGTCGCCTACGTGGTCGGCCGCAGGCAGATGGTCGCCGGCTTGACCGCCGGTTTCGGCAAGTAGAACAACTCCGCGCGGGGCGGGTTGGGCCCGCCCCGCCGACCCCCGATGAAGGGAAAAGCACATGAGCACAATCATCCACGTCGCCACCACCGGCTCCGACGACGCGCCGGGCACTGAGGAGCGCCCGCTGCGCACCATCGACCGTGCCGCGCGGCTCGCCATGCCCGGCGACACCGTCCGCGTCCACGAGGGCACGTACCGCGAGCGGATCGATCCCCGCAGGGGAGGGCTCTCCGACCGGCGCCGCATCACCTACGAGGCCGCCCCCGGCGAGCGCGTCGTCCTCAAGGGGTCCGAGGCCGTCACCGACTGGAGCGACCAGGGCGGCGGCGTGTGGAGGACCGACATCCCGAACGCCGTGTTCGGCTCCTCCAACCCGTTCGCCACCCCGGTCGAGGGGGACTGGGTGGTCGAGCCCTACGTGTTCGGCGACGAGAAGCGCCACCTGGGCGACGTCTTCATCGACGGCGTCCAGTTGTACGAGGCGCCCTGCCGCGACCAGGTCTTCGCGCCGGTGCGCCGGACCAGGGTGCGCGACTCCTGGACCGGCACGACTGTGCCCGTCGAGGACCCCGACGTGACGGAACTCGTCTGGTTCGCCGAGGTCGGGGCGGGGGCGACCACGATATGGGCGAACTTCGGGCGGCGGGCCCCCGCCTCGTCGCTCGTCGAGGTGAGCGTGCGCCCGACGGTCTTCTGGCCGTCCGAGCACCACATCGACTGGATCACCGTGCGCGGCTTCGAAATGGCGCACGCCGCGACCCAGTGGGCGCCCCCCACCGCCCACCAGCAGGGCCTGGTCGGGCCGAACTGGGCGAAGGGGTGGATCATCGAGGACAACGAGATCCACCACTCCAAGTGCGTGGGCGTGTGCTTGGGCAAGGAGGGGTCGAGCGGCGACAACTACGCGACCCTTCGCCGCGACAAGCCCGGCTACCAGTACCAGCTCGAATCCGTGTTCGCCGCCCGCCACATCGGCTGGGACAAGGAGCGGATCGGATCGCACGTCGTGCGCCGCAACCACATCCATGACTGCGGCCAAGCGGGGGTCGTGGGCCATCTGGGCTGCGCGTTCTCGCGCATCGAGGACAACTACATCCACAACATCGCGTTGCGCAGAGAGTTCTGGGGCCACGAGATCGCCGGCGTCAAACTGCACGCCCCCATCGACGTCACGATCGCCCGCAATGCCATCACCGATTGCTCGCTGGGCATCTGGCTCGACTGGGAGACGCAGGGGACGCGGATCACCCGCAACGTCCTGGCCGCGAACTGCCGGGACCTCTTCGTCGAGGTCTCCCACGGCCCCTACACCGTCGATCACAACGTGCTCGCGTCCCGCGCCTCCGTCGAAATCGCCTCCTGCGGCGGCGCGTTCGTGCGCAACCTGATCGGCGGCACGGTGCGCCTCGACCCCATCATGGACCGGGCGACCCCCTACCACGTGCCGCACTCCACGCAGGTCGCCGGCTTCGGGTTCATCCCCGGGGGCGACGACCGGTGGGTGGGGAACCTGTTCTTCGGCGGGGACGCGGACGAGGCGTACGCCCCCGACGGCTGGTTCGGCGGCAAGGCCCACTACGGCCTGGAGGGGTACGCGCCCTATCCGGCGTCCTGGGAGCAGTACATGGAGGGCGTGGGGGAGTCCGCCACCGACCACGAGCGGTACTTCGGCCGAAAACTGCCCGTCTACGCGCGCTCGAACGTCTACCTGGAGGGGGCGCGCCCCTTCGACGGGGAGGAGGGAAGCGCCGAAATCCCGGGGAAGTGCGCCCTCTCCGTGTCGGTGCGCGCCGCCGGGGAAGAGGGCCTCGCCGGGAAGGACGCGGCCCTGCGCCTTGTGACGCTGCGGGTGGAACTGCCCGCCGCGTTCTCCGGTTTCCGGCTCCCGCTGCCCCAGGGTACGGATCTGGAGCGCGCGTACTACGCCGACGCCGAGTTCGAGGCGCCCGATGGGTCGCCGGTCGACCTGGCCGCCGACCTCGGCGGGGCCGTCGCCCCCGCGGGCGCGAAGGTGCCGGCGGGGGCGCTGGACTCGTTGGCAGGAGGGACGCAGGAGGCGCCGGTGGTGCGGTAGCGCCGCCCGGGGGACTCACGCGACCGTCCGCGCCGCGCATTCCACGTTCGCCACCATCTGGTCCGGCCACAGGGGTGTGGTCGGATTAAGCGCTCCGCGCACAAGAGCTGGATTCCAACGATCGCCAAACGGGCGGTTCGTGTATCCGGGCTCTTGTGCGCGGTTGCGCGTCTCAGAGGGCTTCTTGGAACCGGAATCCCGTCATGAGAGTCTCAACATGACCTTGGACGATCCCGTTGAGCGATCAGCCGCTGTTTCGAACGCGCTAAGGGCGTCGTTGATGTCGAATGCGTGCGTCAACAAAGGCTCGACGTCAAGGCCGTCGGCCATGGCGGCGACCGCATCAGTGATCTCATCAATGAAGCGGAACGATCCGATGTACTCGAGTTCACGCGTCACCAACTGACCGAGGGCGGCAGGCGATTCGGAGGCGGCCATGTTACCGACTTGGACCACACGACCGCCTCTGACGACGGACAGGAAGATGTCGCCAAGGGCGCGCGAAGCGCCGCTCGCTTCAAATGCGAGGTCGACGTCTCCGGGCAGGGGCTCGCCTTTGGAGCGGTCGATGACTTCGTCCGCCCCCATTGCCTGGGCTATTCGGAGCGCAGATTCCGACATGTCCGCCGCGTAAATCGTCCTGGCACCCGCATGTCTGGCCGCGGCGATGACGAGCGCGCCGATAGGACCGGTACCATTGACCAGGATCCGCTTTCCAGCAACGTCCCCCGCTCGATTGACGGCGTGCATGGCTACGCCGAGCGGCTCGGCCACCGCGCCGTGCTTGGTGGACACGCTTTCAGGAAGCACGCGGATTTGGTCTTCACGGGCAACCCTGTACGTCGAGAATCCCCCATCTTCATGGGGCACATAGGCCGCTGAACCGAAATAGCGGCACTCTGGCCAGAGGTTGTCCCGGCCCTCCAGGTGCGGCGGCATCACATGCTCTCCGACGAGGGTCGCAGGGTGGACCGTGACCCGGTCGCCGATGGCCAGGGTCGTGACGCCGGGGCCGATCTGGTCGATAGTGCCCGCGATCTCGTGGCCGAGCGTCAAAGGGTGTTTCAGCACGGCAGTGCCCGAAACTCCGTGGCGCCAGTAGGCCAGGTCGGAGCCGCAGATCCCGCCCCACTCCATCTTGATGCGGACCTCGCCGTCCCCAGCCTCCGGATCCGGCATCTCGTCGACGCGGAGTTCAACTTCGTCTCCGACTTTATGAACTCGTACGGCTTTCATTACATTGCGTCCTCTCGGATTGTGAGATCGCGTCCTGCGACCTCTGGCATTATGAGTGAGGCGATCAGGGTCGCTCCCGTGTAGAAGGCCATGAGAATCGCAAGGGCGATCCACGACTGGAAGTAGGTGACCAGTGCGGCGGCGATCAGGGGGCCGAATCCGGCTGTGATCAGATTGGGGATTTCCTTAGACAGGGCGAGTTGCTCGTAGCGGTGGGCCGAGCCGAAGCACTCGGCCATAGTGATGTTCTCCAGGGAGAACAATGACAGCACGGTGATGTTGTGGAGAACGATGTAGCCGATGAAGAACAGCAGCGTCGGGTTCGAGAAATGCGCCACGTCCCCGTTGGCCGTTGTTTCCATGACTGTGTCGGTGCCCAGGTTGTTCAGCATCAGGAGGAAGCAGGGGACGATCACAACGAGTCCGAGGACGGTCACGATCGTGTACATGCGCTTTCGTCCAATATGATCGCCGATCCAACCGATGAGCGGCACGCTCGCGAATCCGAGGATGGAGGAGTACACGACCACGTTCGTCGCCACGGGTTTTGCGAGCAGGACGTTGGCCGTTAGGAATGTGATGAGGTAGGTCTGCACCATGCCGGAGTTCCCGGATTGCCCGAAGCGGAGAACTGCTGCGACGAGGAAGGCTTTAACCGACCGCGGAGTCTTCGCGATCTCGGCCTTGACAGCGGACTCAGTGGTCGGCGCGTCGGTTCCTCGCGACTCCGAGGACAGGGGCTGGTCGTAAGCGGCGATGACCTCTTCGGTGGTCGCCTCGAAAACGGGCGTCTCTTTCAGGTGGAGTCGGATGTAGACGGCGAGTCCCATGACCACGAATGAGGCGAGGAACGGGATCCGCCAGCCCCATGCGACCACGGCGTCGGACCCCATGAAGTGAAGGAGGACCGCCCAGATCGCAGCTGCCCCCAGAGTGCCCGAATTCGTCCCGAGGGCGACCAGCGAGGATATGATGCCGCGCCGTTTATGGGGGGCGTACTCGGCCAGCATCACCGAGGCGCCGGCTATTTCAGCGCCTGCGCCGAAGCCTTGCACGAGGCGGAGGACCACGAGCAGGATCGGTGCGAGCATCCCGACCTGGTCGAATGTGGGAAGAGCGCCGATCAGCGTCGTCGCGACACCCATCATAGCGATAGTGATGAATAGAACCTTGGTCCGTCCGATCCGATCGCCCATGCGGCCGAAATACCACGCACCGAGGGGGCGTGCGATATAGCCGACTCCGTAGACCGCCATGGCGGACATGATCTGAACCGCTTGGGAGCCGTGGCCGAAGAAGATGTCTTTGAAGACCAGAGCGGCTGCAAGGGAGTACAATTGGAAGTCCATGAACTCCAGTGTCGTCCCCAGCCAGCCGCTCATCGCAGCTTTAACAAGGTCGCCAGTCGTCCGCGTGGCTAGTGACTCGACTTCGCGGGCGTCGGCCTCAGATGCTTTCGTCATCGAAAAGCCTTTCTCGTGTGTGGTGTTCCGCCACTGCCCATTCCGGGCCGCAGCGTGGTGAATTAACGGGGGTTTTCTTTGCTGATGGCCTCGTAAAGGCCGTTGAGGTAGACGAGTCCCAGCGCCCGGTCGTACAGGGGGTAGCCCGGCCGCCCGGACTCCCCCCAGATCATGCGGCCGTGGTCGGGGCGCACGTACACGTCCGGGCAGGTGTCGTGAATGGCGCGCATAATCGCGTGCATGTCCAGGTTTCCGTCGCTGGACAGGTGCGCCGCCTCCTGGAAGTGCTTGTCGCCCAGGTAGCGGACGTTCCTCACATGCGCGGCCGCGATGCGTCCGCGTTCCCCGAAGCGGCGGAAAATGCCAGGAACGTCGTTCTCGGGATTCGAGCCCAACGAACCGGAGCACACGCACAGCGAGTTCGCCGCAGAATCGACGAGCGCGACGATCTTCTCCAGATCGCTCTCCTTGTTGCAAATGCGGGGAATGCCGAACAGCGGCCACGCGGGGTCATCGGGATGGACCGCCATGCGTATGCCGACGCGCTCGCAAGTGGGGATGATGCCCTCGAGGAAATACCTGTAGTTCGCCCGAAGATCGTCCTCAGTCATAGCCGTGTACTCGGCCATCACCTCGTCGAGGTGGGCCATCCGATCGGGCTCCCACCCTGGCAGGGGGAAGGCGGATCCGTCGAGAGTCGCCCTCACGATGTCCTGGGGCGTCATTCCCTTGAGCTTCTCGTGGTCGTAGTACAGGCACGTCGAGCCATCGGGATTGACGTGGTTGAGCTCCGTGCGGAGCCAGTCGAAGACGGGCATGAAATTGTACACGACGACTTTGATCCCATGCTTCGCAAGGTTCTCCAGAGTCGTGCAGTAGTTCTTGATGTACTCGTCCCGCGAGGGTTTGCCGAGTTTGATGTCCTCGTGCACGTTGACCGACTCGATGACCTCCACTTCGAGGCCCGCGGCGTGGACCTCGTCCACAAAGGAGCGGATCTCCTCCTCCGGCCATGCCTCTCCCACGGGGATCCAGTCCATTGCCCCCATGAGGCCCGTTGCCCCAGGGATCTGTTTGATGTACTGGAGCGGAATGGGGTCGGACTGGCTTCCATACCAACGGAACGTCATTTTCATTGTGCGAACTCCTTGTCGAGCAGGGATCGAACGGCGTGGGGGCCGACGACCATCTGGGTGAAGAACTCCTCGACCTTCGCGGCGAGGGGTGTTGTGTAGAGGTCGATCCCGAAGATCTCGGGACGTGAGAGGATCGGGCGCAGCGCACCGCGTGCTGTGGCGGGGTCGCCGAGGCGGACACCCGAAACCAGGGACCGCAGATCCGCCAGAAGGGGATCAGGGGACAGTTCGATCGGTTCGCCGTCGTCGCCGACTCCCATGAGATAGCGGCACCAGGCGGCGAACACGAAGGGGATCGCGACCAGGCGGTCGAGGCCGTGCGGATCCTTGGCGAGGTGGGCTTTGATGGTCTCTCCGAAGCGGATGGGGATCTTCTGGGACGTGTCCATTGCGATGCGCTGTGGCGTGTCCCCGAGGAAAGCGTTCGGGAAGCGCTCTTCCTCGACCTCCCGGAGAAAATCGCCGGGCGATACGATTCCCGGGTCGACGACGACCGGCATGCCCTCGACCCAGCCGAGCCGGTGGACGAGGCCAGCCAGCCCGGGGTCGTGCATCTCCGCATCAATCGTCTCCGCCCGCAAGAGGACGCCAGTGATCGCGAGGGCGGTGTGGAGGGGATTCAGGCACGTCGTCACCTTCATGTGCTCGAAGCGATCACAGGTGCGCCTGTCCGTGAAGTGGACTCCGACCTTCTCGAGGCGGGGGCGGCCATTGGGGAACGAGTCCTCAACGACGAGGTACTCTGCGGGCTCGGTGTTCACGAATCCCGCGAGCGGTGTGTGACCCGCGTCCGTCTTGAGCGACATGTCGTCGAACCCGAGCGCTTCGAGTCGTCCGGAGACCGCTCGCGAAGGACGGGGAGTGATTTTGTCGATGACAGAGATCGGGAACGAGATCCGGGTTTCGTCGTCGAGCCATGCGAGGAAGTCGGTTTCGACTTTGCCCCGCAGGTGCCATTGCTGGGCGACTGCGGTCACGGACTCCTTGAGTTTGTCTCCATTGTGGGAGAAGTTGTCGCACGAGAGCAGCGCCAGCGGATCGCCCCCCGCGGTGTAGCGCTGGTACAACAGCCCGGTGAGCATCGCCATGGTGTGGGACATCTGCTCGGTGGGGTCCTTTTCGAAGTCGCGCAGCAGGGAGTCCTGGAACGATCCGTCGAGGGTTCTCAGTTGGTACCCCTTCTCCGTGATGGTGAAGGATACGATCTGCAACGAAGGCGTTGTGAAGAGTTCGACCGCGCGGGTGAAGTCGTCTGCGCGCTGGTAGGCGAGCCCCTCGGAGATCGAGCCTATAACTGTGAGGTCAGTCTCGCCGTCGGCGTGGAGGGTGACTCCCAACGTGAGAAGGTCGAACGCCGCCAGCTGGGCGTCGAGCTCGGTGGGGGACAAGGGGACTATGGCGGCGATTCCGCACTGGGGATCACCGAGGCCCATCAGATCCTGCGCCAGGCGCGCGATGTAGACGCGGAAAATGTTGCCCGGGCCGAAGTGCGCCCAGTGCGGCTGCCGACGGGCCTGGTCGCGCATGGCGCGAATGTCGAACTCGGGGACTGCGGCGCCGATCTTAGCGAACCCATCGGTGTCCAGTGTGTCCAGCGCAAGCCTCATTGCTCATCCTCCTTGGTTGAGTGCACATAGACATTTCATAATACGAAATGGATGTTTCGTTCAGTTAAATCCTAACTCAACTGGAGCAACGACGTCAATGGCTCATTTTCGCCATGGACAAGGGCTTCCATTCTCGGAAGGTCTGGGTTAGGATGGAAGTGTTTCACCCTCATGAACTCATATTTCACATAGTTAGTGAAGATGCACAAGACGTCCGACGAGGAGGCAGCGATGGGCGAAGGGGAGGCCGGGGCGGTGCGGGCCCGTGGCGGGTCGTCAGTCATAGGTTCGGTCGATAAGGCTTTGCGTGTGATTGAGCGCATGGCCCGGCTCGACGCCGATGGGTGCGCCCTTTCGGAGCTCGCTGCTGAGCTCTCCCTCAATAAATCCAGCCTCCACCACACCCTTGCCACTCTCAAAGCGAGGCACTGGGTCGAACAGGGCCCGGACGGTCGGTACCGCCTCGGGCCGGCCTCGTCGGTGGTCGCCCATTGGTGGGGCGCGTCGGACAGGGTGACCGCTGCGCTGCACCCGATCCTCGAAGTGATTTGCGAGCAGTCCTGCGAGCTGGTGCATCTTGGTGTCCTTTCAGAGAAATTCGTTGTGTACATGGACAAGGTTGAGCCCGATCGGGCCGTGCGGGTGTGGTCCCAGGTGGGAAGACGCGTCGCGGCGGCCGTCACGGCCATGGGGCGGGCGTTGATCGGAGTGCAACCGCAGGAGCCCCTTGACGTCGATGCGTGGCTTTCGGCCGTGCCGGACGCTCAGCCCCGTCTGCGCGACCGGCTGGTGGATGAGATCGCGCGCGTGCGCACGCACGGCTACGCGATTGAGATCGAGGAGAACGAGCCCGGTATCGCCTGCGTCGGCGTTCCTTTGCTGGTTGTGGGAAACCCCGTGGCGGCCATATCGATCACAATGCCCGTTGAGCGCTGCAGCCATGAACGGCTCCACGACCTGGCCGCCCTCATAATCCGCACTGTCAACGATACGTCGCCGACGGAGATCGCCGTGGCGTCAACGCACCCTTAAGGTACTCAACAACCGTCGCACAACAAGGAGGTCCTATGCGTCTCGATCAAATAACACGCGCCAATCCGGTGATGCCGGTCGTGGTCGTCAACGATGCTCAAGAGGGGGTGGATGTGGGCCGCGCCCTGGTCGCAGGCGGTATCAACACCGCAGAGGTGACGTTCAGGACACCGGCTGCGCCCAGCGCTATAGACGCCATGAAGAACATCGACGGGCTCGTGGTGGGCGCGGGAACTGTGCTCAACGCCCACCAGGCGGAACGGGCGATCGAGTCCGGGGCCCAGTACGTGGTGTCCCCCGGTTTTTCGGCGGACGTTGTCCGTGTGTGCCAGGACGCGGGAGTGCCGGCGCTACCCGGATGCACGGACGGCAGCCTCATCATGGCCGCGCTCGAGATGGGCCTCGACGTTGTGAAGTTCTTCCCGGCCAACATCCTCGGAGGGGTCAGCGCGATCAAAGCGTACTCAGCGGTGTTCCCCGGTCTGCGCTTCGTTCCCACCGGGGGTGTTTCCCCGTCGAGTCTGCCCGAGTACTTGCAGATGCCCCAGATCGCGGCATGCGGGGGCTCTTGGATGGTGCGCCGCGAACTGGTCGAGGCCCGGGATTGGGCGACGATCACCTCACTCAGCGCCGAGGCCGTGCGCATCGCGAAGGAGAATGGACGATGACACTACGGTTGCGACGCGCGGACGAGTGCGCGTTCGACATAGTCTCCCTGGGCGAGGTCATGCTGCGCTTGGATCCCGGCGAAGGACGGGTGCGCACCGCCCGCACGTTCCGGGCCTGCGAAGGAGGGGGTGAGTACAACGTCGCCAGGGGCTTGCGCCGTTGCTTCGGCCTCAAGGGTGCGATCGTGACCTCGCTGGTCCGCGATGAGGTGGGGCGGTTGCTCGAGGACCTCATACTCGCTTCAGGTCTGGACACCCGCTTCATCAAGTGGGTCGCTTCCGATGGGGTCGGACGCGCCGCGCGCAACGGTTTGAACTTCACCGAACGTGGATTCGGCTTGCGCGGAGCGGTGGGAACCTCCGACCGCGGCCATACCGCCGTCTCGCAGATGGCTCCCGCCGATGTCGATTGGGACTATTTGTTCGGGGATTTGGGGGTCCGGTGGCTGCACACAGGAGGAATATTCGCAGCGCTTTCCGAGCGCTCGGCCGAGGTGGCCAGGACCGCGATGTCGGCTGCGAAACGCCACGGGACGGTGGTTTCATATGATTTGAACTACCGCCCGTCCCTCTGGAAGGGCATTGGCGGGATCCAGAAGGCTCGCGATGTCAATCGCGAACTCGCCCGCTACGTCGATGTGATGATCGGCAACGAGGAGGATTTCACAGCTTCCCTGGGGTTCGAAGTCGAAGGCGCCGACCAGAATCTCACGAACCTCGAGGTCGATTCCTTCGAGCGGATGATAATGCGGGTGCAACAGGAGTACCCGAACTTCGAGATCATCGCGACGACGCTCAGACAGGTTCGCACGGCGACCGTTAATGACTGGGGAGCCATAGCATGGTCGCGCGCTGATGGCTTCGCCCGGGCGACGCAGCGCGATGGGTTGGAGATCTTCGACCGTGTCGGGGGAGGCGACTCCTTCGCATCTGGCTTGATCTACGGGATCTTGACCACTGGTGATGTCTCGCAGGCCGTTGAGTACGGGGCCGCCCATGGAGCACTGGCCATGACCACACCCGGTGACACTTCAATGGCGTCGGTCGAAGAAGTTGAACACGTGATGAGTGGGGGAGGAGCGCGGGTGCGCCGTTGACGCGAGCGCAATGCACCATGTGCGCGCACTCCATTCGGGCTGCGCGCGAATAGGCGCCGGTCCGGGAGACAAGTTCCGGGTGCAGCGCGCAGGGGCCGGAATCCACTGACCGCCGAACGGCGTCGCCGTGCGATCCCGGCCCCTGCGCGTGGTAGTGGCGGGGCCGCTGGACTCGCTGGCCGGCGGGACGCAGGAGGTGGCGGTGGTGCGGTAGCGCCGACCCGGGGGCTCACGCGACCGTCCCCCGCAGGGGCGAGGCGTCGATCAGCGCCTGCTGCCCCTCCCAGTCCAGGCCGTGGGCCAGGGAGTCGAATTGGAGGCCGAACAGGTCCCTGGCCGGACTGCCCCCCGGGAAGAGGTGCGCGTCGACGTGGGCGAGGGCGCGCGCCTCGTCCCACCCGTCCTCACCGGCCAGGCGCCGGGCGCCGACGGCGAGGGCCAGCGAGAGGTACTCGATGGGGGTGCCGGCCCGGCGGGCGAGGGCGTAGGCCCCGATGAAGCGGTCATCGGCGCCGAGCTTGCGCTCCGGATCGCGCCCGACCCGCTCCACCGTGTCCCCCAGCGCGCGGTTGGCGAACCTGGCCAGCAGGTCGTCGACGTGCAGCCCGAGGGCGCCGATGCCGGTGCCGTAGACGACGGACAGGGCCAGTGCCGACTCCATCATCGCGGCGCGGACGATGGAGTGGACCCGGGGCTCGGCGATCGCCTCCCAGATGAACGTCGCGCCCAGCAGCTCCCCCAGGTAGGCGCAGGCGCAGTGCCCCATGTTGTGGATGAGCAGCTTGCGGTCGGTGTAGAAGGAGAAGGGGATGTCCCTGACGGGGAAGAGCCCCTCGGCGCGGGGCTCGGGGGCGGTGAGCCCCGTCGCGTCGTAGGGGAGGAACCGGTAGGGCTCGGCGCGCACCAGGGTCGGTGGCTGGCCGGGTGCGGGCGGTGTCGTGGGGATCATGCGCCCGATCGACGTCTCCGCGAGCCCGACGTCGGTTTCGAGCCTGGCGCGGGCGGAGGCGGGCAGGGCGTCGCGGAGCATACGGCGGAAGACGGACGAGGCGTCGTGGAGGTTCTCGCACAGGAGGACGTCGAGCGCCCCGCGCCCCGCGGCCCATCTGGCCCGGAGGGCATGGGCGAGCGCCGGCGCGATGGCGCCGAGCACGCGGACCCCGACGGAGGTGGTGACCAGGTCCGCCTCCGCCACGAGGGCGTCGACGGCGGACTGGTCGGTGGAGTAGGCGGCGGTGACGCGCGTGACGACCTGCCGGAGGACACCGGAGTTCGACACGGTCTCGTGGATGTAGGAGCGGTCTTCGCCCAGCCTTTCGACCAGGCGGGGGTCGACGTCGAGGAAGGCCACGTCCCATCCGGCGGCGCTGAAGAGCTCGCCGATGAAACCGCGTCCGACGTTGCCGGCTCCGAAGGCGACGAGGAGCGGCATGTCAGGCCTCCGGGAGTTCGGTGGCCAGGGGGCGGCGCAGGAGTTTCTTCCCCACCACCTCGGAGGCGAAGCGGATGGCCTGGCGGGGGCGGGCCCGGCGCGTGAGCGCCACGAGGAACGCGGCTTTGAAGGTGTCGCCGGCGCCATTGGAGTCGAGGGGCTGGTCCGTCTGCCGCTCGACGAGGATGGCGGGGTCCCAGATGGACTGCCCGGCCCACTCCTCGGCGTCGATGCCCGTCAGGCGCGCGAGCCGGCCGAGCGCATGGGCGTCGGAGGTGGCCAGGTGGGCGCCGTGCTTCCCCGCGGTGATGAGGACCATAGCGGCGCCCTGGGCGATGAAGGCGCGCGCCCGCTCCTCGATCCGCGCCCGGTCGAAAGCGGGGTCGATTCCGGGCAGGCAGGAGGCGATGTCGTCCCACGAGGGGCAGAAGACGTCGGCGTGGGGGAGCACCCGCGCGAAGAGGAGGTCCCAGTCGATCGCCCGCAGGGGCGAGTTGCGCGCCAGGTAGGCCAGGTCGAGGGAGGTGGCCCCCTCCTGGGCGTGGGCGCGCTCGAAGAGGTCCACGATGGGCCGTCCGGAGTCGGCGCACATCGCCGGGCACAGGGTGGGGTAGCCGAAGTGCAGGATCGAGTGGGGCTGCAGAGCCCCCTCGCCGCGGTACTCGTCGTTCGCGCCGGTGTGGTGCCAGAAGGAGCGGTCCTCCCCGGGGACGCAGACGACGACCGAGTACGAGGTGGCGGCGGTGGGGTGGACGATGAGCTCGACGTGCCCGGGGTGGGCGTCCTCCAGGTGCCTCCTGCTGATGAGGCCGAGGTCGTCGTCGCCGACCATGCCGGAGAGGAAGACTTCGGCGCCGAGTTGCCCGATGGCGCGCGCGCAGTTCGAGATGGTGCCCCCCATGCGCACCTCGATGGGCCCCACTTCGGTGAGCTCGCCGGGGACGATGACCTCGCGGGAGCGCAGTTGGGGTGTCAAGTCGACGCAGACGTGCCCTGCGACCTGGATAGAGACCACGGTGTACCTCCTGGTTCGCGATTTATGTTCGATTGTAGAACGTAAATCGCGAACCGGGTAGGGGTCTTCCTAGTCTGTTTCGTGTTGGGCGCCATTCGGGGCCGGTGCGGGCCCGTGCCGGTCGATCCAGACGGCGGGCTGGGCGATCGTGGCGTTGAGGACCTCCAGCGCCCCGCCGGTGCACGCGGGGAGCACGGTGATGGGGCACGCCTCGAGCACGATCCCCCTGCTGGCGTGGCCGAGGACGCGCGCCCGCAGCTCCCGGGTGATCGGCGGGGTGAGCCAGGGCAGCAGGACGCCCAGCGACGTGCCGAACACGATCCGGGGGATGTCGAGGAGGTTCACGGCGATCGCGATGGCGATGCCCAGGGCCTCGCCCGCCGCCTCGACGGCCCTGGTCGCGCGCTCGTCGCCGTCGGACAGGCGCGCGGTGAGGGCGTCGATGGGCGCGTCGGGGGCGAGGCCGGCGGCGCGGCGCAGCGCGTTCTGTCCCGCGTAGGCCTCGAGGCAGCCGCGCGATCCGCATTTGCACGCCAGCCCGTCGGCGTGGACCGTGGTGTGCCCGACCTCGCCGGCCCAGCCGTGGGCGCCCCGGATGGGCGCGCCGCGGTCCATGATGGCGCCGCCCACCCCCACGTCGCCGAAGATGTACAAGAAGGCGCCGTCGGCCAGGAGCTTGCCGGGGCGCTGGTAGGCGGCCGTGAGGCTCTGGAGGTCGGCGTCGTTGCGGGTGAGGGTGGGGACGCCCAGCGCCTCCCACTCCCGGCCGAGCATCGCCAGGGGGTCGAGGTCCGACCAGCCCAGGTTGGGGGCCACCAGGAGGCGCTGGTCGTGGGCGTTGAGCAGGCCGGGTATGGCCAGGCGGGCGCCGATGACCTCCGTGCCGGTCGCGCGCAGATTCGTCGCCATCGCGGCCGCGGACCTGCCGAGCAGGCGCAGGGTCCCCGCCGGATCGGACTCCACGTCGGCGCTGTCGAGGCGGAACTCCGCCAGGGTGTTCCCGCCGAGGTCGAGCGCCCTGCCCGCGACGAAGTGGACGTTGACCTCGAGCCCCAGTGCCGCGATCGTCCGGGCAGCCGGGGCGATCGGCGTTCCCGGGCGCCCCCGGCCGGTCGCGCCGCCCGGGTCCTGCTCGTGGGCGAAGCCGGAGTCGAGGAGGTCCTGGATGAGGCGGGAGACGGTCGCGCGCCCGAGTCCGGTCGCCGAGGCGAGGGCGGCGCGGGTGGGGGGCGCGTCGGCGGCGTAGATGGTGCGGCTGAGCAGCGCCAGGTTCTGGTGGCGCACGTTGGCGTGGCCGACGGCGCCTCCGCCGGCGAATCCGTAGTCGAGGGGGGAGCGCAGGGGTGCCATGGGAACGAGGTTAGTTCATGAACAGTATGATTGTGCGAAAATCAGTTGACACGCTCCTCATCGCTGTTATAGTTTCGACGTAGAACATTATTCGGTGTTCGTCTCAACCGCCAACCGTCACGCCCCGATGGGCACGCACAGCCGCGTTCCGGGGCGGCGGAGTGAGGAAACGATACAGGTGACCAGGTTCAAGTACACAGTCGGCCCGTGGAACGTCGCCGAGGGGACCGACGTCTACGGGCCGCCCACCCGCCAGCCGCTGGCCATGCGCGAGAAGGTCGCGCGCTTCGCGGAGATGGGGTTCTCGGCCATCCAGTTCCACGACGACGACGCGGTGCCCGATATCGCCTCGAAGTCCGTCGCGCAGATCGAGGACGAGGCCCACGAGCTGCGCGCCCTCCTCGACTCCCTGGGTGTGGGCTGCGAGTTCGTCGCCCCCCGCCTCTGGTTCGACCCCGCCTTCAAGGACGGCGCGTACACCGCCCCGAAGAAGGAGGACTGGGAGCGCGCCATGTGGAGGACCGAGCGCTCCATAGACATCGCGAACATCCTCGGGGCCGACCTCGTCGTCCTGTGGCTGGCGCGCGAGGGAACACTGTGCATGGAGTCGAAGCCGCCGGTCGCCATGATCCGGCAACTCGTCCGCTCCCTCGACCGGATGCTGGCCTACGACGACCGCGTCCGCATCGCCATCGAGCCCAAGCCGAACGAGCCGATCGACCGGTCGTACGCGGGGACCGCAGGCCACGCGATCGCCCTGGGGGATATGACAGCCGACCCGTCGCGCTGCGGAATCCTGGTCGAATCCGCCCACTCGGTCCTGGCCGGGCTGGACCCCACCCACGACATGGCCTTCGGCCTCGCCTCCGGGAAACTGTTCTCGGTCCACCTCAACGACCAGAACGGCATGAAGTTCGACCAGGACAAGATCTTCGGCTCCGAATCGCTGCGATCGGCCTTCAACCAGATCAAGCTCCTGGTGGACAACGACTACGGGTCGAACGGCGAGTGCATCGGGCTCGACGTGAAGGCGATGCGCTCGACGGGTGACCGCTTCGGCTTCAAGCACCTGGAGAACTCCCTGCGCGTCGTGCGGCTGATGGAGGACAAGGCAGCCCTCTACGACCAGTCCGTCGTCGACTCGCTCGTCGCCGAGGACGACTACGAGGGGCTCGAGATGTACATCCTCGAGCTGCTCCTCGGGGTCTGAAACGGCCAACCGGCCCGCCCCTCGTCCAGGCGGATGCCACCCCCAGGACGGCACCACTAACGGAACACGTCGCGGACGCGCGCAGACGCGGCGGACGCCAGCCACCACTCGCACGACGGCACCACGACCGCGCGGACCAGCATCGCAGGTGCGCGGAGCGCTCGGGACCTCCGCGCGGGCCCGTGGCACCACATTCGCACACATCCCACCACGAACAGCGGCGGCCACGGACCGCCGCGGCAACGATGCCAGGAGGCACACCATGAAACTCATCAGACTATTCGCAGCCGCGGCCACGTGCGCCGTCGCCCTCGCCGGACTCGGGGCGTGCAGCTCCGAGCGCGGGGGCACGGGCACCGGCGGCACAGGAGGGGCCAGCGCCTCGGACACCCTCGTGGGGATCGCGATGCCCACGAAGTCCCTGGAGCGGTGGAACCGCGACGGCTCACACCTGGAGGAGATCCTCAAGGGGAAGGGCTACCAGACGTCCCTGCAGTACGCGGACAACAAGGTCGATCAGCAGATCACCCAGATCGAGAACATGATCACCCAGGGGGCCAACATCCTCGTCGTCGCCTCGATCGACGGCACCGCCCTGGGGCCGGTCCTGCAGAAGGCGGCCAACGCGGGCATCAAGGTCATCGCCTACGACCGCCTCATCAGCGCCACTGAGAGCGTCGACTACTATGTGACCTTCGACAACTACAAGGTCGGCCAGTTGCAGGGCGAGTACATCAAGCAGCAGGTGGCGTCCATGACTCCGCCCGTCTACCTGGAGCCCTTCGCGGGCTCACCCGACGACAACAACGCGAAGTACTTCTTCTCCGGGGCGTGGGACGTCCTGCTCCCGCTCGTGGAGGACGGAACGCTCGAGGTCCGATCGGGCAAAGCCCCCAAGACCAACGACGAATGGCAGTCCATCGGAATCCTCGGATGGAGCTCGGACGACGCGCAGTCCGAGATGGAGAACCGCATCAACTCCTTCTACTCCGACGGCACCAAAGTGGACGTCGTCCTGTCGCCCAACGACTCGCTGGCCCTGGGCATCGCGCAGGCGCTCGAGGGCTCCGGCTACACGCCGGGATCCGACTACCCCCTGCTCACCGGCCAGGACTGCGACAAGGCGAACATCAAGAACGTGATCGCCGGCAAGCAGGCGATGGACGTGCTGAAGAACACCGAGCTCGAGGCGGAGCAGACCGCGTTGATGATCGACCAGATCGTGTCCGGCCAGCAGGTCGACATCAACGACACCACCACGTACGACAACGGCGTGAAAGTGGTCCCCACCTACCTGCTGGCGCCCCGGACCGTCACGAAGGACACCGTCAAAGAGGTCCTCGTGGACTCGGGCTACTACACGGCGTCGGACATCGGACTCGAGTGAATCAATGGCCCTGCGGTGCGCCGGGCACGCCCCCGGCGCACCCCGAGGTTGGGAGAACCACATGACAGAGCAACCACAGTCCGCCGTCATATTGAAGATGGAGGACATATCCAAGGACTTCCCGGGGGTCAAAGCGCTCTCGCACGTGACATTCGACGTCCGGGAGAACGAGATCCACGCGATCTGCGGAGAGAACGGCGCCGGAAAATCAACCCTCATGAAGGTGCTCTCCGGTGTCCACCCCTACGGGTCCTACGGGGGCAGGATCCTCCTCGACGGACACGAGGCCGCCTACCGCTCCGTGAAGGACTCCGAGAAGGACGGCATCGTCGTCATCCAGCAGGAGCTGGCGCTCTCGCCCCACCTGTCGATAGCGGAGAACATCTTCCTCGGCAACGAGCGCGCCACCCGCGGCATCATCGACTGGGACCGCACCAACGCCGAGGCCAAGGAACTCATGGCGGAGGTCGGACTCGACGAGTCGCCCTCGACGAAGGTCAGCGACGTCGGCGTCGGCAAACAGCAACTCGTCGAGATCGCCAAGGCGCTCGGCAAGGAGGTGCGCGTCCTCATCCTGGACGAGCCCACGGCCGCCCTCAACGACGACGACTCCCAGAAGCTGCTCGACCTCATCGTCGGGCTCAAGCGGAGCGGGATCTCGTGCGTCATCATCTCGCACAAGCTGTCGGAGATCCGGGCGATCGCCGACCGCGTCACCGTTATCCGCGACGGGCAGACCATCAAGACCCACGACGTGCGCACCGGCGGGGAGATCACGGAGGACGTCCTCATCCGCGACATGGTCGGGCGCGCGATGGAGAACCGTTTCCCCGACCACGAGCCGCGCATCGGCGACGAGGTCCTCCGCGTGGAGAACTGGTCGGTTGTGAACCCTGTCACCGGCCGTCGCGCGCTGCACGACGTGTCCTTCACGGCCAGGGCCGGGGAGATCGTCGGGATCGCGGGACTCATGGGAGCGGGCCGGACCGAACTGGCCATGAGCGTCTTCGGGCGCTCATGGGGCCGATACGAGTCCGGGGACCTCTACCTGCGGGGCGAGCGGATCGAGGTGACGTCCGTGAAAGCGGCCATCAAGGCGGGGATCGCCTACGCCTCGGAGGACCGGAAGCGCTACGGGCTCAACCTGATCGCCTCGATCAAGCACAACGCGACGTCGGCGTCGATGGACCGCGTCTCCACGGCGGGCGTCATCTCCGACATCACGGAGTACCAGCTGGCCGAGGCGCAACGGGCGAAGACCCGAACGAAAGCGCGCTCCGTGGATGTTGTGGTCGGGACCCTGTCCGGAGGCAACCAGCAGAAGGTCGTGCTGTCGAAGTGGCTGCTCACAGAGCCTGATGTGCTCATCCTGGACGAGCCGACGCGCGGCATCGACATCGGCGCGAAGTACGAGATCTACACCCTCATCAACGAGCTGGCCGACGCGGGCAAAGCCGTCGTGGTCATCTCCTCGGAACTGGTGGAGCTGCTGGGCCTGTGCGACCGCATCTACACCCTGAGCTACGGGCGCATCACCGGCGAGGTGGAGCGCGCGGACGCCACCCAAGAAATCCTCATGTCCCACATGATGCAAGAGAGCTGAAGGAGAGCATGCCGTGAGCACACAAACCGCAGAAGCCGCGGCCCCGTCCGAAAGGACCTCGTGGCTGAAGAGAATCGACCTCGGACAGTACGGGATCACGCTGGCGCTGGTCGCGGTCGTCGTATTCTTCGAGGTGATGACCGGCGGGAGGCTGCTTCGCAGCAACAACGTCGCCTCCCTGATCCAGCAGAACGCCTACGTCATCATCATGGCGATCGGCATGCTGATGATCATCATCGCAGGCCACATCGACCTGTCCGTCGGATCCCTCATCGCCTTCATCGGCGGTGTGCTGGGGATCGCGATGGCGCAATGGAACCTGCCGTGGGGCCTGGCCGTCGTGCTGGCGCTCGCGATCGGCGTGGCCGTGGGAGCGTGGCAGGGATTCTGGGTGGCGTTCGTGGGCATCCCCGGATTCATCGTCACCCTGGCCGGGATGCTGCTGTTCCGCGGCCTGGCGATCGTCATCGTCCCCCAGACGATCGCGCCCCTGCCCTCCGGGTTCGTCCAGATCGCCAACGCGGGCATCCTGGGGTGGTTCGCCTACATCGGCGTCTACGACGTCTTCACCATCGTCCTCGGCGTCGTCCTGGCCGCCGTGTTCGCAGTGTCGCAGCTGCGCAGGCGGGCCTCGCTGGTCAAGCACGGCCTCGTCGTCGAGCCCCTGTGGCTGGCCGTCGTGAAAATGGTGGGGGTGGGCGTGTTCGTCATCGCCTTCGCCTTCATCCTGGCCGGCTCCGCCATTGGCCTGCCCTTCGTCCTCGTGATCTGCGCGGTCCTGGTGCTGGTTTACGCCTTCGTCCTCAACAAGACGACCTTCGGGCGCTACATCTACGCCGTGGGCGGCAACCGCGAGGCGGCGAAGCTGTCGGGCATCTCCGTGCGGTCCATCAACTTCTGGATTTTCGTCAACATGGGGCTCCTGGCCGCCATCGGCGCTATCGTCACGACGTCCCGCGCGGGCGCGGCGGTGTCCGCGGCCGGCCAGAACTACGAGCTGGACGTCATCGCGGCCTGCTTCATCGGCGGCGCCGCCGTGTGGGGCGGCATCGGGCGCATCTCGGGCACCATCATCGGCGCGCTCTTCATGGGCGTGCTCAATATGGGGCTGTCGATCATGACGGTCGATTCCGCGTGGCAGCAGGCCATCAAGGGCCTGGTGCTGATCATCGCCATCGCCTTCGACCAGCTCAACAAGGCGCGCAGAGCGGACGGTTAGCGGCGGCGCCGTTGCTCCTGGCGGCGCGCCGGGCATGGGCCCGGGGGACGAGGCGGTGGCCGTGTTCCCCGGGCCCCGCCGCGCCAGCGGCTCCTCGGTCCTGCCCCGGCGCCCCGCTGGCCCGCCGGGTACTGGGAAGGGGCGCGCGGCGCTATCAGAGAACTTTGTACTGCGCGGCGCGTGCCCGCGTGAGTGTGCGGGATGAGCCCCTTCCCCTCCCTCGGTTACGCACACAAGGGCAGTGTTTTCGAAACACCCGGCCGCACACAAGGGCGTGATTCCGCCGTTGTGTGCGATCCTGCGTTGCGTAATCCGGAGCCTTGTGTGCGGTTCCGGCCAGAACTGGGCGCTCAGAGCGGCTGGTGCTCAGGGGCGCCTCTCGGAGCGCGGTTCCGACAGGGCTTCGGCCTGTCGGTGGGCGCTTGGAGTGGTGGGTGTTGCGGGATCAGGCACCCGGAACGACGGGTGCTGCGCGTGTTTCTGCGGACCTGATCGCGCCCTGGCGGATGGGATGGTTATGCACAGATCATGGTGGGGGTCTGGTGCTGGGGGTGTGTGGGGCGTTACCATCGGGGATGAGTGAAGCGGGCCACTGTGGTGGTTCGGGGTTCGTCACGAGGATGTGGTGCTGGTGGGAGTGTTCCCTGGTGCGGGGTGTTGCCCTGGTGGGCGTGGGCGGTTGGGCGGCGCGTGGTGGGTCGCGATGGCGCTGTGCGTGTGTGTGGCGGGGTTGTCGGGGTGCTCGGGCGGTGGTGGCGCGGGTGCTGGGGGGCCGGTGATGAGCGGGGATTATTACGTGCAGTCGGATGGGTCGTTGCGGCGGCCCGGTGGTGTGGGGGAGTTCCCGGTGCCCGATCCGCTGGTCGGGGAGTACTCGGATGCGGGCGCCGAGGCGATGGCTTCGTATTACTTCGAGACGGTGGCCTACGCGTGGAACGTGGGGGATCCGCGCGCGTTCATGGACATGGTCGTCGTCAGGTGCCAGGCGTGCGAGGACACGGCGGTGCGCATAAGGGAGGCTTACGCCGATGGCGGGTGGGCCGCCAAAGCGAGGGCATCGGACTTCCAGGTATCGACGCCAGCGCAGGTTGACGACCAACAGACCTACGGGGATGAGACGTACGCGGTGGACGTGTCGTTCAGTGAGCGCACGCCGGACATGTACGCGAACGGGATTCTGACGCCCGGCGTCGAGCGTGCGCGAAAGGCGCGGGTGCTGGTGGCCTGGGACGGCTACTTCTGGCGCGTCGTGGAAGTCGAGGACCAACCGCAGGACGGATCATGACCATCGGTAGTGGTGGTCGGGGGTTCGGTGGTGGGGCCTTCGCCCCCGTTTCTTCCGGTGCTGGGATGCGATGGTTATCCACAGATTGTGGTGGGGGTCTGGTGCTGGGGGTGTTTGGGACGTTACCATCGAAGGCAAGTGAAGCAGGCCACTAATGTGGGCCGTTCCCGGCACGAGGATGTGGTACCAGTGAGAGCAGACGACACACCCCTGTCCGATGGTGGGCGCGGGTGCGCTGACGAGGCGGCCGCCGTCGGCGCGGTTGACAGCGCCTCCGTGTCCGGCGGCGGAGGCGCAGCCGATTCTTCCGGCGGAGCGCTGGGCGGCGGAGCGATCGGCGGTCCGCTCGACGGCGGGCCCGGCCGCGCCACCGTTTCCGGTCCCGTCGGGTCGGACGATGGTTCTGTCGGCGGCTCGCGCTCTGACGGCGCCCCCGTCGGCGCCCCGTCCACCGGTGCTCTTCCTACTGACGGTCCCGTCGACGAGGCGCCCGCTGACGATCCTGTTGACGACCTGTCGGCCGATGACGGTGGTGGGATGTCGCCTGTGGTGCGCGAGTACACGGAGCGGTTGCGGCGCGAGGCGTTGGCGCGGGATGCGGAGTTGCGCGCGCGGGGGATCAACCCGTACAAGGGGACTCCTGTGGATGAGGGGCCCCGCCGCCGGTTGGGCGCGCGGGCACTGGCGGTGCTGGTAGTCCTGGTGGCGGCCGTGTCGGTGGGCGCGTATGTGGTGTTCTTGCGGGGGGAGCCCGATTACGGGATGAGCCACGGCTACCAGGTCCAGTCCGACGGGAGCCTCAAGCGCCCGCCCGTCACCGACAAGGCGCCCGAGTGGCCCGAGGAGATGAGTGCTGGCGGTGAGACGGGAGCGAAAGCCACGGCCCGCTACTACCTCAAGGCCCGTGCCTACGCGTGGAACACAGGGGACACCGGGCCTCTGAAGTCCATCAGCGAAGAGAGCTGCGTGCACTGCCAGAACGCGATCACCCATGTCGAGGAGTTCTACGCCCACGGCTATTGGGGGACGGGCGGGTACAACGATGTCACAGAAACGCAGATCGTCAGGAGCTTGGACGAGAACGAGTTCGGGCCCGGCGCCTACGCGATCCAACTCCGCTTCGACGAGCACATGCCCAAGGGCTACACGAGCAACGGTTATGTGGACGCCACGGTCCGCGACACCATTATCAAATTGCACGTGCACTGGGACGGGTCCGCCTGGCGGGTCATGGAAGGGGCGGCAGAGAATGCTGAAGACGTCAAGTGATGCGCGGGGGCGCGCTGGCACCGCCTTCGCGGCAGTGGCCCTGGCCCTCACACTGTTCGCCCCACCCGCAGTGGCGGACGACCCAGACTTCTCCATGAAGGGCGAACGCGACGATGGCGGGAGTGGTCCGGCTGTTACTGTAGAGGCGACTCAGAGGTCGACTGTTGCTCATGGCGGTTCGCCGTCGTCGTCGGTTGGGGGTGGTTCCGGCGGGGGTCCTGGTAGTGGTTCTGCCGCTGGTGGGGGTGCTCCGGCGGTTCCTGCGGCGTCCGGTGGGTCTGGGGGCGGGTCGGTTCCGGGTGGGCGTGCGGCGGGGCGGCCGATGGAGATGGTGTGCACGGGTGAGCGGGAGGGGATCCCGGGGTCTGCGGCGCAGCCGGGGGATGCGGGCGCTGTCTCGTCGCACTGCCAGTACGTTCCCGGCACCGCCCCCACCACGCCCCCGGCGGACGAGGGCGAGCCCGCTGAGGAGGGCGGGGCCGGTGAGGGGGAGGCGCCCAGTACGGAGACGATTGTGCGCACCGCGCTGGCGCGGGTGGCGGTGTCGGGCGCGGGCCTGTCGTGGCAGCCCCGCAACAAGTCGTACACCAACGTGGGCGTGCCCACCATCGTCTACGCCGCCAGCCCCACCCATCGCACACCGCGTCGTTGTTCGGGCGGGAGGTGGTGATCACTCTGACGGCGTCGCGCTACTCCTACGACTTCGGGGACTCCACGCCCCCTTTGGTGACCGCTCGGGCGGGGGAGCCGTGGAGGAGGGGCAACAAGGAAGCGAGACTGACCCATCATTACGAGGAGACCACCCGCGGGGAGGAGAGGCGGGTGATCGCGTTGACGACGACGTGGGACGCCACCACCACCAACCCCTTCACCGGCCAGACACTCACCCTCCCGGCGGTGGTGACCACCACCGAGCAGTCCAGTCCCTTCCCCGTGTCCCACCTGCGCATCGACCTGACCGACACCGCCGACGAACAAGACGGCCACTAACCCCACAACCCACCCGGCCGGGCGCGGACCCGACCAGTCTGACCGGCCCGGCGCGGACCCGACCAGTCTGACCGGCCCCGCCTCGCGGGCCCAGAAGCCCCGCCCACCGGACGGGCAAGGAAAGAGAAGAGACCCGACCCACCGGGCCCAGCCGGACCCCGCGAACCACGCGAAGAGAGGAGAGGACCCGGCCCACAACCCCAACCCGCGAGCCCGCCCCCAGGACGGCTCCATTCCCCCGACCTGCGTGTTCCCGGGCCCCAGGGGTATAGACAACGTCTATGGCCCCACCGGGCGAACACACAGCCCGGCGGCCCCTGAGAGCCACCCCGCCGACCGCCGAGCTGAACGCGAAAAAGAGGGGACCCGACTCAAAACTCTTACCCAGCCCCCACGAACCCACCCGCCCGACCGGGCGGTCGTGTTCCCGGGCCCCGGGGTATAGACAACGTCTATGGCCCCGCCGGGCGGACACACCACCCAATCCCGGCGGCCGCGGACCCCGGCGGTCCCTGCGAGCCGCCCCACCGGGCGAACACACGACCCAAACCCCGGCGGACATTTCCCCGACGGCCGCGGCCCCGGCGACGGGTGCCTTCCGCGCCGAAGCTCGCGCCGCCCGCAACCACCCGGGTTGCGCCACTGCGCGGGACACCGCTCCTGCGGAATGGAAAGCCCGCTGGAAGGCCCCGGAACCCACCGCCAGCGGAAAGATCACTGGGCGGAGTAGGGGCTGACCACCACCTGCGCCTTCTGCAGGTCCTTGACCTCGGAGTACCCCGTGGAGGCCATCGTCCGCTTGAGCGCCCCCACGAAGTTCAACGACCCGTCCGCCCTAGTCGAGGGGCCGTAGAGGATCTGCTCGAGTGTGCCCGTGGTCCCCACGTGCACGCGCTGGCCGCGCGGCATGTCGGGGTGGGTCGCCTCGGATCCCCAGTGCCAGCCCCGCCCCGGGGCCTCCTCCGCCCTGGCCAGCGCGGCGCCCAGCATCACGGCGTCCGCCCCGCAGGCGATAGCGCGCGACAGGTCGCCCGAGCGCCCGATCCCCCCGTCCGCGATGACGTGCACGTAGCGCCCGCCGGACTCGTCCATGTAGTCGCGCCGGGCGGCCGCCACATCCGCGATAGCAGTCGCCATCGGCGCGTGGACCCCCAGGGACCGCCGCGTCGAGTGCGCCGCTCCCCCGCCGAAACCGACCAGGACCCCCGCGGCCCCCGTGCGCATGAGGTGCAGCGCCGCGGTGTCCGTGCACACGCCGCCCACTATGACGGGGACGTCGAGCTCGTAGATGAAGCGCTTGAGGTTGAGGGGCTCGTGGTGGCTGGACACGTGCTCCGCCGACACCGTGGACCCCCGGATGATGAACAGGTCCACCCCCGCGTCCACCACGTACCGCCAGTACTTCTTGGTCCGCTGGGGCGAGAGCTTCGCCGCGACCACCACCCCCGCCTCGCGCAGTTGCCGCAGGCGCGCGGTGATGAGCGACGGTTTGATCGGCTCGGAGTAGATCTGCTGGAGCCGCGCGATCGACTCGTCCGCCCCCAGGCGCGCGATCTCGGCGAGGATCGGTTCGGGATCCTCGTACCGGGTCCACAGGCCGTCCAGATCCAGGACCCCGATGCCGCCCAGGCGCCCGAAGCGGATGGCCGTGGCGGGGCTCATCACCGAGTCCATGGGCGCGGCCATCAGGGGGATGTCCACGTGGTACGCGTCGATCTGCCATCCGACGTTGACGTCCTCGGGGTCCCGGGTGCGCCGCGAGGGGACCAGCGCGACGTCGTCGAGCGTGTAGGCGCGGCGGCCCCGTTTGCCCCGTCCGATCTCCACTTCGTGACTCATGGGCTGATTCTACCCGCGCGCATCCGCGGGGTCCGGGAGCGGGCGCGCGAGTGGCGGCGGGCGGCGCAGGCGCGTATGGTCGCTGCGACACTGGAGGGGAAGGCAAGGAGGACACAATGACCTGGACCAGCGACCCGTGGTTGGGCTTCGACACTGAGACGACGGGGACGTCGCCCTTCAAGGACCGCCTCGTGACGGCGGCGCTCGTGCTCCGCGTCGAGGGGCGCGACGACCAGGTGGCCACGTGGCTGGCCGACCCCGGCGTGGAGATCCCCGAGCAGGCGAGCGCCGTCCACGGCATCACGACGGAGTACGCGCGCGAGCACGGCCGCCCGGTCGAGGAGGTCCTCGAGGAGGTGGCCGGGTGCCTGACCGAGCACTGGTTCCGGGGCTTCCCCGTGGTCGCCTTCAACGCCTCCTACGACATCACCCTGGTGGACCGCGAGCTCTCCCGCCATGGGCTGGCCACTTTCGCGGAGCGCCTCGACGGGGAGCCGATGCTGGTCGTGGACCCACTGGTGCTCGACCGCAAGCTCGACCGCTTCCGCAAGGGGAAGAAGACGCTGACGGACATGGCCCCCGTGTACGGGGTGGAGGCGTCGCCGGACGCACACACCGCCGAGGTGGACGTGGCGATGACCCTCGACGTGCTGGCGGGGATCGCGCGGAAGTTCCCCGAACTGGAGGAGCACGACGCCGCCTCGCTGACCGACTACCAGGCCAGGGCGCACCGGGAGTGGGCGGAGGACTTCGAGAAGTACCTGCGCCGCCAGGGCCGCGAGGCGTCCATCGAGCGCGACTGGCCGCTGATCATGCCCCGGACGCGCGACTGAGGGCAACACGAACCCACACGTCAGCGGCAGCCCCGGGAGCCCGCCCGCTGGACAGCGGCCCGCCCCGGGAGCCCGCGCGCCGGACGGCGGCCCGGCCC
>ERZ773042.292-NODE-292-length-37565-cov-5.844841_pt1 | contig 37565 bp, 44 predicted proteins | sample MGYA00511664_ERZ773042 | MGnify/ENA primary metagenome ERZ773042 (study PRJEB29015, sample SAMEA2737984) | human oral metagenome | biome: human oral; feature: human-associated habitat; material: dental | place: China | collected 2036 ... | reverse complement strand
TTCATCTGTTACCTTTTTTTATAAAATGTTGATTTTTCAATGTTAAAATAGGTAACAGATGATTAGTATAAATTAGGAGGAAATATGAAAATTAATTTAAAATGGAATAAATGGGAATTAAATCTTAATTTAAATGAATTTTTTCCAGCCACAAAGAAAAAAGTTTCAGAATTAAATGATATTTTAAAAATGGCAGATAATGAAAAACAAAAAAGAAAAGAAATAATAGATTATCTATTAAAAGAATTATCAAATTTTGAAAATAATAAAATATATATTGAAGGTTGGAATGTAAAATTTAATAATAAAAGTTTAAAGCGCTTAAATGAAAACACAATGGATCATAAGAAAAAATATAAAATTCAAAACTTATCAAATGATTATAAAAAATGGAATTTATATTTACAAAATGCAATAGGATTGGGACTTATAGATAACAGAGGATTAATTGATTGGGAAAGTATTTTGGAGGAAGAATAATGATAAACTATGCAAGAAGCATGCAAGCACAATTAATAGAAGAAATGGTTCCGAAAAGAGTAGAAGATTTTACTAATAACGAACTTTTAGAATTAAAACAAAATATTATAATACTCAATTCTAATATTTTAAAAGAACTTAGAAAAAGAAATATTTTTGTAAATAATAATTTAAGTTCAGTTAAAAACGAATTTATCGATAAGGCAAATGAAGAGTTGCAAAGAAGAAAACCTAAAATAAACAAAAACACAGACGACCCAGATTATGAACCTGTCACTATTCCACAGGTATTAAGATATAACGGATTTTGTGAAGGCGTATGGTATATTTGTAATTTATTAAATGATATAGAAAAAGAACAAAAAGTATTTTGGAAATCGGAAGAGGAGGAGTAAGAATAATGAATAAAACAATAGCGATTGACTTTGGAGCTTTAGCGGATAGTTTAAAAACACAATTAACATTACAAAATTTTAGTTGTGAAGAAACAACTTTAAAAAAATTTGAAAAATTAAGAGATAGTATAAATATGTTATATATACATTCATACTTAACAGATAGTGAAAAAGATAAGAAATTTAGAAAATTATTTGATAACTTAAAAAAGGCGGTAAAATTGGATGAATAATTTAAAATTTAGGGCTTATATTAAGTCTATACAAAAGAAGTCTATACAAAAGATTGTTGATGTTACAGAAATTGATTTTAAAAACAAAATGGCGACTTTGAATATAGCTACTAATGAGGTATGTCCCGAATTTTCTTTTTGGTGGAAAGAAACGGAACTGCCTTTTAGTAATATTGAAATAATGCAGTCAACAGGCTTGTTTGATAAATACGGTGTTGAGATATACGAGGGGGATATTATTGATGTTGGTACAAGAATACCCTTTTTAAACAAAATACAAAGAGATGAAGAAACGGCATATTTAAAGTTAGTACCTCTTGATAAAAGGTGGACTGAAAGTTATTTTACAAATTTTGAAGATAAGAACAGGTATGAAGTAGTAGGCAATATATACGAAAATAAGGAGTTGTTGAGATAATGAAAATAAAAGTGGAATTTGATATTAATATTGATACTCAAAAAATTATTAGTCACTATGGTAAAGCTGTTGCTGAAGGTGTGTTAAATGCTAGCACCGAAGAACATTTGCAAAAAGTAACGGAATTCTTAAAAGATGGGTTTGAAGATGATTGTACGGAAGTTAAAGTAAATAGTTTAAGTGTCTCACAAGGCGTTTTCAAAAATGGAGTATATAGATTTGATGATACAAGCATTTCAGAAACGTTATAAGGAGTTGCTGAACTAATGGATAAAACAATATTTTTAATGTTAGTACTAACACCGCCATATATAGCCCTTATAATATTTTTAGCAAAGATATTATTTATTCTTTTAGAGCTTATGGTTGATGATATTGAGAAGGAGAAGAGGAAAAAACAAATGAAAAGTCCGTTTTATGCAAACATAAAAAATAAGTTAAGATGTTATCCTAAACTTAAAGAAGCTGATGAAAATATTAAGGACGAGTTAGAAGAAATTGAATGTAAGTTAACTTCTAGGAGTGCAAACCCGACTTCCTATAATTTTGGAAGTTCAGATTTCAATTCTACAGAGCAATCACGAGTTGAGTTACTGTCTCGTAAAAGAATACTAGACGAACAGCTAATGAAAAACAAAAAAAGTTATGATGATATTTCTAAAATGTTGAAGTTTTTAAATACTGAAGAGCTGAGTTTTATAGAGTTGAAATTTTTTGAAGGTTATACTTATGAAAAAATTGGAGAAATTAAGTATTGTGATAAAAGCACAGCACAAAGGCATGTAGATGTAGCAGTTTTAAAAATACTTGAAGGTTTATATGGAGATATCTATTAAAAACTTGCAACTTTTTTGCAACGAAATTTGGTGAAATACGTGGTATAATATTATTGTAAAAGAATGTATAAAGTGTATTGAAGACCTTCCTTAAAATAAATATTTTATAAGCAGCCAAAAACGGATATATTATTATCCGTTTTTGTGCTATAATATGTTTTAATGGAGGGTAGATATTATGAATTTAGAATTAAGAAATGAGATTTTAAAATTTGATAAAATTGGTGTATCAGGTAAAGAAATCAATGAGCATATTAGTTTTTATTATGATAATGCAAATGAGTGCATGAAGCTGTATCAAAAGAATAAATCTGAGGCATTAAAAATATTTAAAATCATAAATAAAAATTTAAAAAAAGAGTATGATTATTATTCAAAGTCAAGTTTTGACATATTTTTATATTGCCCTGATGAGGCTAAACAGTATGTTTACTATATACAAGAAATAAGGGCAAAGTGTATTAGGACAAATTCATATGAAACTTTATTTAGTAATTTATACGATATAGTAGATTATAAAAAATATTACATAAAAAATAATTTTGAAGATAATCAATTATATGGGTCAATATGGATAAATGTTATAAATGATGAAATTGAAATATCTAATAACGAAGAAAAAATCACGGTATTAAAGATTTTAAAACAATTTTATTTAAAACCAAGTAAAGGCAAGGCAAAAGACATAGAAAAAATTTCAAAATACATAAGAAAACATAAATTAGAAGAGTTTATAATTAGACCGTTTTTTGAAAAATACTTAGACATCTAATAAGGTGTCTTTTTTATTACGAGAAAGGAGCTGATGATATGGAAAAATTAACTTTAAAACAACAACGTTTCGCTGATGAGTATATCATCAGTGGAAATATTTATCAAAGTTTAATACATGCTGGATATAGTAAAAATTATGCTAAATCTGACGGATGTAAAATCCTAGACAATCCAAGAATAAAAGCTTATATAGATGAACGTCTAAAAGAGTTAGAAGATAAGGCAATTGCAAAACAAGAAGAAGTATTGCAATATCTAACCTCTGTAATGAGGGGAGAGCATGAAGAAGAAGTCTTGTATGGTGTTGGCGAAGGTGTACAGAGTACAAGACACATAGAAGTAGGAGCAAAAGACAGAATAAAAGCTGCAGAACTACTTGGCAAAAGATATAGGCTATTTACTGATAAGGTAGAGCTGGATGCTGATGTAGATATGGAGCTTAACATAAAGGTAGATTATGGAGATTAAGGTTCAAGCAAATCCGATATTTAAAGAAGTTAACCTCTCTACTAAAAGATACATTGTTATGAAAGGTTCCGCAGGTTCTGGAAAATCTGTAGACACAGCACAAAATTATATCTTAAGACTTTTAAAAGATAAAGGCAGAAATTTAGTCTGTATAAGAAAGTCGGATATAACTAACCGAGATAGTACCTATGCAGAGCTATCAGGTGCGATATATCGAATGTTTGGAGATAAGGCAGATAAATACTTCAAATTCATACAAAGCCCTTTAAAAATTGAATGTAGGGCCAATGGCAACCAAATTATTTTCAGAGGGATGAATGATGATAGACAAAGAGAAAAACTAAAATCCATAACTTTTAAAAAAGGCAAGCTAACGGATGTATGGATTGAAGAAGCGACAGAGCTTACTCAAGCAGATTTTGAAATTATAGATGACCGTTTAAGGGGTCAGCTTCCTGAAGGTCAATTTTACCAAATTAGGCTAACATTTAATCCGGTGTCAAAAACTCATTGGATTAAAAAACAGTTTTTTAATTTTGAAGATAAAAATGTTTTAACACATCACTCAACATACCTACAGAACCGCTTCATAGATGAAGCGTATAAAGAACGTATGTTAAGACGTAAGGAAGTGGATCCTGACGGCTATCGAATCTATGGTGAAGGCGATTGGGGAGAAATTGGGGGCTTAATATTAAACAATTGGACCACTAGTGATATTTCTACTAACATAGATGATTATGATGATGTATCGCTTGGACAGGACTTTGGATTTAATCATGCTAATGCAATATTATTACTTGGCTTTAAAGATGATGATATTTACATCTTGAAAGAAATTTATTTATACAACAAAGACACATCAGAGATTATAGAGTACGCGGAAGGCAAAATCCCAAAAGATGAGGATATGTATTGTGATTCTGCAGAGCCTGATAGGATAAAGATGTGGAAGAAAGCCGGTTATAGAGCAAGAAAAGTAAAAAAAGAAAAAACTACAACTAAAAAATATCAAGCGACACAGATTGACTGGTTAAAGCAAAGAAAGATTTTTATACATCCTTCTTGTGTAAATACGATAAAAGAAATAAGTCAATGGAAGTGGAAGAAAGACGAAGCAACAGGCGAATATATAGACGAGCCAGTTGCTTTTTTTGATGACGCAATGGCGGCGTTAAGGTATGGTGTTGAAAGATGGAGAAAAGGAAAAGGTAACGGAATGAGGTTTTTACAATAATGGGCGTTATGGATTTTATGAAGAAAGGAATAGGCTATATGAAATTAGCATTTGAGAAAAGTACGATTGATGAAGATAGAATAGAGAAGTTAATCATAGAACACAGGAATTCAAAGAATGTTGAGTGGATGAGAATTGGAGACAATTACTATTCTGTAGATAATGACATTTTGACAAAAACAGATAATAAAAAGACATATCAAGCTAATTCGAAGTTAGCACATGCTAACTATAAAAGTATGGTAGATGAAAAAATTGGATACTTATTTTCTAAAGACTCAAGTATTCACGCTGAAACAGACGAAACTACAAATGTAATTGTAGATAAGCTAGGTGATAATTTTAACTATGATTTAGAGTCTTTAGGATTTGAGGCGAGTAATAAAGGAATAGCTTGGTTACACCCTTACATAAATGAAAAGGGAGAATTTAAGTTATTTGTAGCAAATAGTGAACAGATAATACCGGGTTGGACTGATAGCACTCATACAGAGCTTGAATATGTTATACGATACTATAATGTGAGAGTGTACAGATTTGGAAGATATGAAACAGTAACAAATGTTGAATTGTGGACCCCTACTGAAGTTACTTACTACAGACTTGAAAATGGAAAATTAATTAATCCAGTTAAGATGGGGCATTTTAAACTAAATGGTATTGATACAGGTTGGGGAGCAGTTCCGTGGATAGCTTTTAAAAACAATAGAAAAGAACTGCCAGATATTAAGTTTGTCAAAAGTTTAATTGATAATTATGATTTATCAAGGTCAGAAGTAGCAAACTATATTCAAGAAGTTAAAAACTTAATTTTTGTATTAAAAGGATATAGTGGAGATAGCTTAGATGATTTTCTAGAGTACATCTATCAAAAAAGAGCCGTTGTTTTAGATGCTGATGATGAGAGTGATGTAACTACACTTAATCCGCAGATGGATATAAATGCAGCAAAAGAACACTATGAGCAAGTAAAAAAAGATATATTAGAAGGTGGACAAGCAGTAGACAAAAATTTAGATAGATTTGGTGCTGCACCTTCAGGAGTTGCTCTTCTATTTCTATTTTCAAGTTTAGAACTAAAGGCAAATCAATTAGAAAGTGAATTTTCAAGAGGTTTTAATAATCTAGTAAATTTCATATATCTATTCTTAGAAAAGACAAATAATGCTATTAAAAGGGAGAAAGTAGAGATTGTATTTAATCGAGATATGATAATGAATGAAACGGATATAATAAATAACTGTAATTCCTCAAGAGGATTAGTAAGCACCGATACAATACTTGCTAATCATCCGTGGGTCAGGGATATTCAAGACGAGAAAGAAAAACTGGCTAAAGAGACTTTTGATACAGTAGGGATGATTGATACTAATGAAGAATAATTCATATTGGGAAAAAAGACTTGCTAATGATTTATGGAATACCTATAACAATACTTCAAAATATCAAAAGGAGCTTATTGAGATATATAAAAAAGCAACAGATGAGATACTTGAAGAGTTGTATAGAATAGCTTCAAAATACGAAGAGAACGGAGTTATAAGTCGTTCTGAGTTCTATAAAGCTGAACATTTAAAGCGAATGGAAAAAGGCTTTAATGGTGTTTTAAAAGGTCTTGGAGAAAAAATTGAAAATAAAGGGAGCAAGATAATACTAAATGCAGGAGAAGATGTTGTAAAAAAGACAGGAAAGAGTTTAGGTATTGATATAAATTACAACGAGGATCTAGCTAAAAAGTTAATGCAGACCGAGTGGAAAGGGTCAAACTTTTCTAAAAGAATTTGGAGAAACTCTAAAAAGTTAGAAAGAGAATTGAATACTCAGGTTAAAAAGGGAATACTAACTGGTAAACCTACAGCACAAATAGCAATGGAACTTAATAAAAGTATGGGGTCCGGACTTTCTAATTCTGCAAGACTTATAAGAACTGAGGCTATGCACCACATGAACGATATCAACTTAGCTCATATGAAAGATAGTGGGATAACTCAAGTAAAAGAAATAGTTACTCTTGATGAAAGAACATCAAGTACCTGCAAAGTTCATAACAATAAAATTCATGATATAGATAAAGCCCCAATACTTCCACGACATCCTAATTGTAGATGTGTTTTAGTACCGTATGTAGATGTAGATGAGCTTCATAATAGAGAAACTTTGCTTGAAGATATAAGTAAAAAAGAAAATACAATAACCTCAGCAACTACTGGGTATAATATTTCATATAAAGAAGTAGATTCTGATATAGAAAAAGAATTGCAAAAACGAAGTGATAAATTGTGGAATAAGAAGTTTTTAGGAAGTGAACAAAACGCGCTGTATGAATATTCAGGAACCGATTATGGTATAATCAATAGATATTTAGAAAATAGATTATTTGATGATGACGATATTGAATGGAATCAAACACCGCAAAAAATAAAAGAATTAGACAGAGCCCTAAGCAGGAGTACATTAGGTGATGACTTGGTGCTCCACCGAGGAGTTGGCTTTAGAGAGTTTGAGACTTGGAGAAACTCAGATACAATAAAAGCGTATAAAAGTACTTCCATTAATGAAAATATTTTAGATGTTTTTGGGGATGGATACCATATTATAATAAGAGCACCTAAGGATACTAAAGGCTTTTATTTAGGTAATTATTCTGAGCACAAATCCGAAAAAGAATTTTTAATGATGAGAAATCAAAAATATAGGATCTTAAGTATTAATGAGTCTGTTATGGAGGTTGAGTTTTATGGATAAAAAGATTTTACAAAATAAAATTAGGAAACTTCAAAAAGGAGAAATCGAAAGTAGAAAATATACTGAAAAAGAGATAATAGAAAAGATTAATTATTATAAAAGTATTCAGAATATAAAATCTGTAGAGTCCGGAAGAATATCTAAAAAAAGATGGGAATATGAAATAAAAAGAAATACCGAACTTAGTAGTAGTTTTAAAAAGTGCCCAGACCTTGGTTTTTTAAGACTTGAATATATAATGAATTATGGTTTATAAAAATTATATTAGTATGGCTTTTCAAAAAATACCGTGCTAAAAATAAAACAAGTCGGTTAATTCTAGATATACCGTACTTAACAACTAAATAACTAAACTTCAAAGACACTTTTTAGGGTGTCTTTTTTATTGTCAACGAGGAATTTCGCTACCTTATGACAAGACCTGAGTAAGTCTTTAAACTGCTTTTTTATTATGTAAAAATTCAGTTAGCTTACGACTGTATAATGATAAGCACTCACGAGAAGCAACCTCGTAGAAAGCGTAGAGAGAAAGGAAAAAATGAAGAGAGAATTTTTAAAAGGATTAGGACTTGAACAAGCGGTTATTGATTCAATCATGGCTGAGTATGGAACGAACGTTGATGGGCTAAAAACTCAAATCGACACTCTAACTACTGAGAGAGACACAGCTACCGAAGCACTAAAGAAATTTGATGGAGTTGATGTTGAAGCATTAAAAAACGCATCGGAAACCTTGAAAAACGAGTACGAAGGAAAAATCAGAGACATGAAGATTAGCGGGGCAATTGAGAAAGCATTGTCCGGCGCTAAAGCTAAGCACACAGACTTGTTAATTGATAAGTTCGACCGTGAAAAAATCAAAATCGACGAAAAGGGAATTGTCACTGGGATAGATGAACAACTTAACGGATTCAAAGAATCATATAAGGATTTATTCATGGTAGACGTTCAAGGGCAAAATCCAAACAATCCCGACAATGGCGGGAATGGGGAAGCTTTTAACTTTGGCTTCACAAGTGTTAGAGGAACACAAGAATAAAAAATGAAAAGGAGAATTAAATTATGGCAGCAGTAAATTATGCAGAACAATACGGAAAGGCTTTAGCTCAAGCTTTCCCAAATGTATTACACTTTGGAGCTTTATATAATACACCAAACAACTCAACTTATAAAGTTGTGGATGCAAAGACTATTAAAATTCCAGTAATTACTACAAAAGGTAGAAAAGCTGGAAACAGAGATGCAATTTCAGGGTTTACAAGAAATCATGATAATGACTGGGAAGTAAAAACACTTACTAATCATAGAGAATGGGAAACAATGATACATCCTCAAGATGTTAATCAATCTAACACTATTGTGTCTATTCAAAATGCTACAAAAGTATTTAATGAAGAACAAAAATTTCCTGAAATGGACTGTTATGCAGTTTCTAAAATTCATGAATTAAAATTAGCATTAGAAAGCAATTCTGATGATAAAACTGCTTTAACAGTAGATAATGTATTAGAAGTTGTCGACAAGTTTATGGAACAAATGGATGAAGCAAACGTACCAGCAACAGGAAGAATCCTGTATGTTACACCGACAGTTAAGAAACTAATTAAAAACGCAAAATCTATTATGAGAACTGTAGAATTGAATGGTAATACGGGAGTAATTAATAGAGATGTTTCAAGAATTGATGAGTTAACTATTGAATCTGTTCCATCAGCTTTAATGAAAACAGCTTATAACTTTGATGAAGGAGCTAAACCGGGAGTAACAGCAAAACAAATTAATATGTTTATGATTCATCCTTACGCGGTTTTAACTCCAGTATCTTATGCTTTCGCACAATTAGAAGAGCCTTCTGCACACTCAAAAGGTAAATACTTGTATTTTGAAGAGTCTTTTGAAGATGTATTCATCTTAAACAAGAGAAGCAAAGCTATAGCTTTTAACGTACAAGCTTAGGAGGTAATTTATGAGTAAAATTTTAATGGTAAAAGGTAATACTGAGACTTATGTTGATGAATTATTGGTAGAAGAAATGGAAGAAAAAGGCTTTGAAGTTTTTGAAGATAAACCTGTAAAGGAACCTAAAGAACCTAAAGAACCTAAAGAACCTAAAGAACCTAAAGAACCTAAAGAAAAAGATAAATAGGAGATAGAAATGCTTGATAAAGACAAAGTAATTGAGGAAATGAAAAAAAGACCAGGAATGGAGTTAGCAGATTTAGAAAGTCTTTATCAAGACTCCATTTCTGATGTACTGGACTTTACCCATAGAACAGAGAAAGAATTAAACAAATTAAATATTGAGTCTATAGTTAAAGACTTAATGGCTTTTAGGTTTAATACTCTAGGTGTGGAGGGGCTAACAAATGAAAGTAATTCGGGAGTATCTGCAGGATATTGTATAGATATTCCTGAAAGAATTAAAAGGAAGCTCAGAAGCTATAGGAGGCTTAACTATGAGCGTGAACAGTAGAATGGTATCAACTAAAGTCTTTGAACTTAACGAAACAGAATCTCCCTCAGGCGCTAAAAAATCGAGCTGGATTGAACGAAAAGACAAAATTAATGTTAGTATATACCAAGCTAGTCAATTTGTTAGTAAGGATAAATATAGACACACAGAGACTACTCATAATGCGATTACTTACGCTAAGTTTTTAAAAGCTAATAAATTTAGACTTGTACAGGACAATAAAAAGTATGAAGTACTAGATGTAGATAACTCTCACAGACTGGCTCAATTATCACTTAAGGAAGTAGAAATATGGTAGATATTAAAATCAACACATCAGACGTAAAAAATGGCTTTGATAAAGCTAGTGCTGAACTTGAAGATATGCTGTTTGGCAAAGTTCAAATAGCAGGAGAATATTTAAAGTCTAAAACTGTTGAAGAGGCACCATCTGACACAGGAAGATTAAGAGATTCTATCTTTAGTCGTGCTTCAAGAAAAAAAGGAGAACTAAAAGCAGTTGTTGGTAGTAATTTAGAGTATGCCCCTTATGTACATCAGGGAACAGGGATTTATGCTAAGGGAGGAAACGGAAGAAAATCCTCTTGGAAAGTATCAACAATCTATAAAGGCAAAAAGGTCTTTTTTGTAACTACGGGGCAAAAACCAAATCCGTTCTTGCTTAGGGCTAAAGAAAAAGGATTAGGTGATATAAAAAGACTGTTGGGGGTGGATTAGTATGTTAAGTCATGTAATTAAAAAACTTCTCGATAAAGCCACAGGATTAAAATTTAGCCCTGTTATAGGTATGAGTGAACAAGAGCCTATCTGTAGTTATAATCTGACTGAAAATACCCACGAGGAGCTTAACGAGGCTGCTTTAGAAGTTCGTATATATGGTAGTGATTATGATGAGATAGAGACTTTAAGAGAAAAAGTAAAAGAAAAAATATGTAGTAAAGAAACTGAGTCAAACATAATAATAGACAATTACTCTTTAAGAATAAAGCCTAGTGGAGGTGGAATTTTAAGAGATGATAATTATTTTGATAGCACTCAGTTTTTTAATGTTAAATTTTATAAGAAGGAGAAAAAATAATGAAAGATGAAATCATATTCGGAGCAGGTGAAGTATATGTTACAGAGTTTACTGGAAATGCAGTTCCTACACATACAGAAATTGAAAAAGTAGAAAATAATGTAGGTCATTGCCAAGGTGGATTTACAGTAGAATACAAGCCCGAAACTTATGACGTAAAAAATCAATATGGCAAATTAGTTAGAAGGTTTTTAAAAAGTGAGGAAATCTCAGCAAAAACCGGTGTGTTATCTTGGGACTTAAAGAGATTAGCACAACTTTCTGCAGCAAAATTTACAGAAGATACAGTGAAGAAAATTAAAAAGCTTACTTTTGGTGGAAGCAACAAATCATACAAAACAGTATTATTAAGATTTGTACACGAAAAAGAAGATGGTAAGAAGCTCCGTTTCACAATGATAGGTCAAGCTGGTAATGGTTTTAGTATTGAGTTTGCAGATAAAGAACTTGTAATTGATGCAGAAATTTCAGCTATTGAAAAAGTTAAGGACTTCTTAGCTGAAATTGAAGAAGAGGTGGCATAGAATGAATAAAGTAATAGATTTAAACGAGTTAATGAACCGTAGAATAAGCATAAAACTTGGAGAAAAAGTTTTAAATATTAAAGATATAAATATATTACAATTTGAAAAAATGCTTAAGATTGAAGAAGGCGGAAGTCTATTTGACCAATGTAAACTTCTTGCAGAGTTTTTATCAAATAACGACGAAAAAATAAAAATCTCTGTTGATGAAGTTAAGGCTCTTACAAGACCTACTGTAGTTTATCTGTGGCAATTAATAGCAACAATGTCAATAGATACTGCAACAGACCCAAACTAAGAATCCCCCTTCCTGAAAACCCAAAAGTAAGAAAAGCAGTAATTGAAAAATACTTTGGCTATGAGAAATGGGAGGAAGAGTTTATGCAAGTTACGAGTGAGCAAAAGCGTATGAGTGAATACGCTAAGTGTTCTATATTTGACTTAAACCTCCTCCCTTTACCTATTTACCTATTAATTAAAAGGGATAGCTGGATAGATTCAATGAATTCTACCGAGAGTGGTAGAGAGGCTTTGAAAGACTTTTGGAGATTAAGTCAGACTAAGCCTGACTTAAAGAAAATTAGAGAAAGGGGGCCTAAGAAATGAGTGCAGGAACTATAGGACTACCTCCGATTTCAACCGAGATTATTGTAAAATCGGATAAAGTTGCTTCTGGTATGAAAAAAGCAGGAATGATAATTGACTCAGAAGCAAGAAAGATTAATGGTACTTTTACAAAACTGGGAGATGCTGGAGCTAGCTTAAGTAAATTGGGTGGAAATTTAACTAAATTCGTTTCACTTCCTCTTCTTGGATTAGGAACATTAGCAACTAAAATGACGGTTGATTTTGAGTCAAGTTTTGCTAAAGTATCAACACTTTTAGATAAGAATCAAGTAGACTATAACAAATATAAAAAAGATATTTTAAAAGCTTCTTCTGATGCAAATATAGCAGTTAATGAGTTTGCTGAATCTGTTTATGGGTCTATATCTGCAGGTGTGGATCAGACAAAAGCAATAGGATTTACTACTGAGGCTATGAAACTTGCAAAGGGTGGTTTCACTTCAGGAGCTAAAGCTGTTGACGTTTTAACAACAGCACTAAATGGATATAAGCTAAAAGCCGAAGATACTACAAAGATATCTGATTTGCTTATAACTACTCAAAACTTAGGTAAGACTACAGTAGATGAGCTTGCTTCAAGTATGGGTAAAGTTATCCCAATTGCTTCTAGTGCTAACTTTAACATAACGGAATTGTCTACATCTTACGCTGTACTTACTAAAAATGGTATTGCTACAGCAGAGGCAGGTACTTATTTAAAAGCTATGTTATCAGAAATCACGAAAGCAGGTTCGGATTCTGATAAAGCTTTAAGAAAGCTAACTAAAAAAGGCTTTGCAGAACTTAAAGCAGAAGGAAAGAGTACATCTGAAATCTTAAATATGCTTTCAGAATATGCGAAAAAAAATGGTAAAACATTAAAAGATATGTTCGGTTCTGTTGAAGCAGGTTCTGCTGCATTGGTTTTAGCAAACCAAGAAGGTAAAGAATATAATGAAATCTTAGCAGAAATGGAAAAGAGCGCAGGTGCGACTCAACAAGCTTTTGATAAAATAGATGCTACACCCGCTGAAAGATTCGCTAGAGCACTAAACAGAGTAAAAAATAAAGCTATTGAGATGGGGGCTAAAATACTACCGGTTCTTGAGAAAGTATTTGCAAAAATAGAAAAAGGAGTTGACTGGTTTACCTCTCTTGATGACGCTACTCAAGCATTATATTTAAAATGGGGTGCTGGTTTAATTGCTGCAGGACCGCTTATAAAAGGTATGGGCGGAATTTTAACTGCTGCAAGTAAACTACCAAAAGCATACGGACTAGCTAAAACAGGATTATCCTTATTTGGTTTAGGCGCAAAAACTGCCGCTACTTCTGCAACGGTAGCTACATCTGCTACTACTGGTATGGGAACGGCGATAGCAGGAACAGGTACAGCAATGGCAAGCGCAGCTGCTTCAGCAACTCCTTGGGGTATAGCTGCTATAGCGGTTGCAGCTACAGGATATGGGATATATAAAGGCTTTGAAGAAAGAGCAACCCCGGCGGTAAATCATTTTGCTGATGTTGTTAAGACTACGACTCCTGAGATTGAAAGCGCGAACGGACATATAATTCAAAGTGCTGAAAAAACAACGCTAAAGATATCAGAAGAAACTAAAAAGAAAGCAGAAGCATTTTTTGAACTGTCAGACAAGGCAAAGCTTGCAACTACAGAATTGTATGCAGGTATTATTCCTATGACTGATGAAGGAGTTAAACAAGTTACAAACCTTACAAATCAAATGGCCGATAAGGTAATCCAAGATATAAATACTCAGAAAGACGAAACAATATCGAAATATCAAGAAATCTTTTCAATGTCAACTACTTTAACTGCGGAGCAAAAGCAACAAATTTTAGATGATACAAATAGTCTAGCTACTGAAAGAGTTAATAAAGTAACAGAATTAAAAGACGAGTTGATTAAGCTTTATGAGGAAATAAAAAATAAAGGAATAGAAAACTCACAAGAAGAAAAAGAAAGAATAGAAGAAATTTATGAAGAATTAGCAAATGAAGAAATAAGGGCGGTTACAAGAAGTAAAAACGAACAAGAGGCGTTGCTGGAAAATCTTTCAAAAAATAAGTCAAAAATAACTTCTAAAACCATTGAAGACACAATTAAGAAATTCAATGAAGAAAGAGACAAAGGTATTGAAGCCGCTGAAGAAGAATATAAAAAGAGAATGAATGCAGCAGTAGAGTACAAAACGAATATTGAAGCATCTGGAAGGGAGTTATCCGCAGAGCAAAAAAGAAATTATGATACTATGGTTCAGGATGCAGACTATTATAAGGCTCAAATGATACAACAATGCGATAATATAAGAAACCGCGGACTGAAGAAATTATATGAAGCTTTTCCGGAATTAACTTCTCAAATTAATTTAGAAACGGGAAAGCAATTAAGTTACTTTAGTAAACTTAGAGGGGGAGCAAAGAGAACTGCAGAAGAGTTAAACAATATACATTACGAAAACAAAACTTATACTATTACAAGAAGAGAAGTTACTCAACAAATATATGAATCAATATATCGCGGGAAATACGACCGTAATCCTAGCATTGCACACTCTTATCATGCAAGCGGTATAGACTATGTACCACATGATGGTTATAGAGCACACCTTCATAGAGGAGAAAGAGTATTAACTGAAAAAGAAAATAAAGAATACTCTTCCGGAGGCAGAGGCAATATAAATATTAACATTGAAAAAGTTGAGAATAATACTAAAGAAGATGTTAGAAATCTTGTTAAACGTATTGGTGATGAAATCAAGAGACAAAATATAGGAAGGGGGCAAACAGCTTGATACTGATAAATGACAAAAATTGTAGTGATTTAAAAATAGTTTTTAGTGAATTGCCCTCAATTCCTAAACCAAGAAGAGATATTGATGAGAAAATAGTTAGCGGAAGAGATGGAGTCCTTGTAGTTGATAGAGGAACGTATCAAAACATTATTCTTATGCTTACAGGTCACGCAGAATGTAAAAGAACTGAGCTTATCGACTATTTTGGAATTTTTGGTGAACTTAAATTTGAGGCTAGCCCTGATAGATTTTGGAGGTATAGAGTGGCGGCTATTGATGTTAGGGAAATACTAGATGATGGAGTACTTTTATCCTTTTCTATAACTATGTCTTTAGATCCACATAAATATCTAGTATCCGGGAAAAATAAAATATCAGGCTCAAATAATTTAAGTTTGAAAAATGATTATAATTCAAAAGCTTATCCATTTTTAAAAATAAAAGGAAAAGGTACAGTTGGAATTGTAAAAAACGGAATTCAAATTTTAAGTATAAAAGATATTACAGATTATGTGGATATAGATTGTGAAGCTGATATAATTCATAGAAATAACGTAAACTATGATAATAAGGCTACAGGAGATACATTTTATTTAGATGCAAATAGAACTACTGAATTAAAATTTACAGGTAATGTATCTGGAGTCGAGTTGATACCAAACTGGAGGGAAATATAATGGCTAAAGTACTATTATTTAACGAAAATGAGAAAGATTTTTCTACAAGAGGATTAGGTGTGTTATCTGATATCGTAGATCCTGTAATAACTGAAGTAATAAACGGCATATATGATATGTCGTTTTTTTATCCATTAAATGGAAGATTATACAGTGAAATTAGTTCAGAAAGAATAGTTTTCGCCAAAGGTCCTAAAAATTACCAAGCTTTTAGGATAAAAACTATTGAAAAAGATGATTCTTTAAATAGTATAAGCGTTCGTGCTTTTCATATATCTTACGACTTAGCCGATAATTTTATTGAAGATACTTTTATTCAAAACAAGGGCGGAGATGGAGCTATAAAACAACTACTAAGTAAAACAGCCTTACCGCATAATTTCATAGGTACAAGTGATATACAAGGTCCTTTTAATTCAAGAATTGTAAGAGAAAATGTGTTAACCGCATTACTAGGAAAGGAAGAAAATTCTTTTATAAGTAGAGCGGGTGGGCAAGTTGAAAGAGATAACTTTAGACTAAATTGGCTTAAATCTATGGGTGAAGATAGAGGAGTTAAAATCAAATATAGGAAAAATCTTGTAGGGTTAAGGTTTAAAGAAGATTACACAAAGGTTATTACAAGAATAATGCCTCAAGGGTTTGATACGCTTTTCTTACCTGAAAAATATATTGATAGCCCTCTAATCAATGACTATCCTAATATCGTTATAAGAAAAGTAAAATTTGATAACATTAAATCAAAACAAATAAATAAAGAAGATAAGGACGCTCTTGAACATCAAGAGGCATTAAAACTGCTTAGACAAAAAGCTAAAGAGTATATATCCACAGTGGATAAGCCAAATATAACTGCAGATGTTGACTTTTTAGATTTAGCTCAAACGGTAGAATATGCAAAGTACAAAGAGTTAGAAACAGTTTATATAGGTGATATAGTTACAGTTATTCATGGTCCTTTTAACCTTAATTTTAAAAAGCAAGTAACATCTTATAGATATGATCCAGTTGAAGACAGATATATTTTTATAACCTTAGGAGAGGTTGAAAATGTGATTAGTAACTCTCTTAATTCAGGCGCTATAGCATTAAATAAAGTAGAAGATTTAAAAAGAGAACTTGATACTTCAATTCTTGAAAAGTATAAGAATTTTGCTACTGATTTGATTAATAATGGTTTTGGTGGTTTCGTTAAATATTATAAAGATAGAATGCTTATAATGGATACAGACAAAGAAGAAACAGCTACTAAGATTTGGCAATTTAATAAAAATGGTATAGGCTACTCTAAAACAGGAATACAAGGTCCTTATACTTATGCTTGGACTATAGATGGAACTTTTAATACTGATTTTATAGGAGCTAATTCTATAACAGTAAATAAGCTTGCCTCTGATGTGGGACAGAGTTTAGACTTGTCGAGTAATGTGAGTATAAACAGTAAAGTTGAAAGCTTAAACAATAAAATAAACACAGCCGTTCAACAAACTAATAATAAATGGGAAGTAACGGTATCAAAGCTAAATAATTTAGAAAATAAAATTTCTAGAAAAAACTTATATACAAAAAACGAAACAAAAAAAGGGAATGACTTATACTTCTATACAGATGAAAACTTAAAAGCTGATACGACTTATACAATTGTTGCAGACATAAAAACGTCTGAAGTCAATAAAAGCGCAAAGATATATAACGCTAAAAATAGTGACTATACGCTAAAAAAGATAAAAACAGGAACGGTGTTTTGGACGTGTGAGTTTAGTAGTGAAACAAATTCTATAAATCTGTATCCACTAGGTTCTGAAACTGAGGTTTCTAACTTTAGAGTATATGAAGGAAGTCATCAAGCAGAATTTTTGAATACTGATGAACTTGTGCAAAAAGATGAAGTTGTCAGTAGTATTAACGCCTCTAAAGAGGGAGTAAAGATTAAAGGATCTAAAGTTGATATAACAGGGGATTTAATTGTCAACGCTTTAGATAAGACTAGTACAAAAATTTCGGGGGATCACATTTACTCAGGAACAATACGAGGAACAACGATTGAAGGGGCAACAATACAAGGTAACTCTAAAATCAAGCTAGGTGAGCATGGTTTCTTACAACCGATTGATAAAGGTCTTCATATAAATGCTCCTTCTAGTGCAAATGCTAATTACGGCATAGGTATGCAGTTACACGGATCACTAGATGGAAATGTACCTAAGGGTTTATTCATTTATAATGATCCCAATTTTTCAGAAGGAAACACAGTTTCAGATAGCGACGACATCTTGCTGACTATATGCGGCAGAGCCGAACTGGTAAATAAATTTGATGGAGGTTTGACAAGAGGCTGCCCTATAATTTCAAATTTTTATAAAGATAACCCAGTACGAGATTTATACAGAATATCTTTTATTGGTCTCAGCAGTAGTGGCAAACAGCTGTATGCAAATGATGGGACTAGTAGTGGCGGTGACTTTTGGATAAATATAGATGATACAAGTTCTGATAAAAGGCTAAAAGAAAATATTGTAAAATCTGAGTTCAAGTCCTTGGACTTTATAAAGAAATTGAATTTTTACTCTTTTGACTGGAAAAAAAATAATTATGGTTATGTAAATCCACATACATCATGCGGACTAATAGCTGATGAATTACAAGAACTAGATTCTATTCTAGTTTATGAAAACGGAAAAGACAAAATAAAGCACATTGATGACTTTAGAGTTTTAAATATTGCTCTAAAAGCCATACAAGAATTAACCGAAAAAGTTGAAAATCTTGAGAGTGATAATAAAATTTTGAAAGAAAAATTAGGAGAAAGACATGAATAAAATTGTGATTCAAAAAATAATAAAAGAAGACGGGGCTATAATTGAGTTCATTTTTTCTGCAACAAAAGACAACGGATATACTGTAGAGGGCATTTTATCTTTAGAAGAAATGAAAAACATAATCGAAAAAATTGATGGTTTAAAATCTATAGAAGAAGAGACTAAAGACTTTATCAACGAAAAAATCAAAGAAGAGATAAAGAAAGATAAAAGTAACTTAGAAAAGCTAAAAAAGATAATTGAAAGATGGAAGATAGGAATTCCATATAATCAAGGAGATTTAGTAAAGTATAATGATATAATATTTGAATGCTTAAAAAAGCATACATCTGATTATGAAAATATCCCGGTTAATGATACAACGTTGTGGAAAAAAATTCCCGAAGACAAACCTGTGGAAGAAGGTATCAATCCTGAATGGGCAGAAAATTTTGATAAAGCAGAATTTTACTCAAGAGATTTAAGTTACCCCGCAGGAGTGTATAAAAAATTTTACAATGAATTGTACAAGTCTAAAGATAAAGTGCCTGCGGGAGAAGTTCCTAGTAACATTTCTAAGTATTGGACACATATACCAAAGAAGATAAGTAACTTAGGGATATAATACATTAAAAAATAAAAAAACGTTAAAAATAGGAACGGTTTTGGGCGATTTGTTGATATTTTAACACTTATAGAAAGGCGGGAGATAAAATTGTGGATATGAATACAGTAGCAATAAGTTTAAGCATAATCGGAAGTGCAATTGCGTTAATTAGAACACTAGGAGCTCCAATTCGTAAAATCTTAAAGCTACAAGAAAATCAAACTAATGGGATAACGTGCTTATTAAGAAAGGACATATTAGACCTAGTAAATAAAGCAAATAGTCAAGGTTTTATTTATGAAGATGAAATTGAAGAACTAAGAAAACTTTATAAAAACTATAAAGATTTAGACGGGAACGGTATTGTTGATAGAGTTATTGACAAGGCTTTTAACGTACCAATAAAAAACAGATAAAAAAATAAAGGAGAATAAATATGAAAAAATTTAGTTTTAAAAAATGGGTAAAAGCTGCAGGTATGAGAGCAATAAAAACTATGGCACAAACAGGTGCAGCGTTGATTGGAACATCTACATTAATATCTGAAGTAAATGTGAAAGCACTTATAAGTGCTGTAGTTCTTGCAGGTATTCTTAGCTTATTAACAAGCACTGCAGGTCTTCCTGAATTGTCAGAAGAAGAATAAAGGGTATTTTATATCCTTTATTTTTTCTTTATACAGGAGAAAATATATGAAAAAAATTGATTTTTTAGATAGAATGTATCAAGAATACAATCAATTAGATGATAGAATAATTAAGCTTGAAAAAGCTTTAAAAACTAAACAATTAGATAGACGAGAAAAAGAGCTTTTAATCAATCAATATGAGCATATGAAAGCATATAGAGAACTTTTGAATAGAAGAATAAATTTTTATAAGAAAAAACATAAGTTATAGGAGTTAATATGAGTAAAATTGATAAAATTATAGACTGGTTTAGACAGAGAAAAGGTAAGGTAAAATATTCAATGACAAACCGAACAGGACCATATAGCTACGATTGTTCAAGCTCTGTATATTATGCGGTTTGTGAAGCCTTAAATTTAAAACCAGGTTACCCAAAAAACACGGCATCGCTTCCTGGTTTCTTAGTACAAAATGGGTTTAAGAAAATTACAGAAAATAGTGAGTGGAACGCCAAACGTGGAGATATTGTTATTTGGGCAAAACAAAAGGGAGTGCCTGGAGCGGATGCGCATACTGGAGTTTTTATAGATGGTTCAAATATAATCCACTGTAACGACACAGCTAAGGGAATTTCAATTAATAGTGAAGGTAGTTTGATTTCACTTTATAACTGGAATTATGAAGTATATAGATTAAACGAAAACTATGACAATGAAGGAGATGAAGAAGTGAAAGATGTTTCAGTAAGAAAACTTGTTGTAACCGATAGAGCAATAGACAATTTACCCCATTTTTGTGCGGACAGAAACAATGTAGGAAATACTGTAGATTTTGTTGGTTTTGTTGTAACATTAACTAAAAAATGGGAAAATTATTATTATAGTCAATATCTGAATGGATTTATACATTCATCAGCTTTTGAAGACGTAATAACTTGTAATTTTAAAGCTAAAGTTAAGAATAAAGGATATTCAGTTGATAATTTACCTTGGACCATGAGACAAAATGAATGGTATAAATCTATAACGAGTAGTGATGAATTGATTGGAAAAGGATTTACGATAACTGCAAAAACTACTAAAACGGGTGGGTATTATTATATTCACGAACTTGCAAAATGGGTAGACAATAGAGCATTTTTTAAAAAAAATAAGGGAGCTTAGTTGCTCCCTTATTTCATTATATCCTTAATTACATTTCCGTCTTTTACTTCAACTATGGTTTTAGTTTTATCTAATGATTGTAATATTTTTACTGTAACATTAATATTTTTTAAATTATTTGATGCTTCTATGGCGGTTCCAGTAATTTCTGTTTCCCATAAATCAAGAACATTTTTATTAACTTTTCCATTATTTTTATACCCAATCATTCTGGAAACATCTGATGCAGCTTGTTCAAGTAGTTGGATATTAAAAGAATTAGTTTCATCATTGAATGTAGCAACCGCAAACATTGTACTTTTAGTATATTTAGCTGTGAAATCTTCCACATATTTGTTAATCTTAGATAATCTTTCATATTTCTTTTGTGATTCTTCCAATTTTTTTATTGTGTCTTCTAATTCCTTATTTTTTTCTTCTAGTTGCTCTACTTTTGTTTGAAGTTCTTTTTCCTTTTGAGAATTAGAACATCCAGCTAAAAGTATGCAAGTAAAAACTAAAGCTAAAATTTTTTTCTTCATAATAAAACCTCCTTGAACTACTTATATCACTTTTTAAATACTTTGTCAATTAAAGATTTAATTAACAGACTCTTTTTTTTTGTTACTTGTTTGTTACTTGTGCCCTAGTTTTTTGCAGATTTTGCGTATAAGTTAAGTTAAGTAAATATTGAAATTAAGACAATTAGTTACTTTGCAAACTTAACTAAATTATGATAAAATAATTTTGATACTTTTGGAATTGAGGAGAAATTATGATTTTTATTAAAAATAAAAATACAGATGTGTATTTTAATTTAGCTATGGAAGAATACTTTTTTGAAAAATTTAAGAAAGATGAAGTTTTTATGCTTTGGATTAATGAACCTTCTGTAGTTATTGGAAAACACCAAAATTTAATAGAAGAATTGAATATGAAATACTGTTTTGAAAAAAATATCAAGATTGCTAGAAGACTTTCTGGCGGTGGAACGGTTGTTCATGATTTTGGAAATCTAAATTATACTTACATAACAAATACAACAGGAGATACTGCACTAGATTTTAAGGAATTTTTAAAACCGATGTATAAAGCTCTTTTAAATTTGAATATTGATGCTAATATTTCTCCTAGAAATGATTTTAGAGTTGAAGAAAAGAAAATTTGTGGACATTCTCAATTTATGAGAAAGAAAAGAGTTTTACATCATGGTTGCATTTTGTTTGACAGTAATTTAGATAATTTAAGAAATGCATTGAATGTTGAAAACAAAAAAATTATTTCAAAATCTGCAAAATCTGTAAAGAGCAGTGTTGCAAATTTAAAAGAGATTTCAAAGTTAGATTATGAAATTTCAAATTTTTTAGAAAAATTAAAAAATGAAATTTTAAAAACTCAAGAGAATTTTGAAATTTATGAATTAACAAAAGAGGATATTTTAAAAATAGAAAAAATAAAATCTGAAAAATATGCTACAAAAGACTGGATATATGGACAATCTCCTAAATGTACTTTTATCTTAGATGAAGAAAGAGATTATACTATTGAAATTGATGGTGGGAAAATAGAAAAAATCAATATGGGAGACGATAATAAATTTGACAGTTTAATAGGATTATATTTTGAATATGAAGAAATAAAAAATAAAATAGCTGAGTTAAATATAAAAGATGATTATGCTAAAAAACTTATAGAAATTTAAGGTGATGATATGTTATTTTTAAAAGAGATGAATATTGAAGATGCAAAGAAAGAATATATTGCAATGACTTCAATTCCTGAAGATGAGAATGGTTTTGTAAATAAATTTTATAATGTTTCATTTGAAGAATTTGTAAATGAGGTAATTCCAACTTGTGAAAAACAATCTAAGGGAATTGACTTAAAACCTAATAGAGTTCCTCAAAACTATTATTTTTTGTGGGATGATGATGAAATTGTAGGACTTTTTAAAGTTCGAAAAAAGCTTAATGACTCTTTAAGAGAGGGTGCAGGACATATTGGTTATGGAATTATAAAAAAATATAGAAAAAGAGGCTATGCAACTAGGGGTCTTAAATTAGTAATCGAGCTTATAAAAGATGAAATTGAAGAAGACGAAATTTATATGAGTGTAAATAAGGATAATACATACTCTTTAAAAACTCAGCTAAATTGTGGAGCTTACATATTTGCGGAAAATGAAGACCACTATTTTACTAGAATAAAAATTTAATGCAAATATTTCAAAAGAGACAGTTCATAACGAATTGTCTTTTTTGATAAAAAGGCATAAAATCAATCAAAAATTTTACTTTTTGATGTATATATGCTATAATTAATTGTTATGCATTGGATATATAATATAGAAAGGAAAGTATATGAGAAATATTGAAAATATAAGAAATGTTGCGATTATAGCACATGTTGACCATGGTAAAACTACTTTGGTAGATTGTTTATTAAAAAGTAGCGGTGTTTTTAGAGAAAATCAAGATGTAAAAGAAAGAGTAATGGACTCAAATGATATAGAAAGAGAAAGAGGAATTACAATTCTTTCAAAAAATACTGCCATTGATTATAATGGAATAAAAATTAATGTAATTGATACACCGGGACATGCTGATTTTGGTGGAGAAGTTGAACGTGTTTTAAAAATGGCAAATGGAGTTATTCTTGTAGTTGACGCTTTTGAAGGACCTATGCCTCAAACTAAATTCGTTTTAAGAAAGGCATTTGAACTTAAATTGCCAACTATTATTTGTATAAATAAAATTGATAGACCTGAAGCTAGATGTGAAGAAGTTGTTGATGAAGTTTTAGATTTATTTATCCAACTTGACGCATCAGAGGATTATTTGGAAAGTCCTTTTGTTTTTGCATCTGCAAGATCGGGATATGCAACTATGGACTTTAACAAAAAGACTGAAGATATGAAAACTCTTTTAGATGTTATTGTTGATTATATTCCTGCACCAAAAGGAGATGAAAATGCGCCTTTTAAATTACTTATTTCTACTACTGATTATAATGAGTATGTAGGAAGAATAGGTATTGGTAAAATAGAAAGCGGTAGTGTTAAGCTTGGAGATGATGCTGTAATTGTAAATTATAATGATAGCAGTATAAATAAGAAAATAAAAATTACTAAAATATATGAATTTGAAAATTTATCCAGAAAAGAAGTTGAAAGTTCATCTGTAGGAAATATTATTGCGGTAACGGGAGTTGAAGGTATTAGCATAGGTGATACTCTTTGCTCTTTGGAAGATGTAACACCACTTCCATTTGTAAAGATTTCTGAACCTACTCTTGCTATGAATTTTATAGTAAATAATTCTCCTTTTGCGGGAAAAGAAGGAAAATTTGTTACAAGTAGACAAATTCGTGCAAGACTTTATAAAGAATTAGAAACAGACGTAAGTTTAAGAGTTGAAGACACAGATTCAACTGATAGTTTTAGAGTTTCAGGAAGAGGAGAACTTCATCTTTCAGTTTTAATTGAAAATATGAGAAGAGAAGGTTATGAATTTCAAGTTTCAAAACCTGAAGTTCTTTACAAAAAAGATAAAAATGGTAAATTATTAGAACCGATAGAAATTGTAACAATAGATGTAGATCAAGAATTTGTTGGTTCTGTAATAGAAAAGTTAGGGCAAAGAAAAGCTGACTTAGTTAATATGAATCCATCTCAAGCAGGATATACGAGACTTATATTTAATATTCCTGCAAGAGGACTTATTGGATATCGTTCAGAGTTTTTAACTGATACTAGAGGAAGTGGAACTTTAAATACTGAATTTAAAGGTTATGAACCTTTTAAAGGGGAAATTCCAAAGAGAAATGTTGGTTCATTAATTTGTTTTGAAACTGGCGTTGCAACAGCTTATGGATTAAATTCAGCACAAGAGAGGGGAATATTATTTATTTCTCCACAAGCTGAAGTTTATGAAGGAATGGTTGTAGGTTCTAATGCTAAGGGGCTTGATATTGAAGTTAATGTTTGTAAAAAGAAACAACAAACAAATATCAGATCTTCAGCATCTGATGATGCTTTAAAACTTAGTCCACCAAAGATCATGAGTTTGGAAGAAATGTTGGAATTTATTGAAAGTGATGAATATATCGAAGTAACGCCTAAGAGTTTAAGAATGAGAAAAAAAATATTGGATTCACAATTGAGATATAAATCTAAGAAAAATAGTAAATAGTTTAAAAATATAGTATAAATGTGGTATAATAAAAGCAGATTTATAATTTATGACAAGACAGAATCTATTTTTATTATCATAAATTTATTTTAATGACTGAAATAAAGTAGTTTTAAATAGATGAGGACTCCACCTTTCCATGATTTTTCACATCGGATAGGTATATTGGAATCTTGTTATTTCACAATAAAAAAATATTTTGGAGGGATTTGTTTGCCTAAGATATTAGTAAGAAAAAGTGCCCCTTTAGAAGGCACTGTAAAAATAGATGGAGCAAAGAATGCAGCACTTCCTATTATAGCTGCTTCGCTTTTGGGAACTGAACCGATAGTTTTAGAAGACGTTCCTAATTTAGTGGATGTAAAAATAATTTTAAAAGTTTTAGAGAGTTTGGGTGCCAAAGTTGAATTTTTATCTGAAAATAGAGTCTCTATTGATTCCAGTAATATAAATTCTTTTGTAACTGATAGAAGTTTAATGGAAAAGATGAGAGCGTCATTTTTAGTTATGGGTCCGTTGCTTGCAAGATTTGGTAGAGCGGATGCATTTTTGCCGGGTGGTTGTGCAATAGGCTCTCGTCCTATTGATTTACATTTAAAAGGATTTAAAATTTTAGGTGCATTAATTGAAGAAGAACCGGATAAAGTTTCAGCGAGATGTGAAAAACTTTATGGAGATACAATTTATTTAGATTTTCCATCAGTAGGAGCAACACAAAATATAATGATGGCTGCAACTTTAGCAAGAGGAGAAACTATAATTGAAAATGCTGCAATGGAACCGGAAATTGTAGATTTAGGAAATTTTTTGAATAAAATGGGAGCAAAAATTTCAGGAGCGGGAACTTCCACTATAAGAATTATAGGAGTAGAAAAATTAGGGGGTACAGTTCATACTATTATTCCTGATAGAATAGAAGCCGCTACATTTATGATAGCTGCTGCAATTACCGGAGGAAAGGTTGTAGTTCAAAATTGTATTTCAAACCATATCAAACCTGTTATTGCAAAATTGAAAGAAACAGGTGCTTATGTTGTTGTAAATGAAGATGAGGATTCAATTTTTGTAAAAGGAAGCGATAAGATTAAGGGAACAGATATTAAAACTTTACCTTATCCGGGTTTTCCAACAGATGTTCAAGCACAATTTATGGCTTATTTATGTGTATGTGAAGATCAAGCAAAAGTTACTGAAACTGTTTTTGAAAATAGATTTATGCATGTGAAAGAGCTTAACAAAATGGGAGCTATTATTGCAACAAGTGGTAAAGAAGCTAGAATTGCAGGGGTAAGAAAACTTTCCGGAGCAGAAGTTAATGCAACGGATTTAAGAGCGGGAGCTGCTCTTGTTTTGGCAGGTCTTGTTGCGGAAGGTACAACGACAATTGGAAATATTTATCATATAGATAGAGGATATAATGACTTTGTAGGTAAAATGAAGTCATTAGGAGCAAATATTGAAAGAATAGAAGATTAACTTTTTAGGAAACTAGTTTTAGTTTCCTAAATTTATATGCAGGAGAAGTTATGAAATTAACAGGAGAAGTTATAAAGGTCAGATATGTAAATGAAGAGAACGGATATTCGGTTTTTGATTTAAATACAAGTGATGGAGAAATAAAAATTGTAGGAATTTTTGATTCTGTTAATATAGGAGAAAGTTTAGAAGTTGAAGGGGAATTTACATACGATAACAAGTATGGCGAACAGCTGAATGTATCTTCCTATCAAAAAAAGTTACCTAGTTCTACTGTTGAAATTGAAAAATATTTGGCAAGTGGAATTATTTCTACAATAGGTCCTAAAAATGCAAGTTATATAGTTAAACAATTTGGTAAAAAAAGTTTAGACATAGTTTTCGATGAAACTGATAAATTGTTAGAAGTCAGAGGAATTGGAAAGAAAAGTATAGAAAAAATAAAAAAATCTGTTGAAGAATTAAAGTTCAGTAAAAACATTTTATTTCATCTTACTGGTCTTGGTATAAGTTTAAGTTTATCTAAAAAAATTTACAATATCTTTAGAGAAAATACTTTGGAAGTCATCAATGAAAATCCGTATAAGTTGATTAAAAATGTAAAAGGAATTGGCTTTTTGAAGGCAGACGAAATAGCTTTGAAGAATAATTTAGATAAAAATAGTCCCTATAGAATAGAATCAGCCATTCTTTATGTATTAACTCAAAAAGCTATAAATTTTGGACATGTTTACTATCCAAAAGAAAAACTTACTAATGAAGTTTCTAAACTGATAGGAGTTGAAACAGAACTTATAGAACCTGTATATATGAATTTACTTTTATCTTCTGAAGTAGTTATAGATAATTCATTTGAGGAATCAAATATTTATTTAGATTATTTATATGTTTCTGAAAGTTATATTGCAAGTAAACTTGCAAAAATGGCATTAAATGATGATTTCAAAATTTTATTTGATATTGAAAAGGAAATAAAGGAAGCGATTAAAAGTCTATCTATAAAATTATCAAAAATTCAAATAGATGCAATTAAATCTTGTTTTGAAGAAAATATTTCTATTATAACTGGTGGTCCGGGCACCGGAAAAACCACAATAATAAATACAATATCTAAGATATATTTAGACAATGGTTATAATATTTCTCTTTGTGCTCCAACCGGTCGAGCTGCAAAAAGAATTGAAGAAACTACCGGAATAGAAGCTAAGACCATTCATAGAATGTTAGGTTATATTCCAAGCAGTTATGATGATATTGGACATTTTGAGTATAATGAAGATAATCCTTTAGATACTGATGTTATTATTATTGATGAGATGAGTATGGTTGATGTAGTTCTTTTTGAAAAACTTTTAAGAGGAATGAAAGATAATACGAGATTAGTAATTGTAGGCGATGTTGATCAGCTTCCAAGTGTCGGTGCAGGAAATGTCTTGAGGGATCTAATTAATTCTAAAAAGATAAAATATACAAAACTTGTTGATATTTTTAGACAATCTGAAAGTAGTAATATAATTGTTAATGCTCACAAAATAAATAATGGACAAGAGCCAATTTTAAATGAAAAAAATAGTGATTTTTTCTTTTTAAAAACTGAAACACCAGCAATTACTAGAAATGTTGTAGTTGATTTGATTAGTAAAAGACTTCCGAATGCTTATGGCTATGATTTTTCTAAAGATATTCAAATTCTTACTCAAAGTAGAAAAGGAATCTGTGGAGTTTTTGAATTAAATAGATTGTTACAGGATATTTTAAATCCGAAAACTGAAACAACTGATGAACTATTAGTTGGTAATAAACTTTTTCGTGTAAATGATAAAGTTATGCAAACTAAAAATAATTATAATCTTTCTTTTTTTGATTCTGACGGAGAAGAAAATTTTGGTGTATATAATGGAGATATGGGACATATTATTTTCATTGATAAATCAAGTAAGAAGTTGACAGTTGAAATGGATGATAATAGGGTTATAGATTATACCTTAGAAGATTTAGATAATTTAGAATTAGCTTATGCAATAACTATACATAAGTCTCAAGGTTCTGAATTTAAATCTGTAATTATTCCTATGTTTGATGGATATAGACTACTTCAAACCAGAAATTTATTATATACTGCTATTACAAGAGCTAAGGAAAATATTGTACTAGTTGGAGATAAGAATGTTATGAATAATATGATTAGAAATAATACAATAAATAGCAGATATTCTAATTTGGAAAATAGAATAAAACATTTTTATGGTCTTGTTGAGGAATTGTTGTAATGATAAAAAAATTTTTAAAAAATTTCTTTTTTAATGAAAATTATTGTTTTTTCTGTAAAGAAAATATTATAAAAAATTCATATTTATGTGAGGAATGTATATCCAAAATCCGAAAATATGATAAGGATATTTTTAATGATTATGGAGAAGAGTGTTTTAAAAAAGATATTATATTCTATTATTCTGGAATTCTAAAGACAAAAATCAAGGAATTTAAGTTTGAAAATGGAGTCTATTTAAAAAAGCCTTTTGGAAAGTTGATATATGAAAATTTGGATAAATCTTTGATTGAAAAGATGGATTACATAGCTTATGTTCCTTCAAGTAAAAAGAAGATGAAACTTAGAGGATATAATCATTCAAAACTTCTTGCAGAGGAAATTTCAAAGTATTCTAATATACCATTATTTGATAATCTTCGTAAGATAAAAAATACAAAATCACAACATTTTTTATCCCTTGAAGAAAGAAGTGTAAATTTACAAAATTCCTTTTTAGTTGATTGTGATTTAAGTGAAAAGAATATTTTACTATTAGATGATATACACACAAGTGGAGCTACCATTGATGAATGTTATAAAGAACTTAAAAAGGCAAATTGTAACTTTGTTTGGGCTGTGTGCTTATGTGGAGTTTTTTAATATTGTAATTTAAGCGGGTTGAAATTACTCGCTTTTTGATTATAAATTTTAGTAAAGGTAATACTACGATTTTTAGATTGAAAATTTTTAAATTTTTATTATTAAAAAAGTTGAAAAAAAGTCATAATTTTAATTGTAAACGCTTATTTAAAATGATATAATATAAGAGTAAATCATACAATTTATTTTTAACTAATATACAGGGGGAATTATGAAAATATTTAAAAGAATTTTAATCTCATCTTTGGCACTTGTTTTAAGTGCGGGACTTCTTGTGGGTTGTGGATCTAAGAAAGAAGCTAAAAAATCTGTTGATGGGAAAATTACTATTGAAAAACTTTCAATCGGTTTTGTGCCTTCAAGAGAACCGTCAGAAATAGTTACCGCAACAGAACCTTTGAAAAATTTACTAAAGGAACAATTAGCAAAAGAAGGCTATGATGTTAAAAATGTTGATATAACAGTTGGAACGAGTTTTGAAGCAGTAGGTGAAGGACTTAATGCAGGAACTTTAGATATCGGATTTATTCCTGCAGGAACTTATGTTCTATATAGAGACGGAGCAGAAGTTCTTTTGACTGCTACCAGAAAAGGTCTTTCTATAAATGATGATTTTGCTAAGGTTTGGAATGAACAAAAACCTACAAAGAAAACTAATGACCAAGCTACTTCTTATAGAGCATTGATGATTGCCGGACCATCTGAAAAAGGGAAAGCTATCGCTAAAAAAGTAAATGCCGGAGAAAAATTAACATGGGATGATGTTAAAGACTTAAAATGGAGTGTTATGAATCCAACTTCACCAGCAGGATATATTTATCCAACTCTTTGGCTAAATGAAACTTTTGGGAAAACTATTAAAGATTTAGGAAATAATGCAATTTTGAGTGATTCTTACGGTTCTGCATTTGCAAGACTTGCTTCAGGACAAGTTGATGTGCTTTGTACATATGCAGATGCCAGACTTGATCAAGAAAAAAAGTGGACTGAAAATTATGGTAGAAAAGCATCAATTTGGGAAGAAACAAATCTTATTGGGGTAACAGCTCCTATATATAATGATACTGTAAGTGTTTCTAAAAAGTCTAAAAATATAACACCTGAATTCAAAAAAGCTTTAGAAAAAGCATTGATTGAAATCGCTAAAACTGAAGAAGGCAAGAAAGTTATAGCTGTTTATAGTCATGAAGGTTATCAACCGGCAAAAGACGCTGATTATGATAATGAAGCAAAAGCTCAAGAAATTGTAAAAAAATTAAAATAATATTGAATTAATTAAATTGTGTGAGAATTAGGGAGAGAGAAATCTCTCCTTTTTTAACAAATTGTGTGGAGAAAAAAATGATAGAATTTAAAAAAGTTAGCAAAGTTTATCCTAACGGAACAAAGGGATTAATTGATGTAGATTTAAAAATTGAACAAGGAGAGTTTGTGGCTATTATAGGGCTTTCAGGTTCCGGAAAATCAACACTGATAAGATGTGTCAATAAAATGCATGAGATTACTTCGGGAGAATTGATTGTGAATGATGTTGATGTAAAAAAATTAAGTGGATCTGATATTAGAAAGTTTAGACGGAAAATTGGGATGATTTTTCAATCTTTCAATTTGGTTACAAGAACTACTGTTATAAAAAATGTTTTAACTGCATTTGTTCCGGATTTAACCGGTTTTAGAAAATTTTTTGGTATATTTCCAAAGGAATGTAAGATTAAATCTTTAGAAGCCCTTGATAAAGTAGATATGTTGGAAAAGGCTTATGTAAGGGTTGATCAACTTTCAGGGGGTCAACAACAAAGAGTAGCTTTAGCAAGAGCTTTGGGTCAGAACCCACAAATTATTTTAGCCGATGAACCTGTTGCTGCTCTTGATCCTGTAACTTCAAATCAAGTTATGGAAGATTTTAGAAAAATTAATAAAGAAAATAAGATTACTATTTTACTAAATATTCATGATGTTGATTTAGCTTTAAAATATTGTGATAGAGTTATTGGAATAAATAAAGGTAGAATTGTTTATGACGGGAAATCAAGTGATATTACAAAGGAAATTTTAGATAAAATTTACAAAAAAGATTTATTTGAAACTGGAGAATAATATGAAAAATATATTTGATACTATATTTCCTAAGGAAAAGATAACTTTAGATAATGGAAAAGTAGTTTTTAGACCACGTTCAAAAACTCCTTTAATCACAATTATTGTAATTTTTTTAATATATATTTCAGTAAAGGTTACCGGATTTAATTTTGAAGTATTTAAAAATTTTGGAAACTTTTTTAATATTTTAAAAGGAATGATTCCACCTGATTTTAGTTATAGTAAAGAGGTTATAACTCCACTTTTTGACACTATAAAAATGTCATTAATGGGTTCATTTTTAGGGGCATTGGTTTCATTACCTATTGCAATTTTGGCTTCCAGCAATATAACTAAAAATAAATTTGTAAATGGATTTTTTAAATTGTTTTTAAGTATTCTAAGAACTTTACCTTCTCTTGTTTGTGCTTTAATAGCAACATATATTTGGGGTCTTGGTACTTTTGCAGGAACTGTTGCAATCTTTATTTTTTCATTATCTTATGTTGGAAAATTATTGTATGAGTCAATTGAAACTGTTGATATGGGTGCTTTTGAATGTATGGAATCTATGGGATTTACTAAATTCTATGCTTTTAGATATGCTATATTACCAGTTGTTTTACCTTCATATATTTCAACAGCATTATTCAACTTTGAAGGTAATGTTAGATATGCAGCAATTTTAGGTTATGTTGGTGCAGGCGGTATCGGTATGATTTTGAATGAAAAGCTCGGCTGGAGAGAATATTCAAAAGTTGGTACTATAGTATTTTTATTACTTTTAACTGTTTTTGTAATAGAAATTATAAGTGAACATTTTAGAGGAAGGTTGGAGTAATGGAAATGATGAATTCAAAAGTAGAAGAAAAATTAAAAAAAGAGCCAAAATCATACACTTATATTATTGCCATTATTGTAATTGTTTTGGGACTTTTAATTTGGTCTGCAATGTCAATTAAAAAAGGTGACGATGTTAAAGATTCAATGACTATTGCTAAAAATATTATAAATGGTATATTACATCCTGATTTGGAATTCCTTTTTAGACTTGACAATAAAGGTGTAATTTATTTGCTTTTTGAAACAATGTGTATTGCATTTTTAGGAACAATAATAGGAGCAATTATTTCTATTCCTTTTGCATTTATTTCTGCAAAGAAAATTGTTTCAAAATATGTAGCTGTAATAGGAAGATTTTTTACAATGTGTGTTAGAACTGTGCCTGCTTTTATTTATGGACTTATGTTTATAGGTGTTACGGGACCCGGAGCGTTGGCAGGGGTATTTACAATGTCAGTTGTTTCAATAGGAATGGTTACTAAATTATATATAGATGTTATAGAAGATTTAGATTTTGGTATTATCGAATCACTTTCAGCGATTGGTTGTACAAAAATTGAGCAAATAAGATATGGAATTTTACCACAAATTTATTCAAAATTAATTTCTATTGTTATTTATAGATTTGATATGAATTTAAGAGATGCATCTGTTCTTGGACTTGTAGGAGCAGGTGGAATCGGAGCACCACTTATTTTTGCAATGAACAATTATCGTTGGAATGAAGTTGGTTCAATTTTAGTTGGAATAATTATTTTAGTTTTAATTATAGAGGTATTTTCAAATAATGTAAGAAGAAAATTAGCGAGGGGATATTAATGGCTTTTAAAATTTTATCTACCACTGATGTTCATGGTAATTTACTGGCATATAATTTTGTAAACTCTGCTATAGCAAATAAAGGACTTTCAAGGTTTTCGACTTTTTTAGAAGAGGAAAGAAAAAAGGGGAAAGTAATTTATGTTGATAATGGAGATATAAATCAAGGAACACCTTTGGTAACTTATGCTAATGCTAATTTAAAAGAAAATATTGTTGCTAAAGCTCTTAATTATTTACATTGTGATTATATTAATATAGGAAATCACGATTTTAACTATGGTAGTGAGTTTTTATATAATTATGTTAAAGAAACCAATGCAAAATGTATTACCGGTAATGTAAAGTATAAAAATAAAAAATTTGGAAGTACAGATATTATTGATATAGATAATAAAAAAGTTGCACTAATCGGAGTTGTAACTGACTATATTGACCATTGGGAAAATCCTAAAAATTTAGAAAATTTGGAAATTTTAAATGTTTTTGAAACTGTTAAAAACTCAGTTGAGGTTGTTAGAGATAAGGTTGATTATGTTGTAGTTTTTTATCATGGCGGTTTTGAAAGAGACTTGGAAAGTGGGAATCCTACCGAAAACTTGACAGGTGAAAATGTCGGCTATGAGATTTGTGATAAAATTTCCGGAATAGATGTTTTAGTCACAGGACATCAACATAGGACTTTAACAGGAAAGATAAAAGATACTCTTGTAATACAATGTGCAGACGGATGTGCAACTTGTATGGAAATTTTATTTGATGAAAATATTTCAGTTAATCTTAAGGATATTTCAGGATACGAAATCAATGCTGAAATGGAAGAAAAATTTAAAGAAGTTTTAAATGAAACTGAAAAATGGTTGGATATTGAAATTGGTAGTTGCAACAAAGAAATGTATATTTCTGATATAAAAACTGCTCAATTGGAAAAGCATCCAATTACAAGTTTTATAAACAAAATTCAAAAGGAAACAATGGGAGCTGATATCTCTTCTTGTTGTCTTTTTGAAGTTATGCCCGGTTTTGGTAAAAATTTAAGATATAGAGATATAATTTTAAATTATCCATTCCCAAATACATTAGTTTTAAAAGAAATGAGCGGGCAAAATATTTTAGATTATTTAACGCAGCTTTCAACTTACTGGATAGTGAAAGACAATAGAATTGATATTAATCCAAAGTTTTTATATCCAAAAAGAGAGATGTATAATTATGATATGCTTGATGGAATAGAATATACAATGAACATTTCAAAAAATGGAAAAAATTTCATAACAGACGTAAAAGTTGATGGAGACGAGCTGATTTTAGATAAAAAATATAAACTTGTATTAAATAATTATAGAGCGACAGGAGGAGGAAATTTTTCATTTTTCCCGGAACTTAAAACGCTTAAAGAAGATGCGAGGGATATCGCAGAAGTTTTGATTGATTATGTAAAAGAAAATAATTATGTTGAAATTGAAGATAAGAATAATATAAAATTAAAAATCGTTGATTAGAATTAAAGACTATCGCAGTGATGTGATAGTCTTTTTTATAATTAATAAAAAATAAATATATAAAAAAAGATATATCTTATTCAATATATCTTTCTAAAAAGAGACTATTTTATTTCCAAATAAACAGGGCAGTGGTCGCTTCCTAAAATACTTTGATGAATTTGTGCATCAACAAGTCTATCGTCCATATCTTTTGAAGTTAAGAAATAGTCAATTCTCCAACCTGTATTTCTTTCTCTTGATTTTCCAAAATAACTCCACCAACTATATTCGTTTTCTTTATCAGGGTAGAAATATCTAAAAGTGTCTGTAAAACCGCTATCTAAAAGAATGGACATCTTTTCTCTTTCTTCATCCGTAAATCCTGCATTTTTTCTATTTGTCTTCGGATTTTTTAAGTCAATTTCTTTATGAGCAACATTTAAGTCGCCACAAACTATTACTGATTTTGTTTTATTTAAATCAAGTAAGTAATTTCTAAAAGCATCTTCCCAAACCATTCTATAGTCAAGTCTTAAAAGTTCTTGTTTTGAGTTTGGTGTATAACAAGTTACTAAGAAGAAATCGTCATATTCTAAAGTTATAAGTCTTCCTTCGTTGTCATGTTCTTCCATTCCCATTCCATATTTTACACTCAAAGGTGTATATTTTGTAAAAATAGCAGTTCCGCTATATCCCTTTCTTTGTGCATAATTATAAAAAGTTTCATAGCCTTCAAGTTCTAAATCAAGTTGACCTTCACTCATCTTAATTTCTTGTAAACAGAAAAAATCTGCATTAATTTCATTAAAATAATCTAAAAATCCTTTTTTGATACAAGCTCTAAGTCCGTTTACATTCCAAGAAATAAATCTCATTTAATCACCTCATATTATTTTTTAATCATACTAATTAATTATACCATAATTTTTAAGTTACAAACATCTATTTTAAATTTTGCTTTAGTTTGAAACTGTTGAAATAAAATACCTTTTGATGTAAAATATAGTAGAATATATATTTAGGAGGACTTTATGATAGATTATAAAAAAGTTTATGAAGAATGGTTAAATAATGAGTTTTTTGATGAAAATACAAGAAAAGATTTACTTTCAATAAAAGATAATGAAGAAGAAATTAAAGATAGATTTTATAAAGTTTTAGAATTTGGTACAGCAGGGCTTCGTGGAAAACTTGGTGCAGGAACAAATAGAATGAATAAATATATGGTTTCAAAGGCTGCACAAGCTCTTGCAAATACTATTATTGATTATGGTCAAGAAGCTATTGAAAGAGGAGTTGCTTTAAGTTATGATGTCAGATATGGTTCAAAAGAATTTGCAGAACTTACTTGTTCAATAATGGCGGGAAATGGAATTAAATCATATATCTATAAGGGAATCAGACCTACTCCAATGTGTTCTTATGCGATTAGAAAATTAAATTGTATAGCAGGAGTAATGGTTACTGCAAGTCATAATCCACAAGCATATAATGGATACAAAGCGTATTGGAAAGAGGGATCACAAATTCTTGATGATATAGCAAATCAAATTTCAGCTCACATGGATAAAATTGAAAAGTTTGAAGATGTTAAACAAATTCCTTTTGAGGATGCTATAAAGAGTGGAATTGCTAAATATATTGATGATTCAGTAGAGGAAGATTATAAAAAGGAAGTTCTAAATTTAGCTATAAATGATAAAAATATAGACAAAGATATTAAAGTGGTTTACACTCCTTTGAATGGAGTTGGAAATTTACCTGTTAGAGAAGTTTTGAAAAGAAGAGGATTTAAAAATATTTTTGTTGTTAAAGAACAAGAAATGCCGGATCCTGAATTTACAACTGTTGGATATCCTAATCCGGAAGTTCCTAAGGCTTTTCTATATTCTGAAAAATTAGGTAAAGAAGTTGGTGCTGATATTTTAATTGCAACTGATCCGGATTGCGATAGAGTTGCTCTTGAAGTTAGAGATAAAAATGGAGAATATGTATTTTTAAATGGTAATAGAATAGGAGCGTTATTATCATATTACATTTTCTCACAAAGATATGCACTTAATAATTTGCCTGAAAATCCTGTTTTAGTAAAATCTATTGTAACAGGAGATTTATCAAGAGTAATAGCTAAAAAATATGGAATAGAAACAGTTGAAACATTAACAGGTTTTAAAAATATATGTGGTAAGACAAACGAATATGATATAACTAAAGAAAAAAATTATGTTTTCGGATATGAAGAAAGCATAGGTTTTTGCTACGGAACATTTATAAGAGATAAAGATGCTGTTGGAGCTTCAATGATGGTTGTAGAAATGGCTGCATATTATAAAAAACAAGGAAAAAGTCTATTAGATGTTTTAAATGATATTTATGAAGAATTCGGATATTATAACGAAAGACAAATTTCTCTTGAACTTGAAGGAATTGAAGGACAACAAAGAATTGGAAGAATGATGGAAGATTTTAGAGAAAATCCTATAAAAGAAATGGGAGATATTTCTTTAAAAGAAATCATCGATTTTAAAGATGGATATTTAGATTTTCCAAAACAAAATTGTCTAAAATACTATTTGAATGATGGGTCTTGGTATGCTTTAAGACCATCAGGAACAGAACCTAAAATTAAGTTATATATCTATACAATAGGAAAAACTGAACAAGAAAGTATTGATAAGCTAGATTTAATTGAAAAAGCTTGTAGAGAAAAAATGAATAATGTAAAATAGATTAGAAAGGTATGTTGATTCATACCTTTTTTTGCAATAAGAACCTCACCCTTCCACGATGCTTCGCATCGGGTGGGTTCCCGGGAACCTTGTTGTTTCAC
>ERZ773042.285-NODE-285-length-37861-cov-49.429667_pt1 | contig 37861 bp, 34 predicted proteins | sample MGYA00511664_ERZ773042 | MGnify/ENA primary metagenome ERZ773042 (study PRJEB29015, sample SAMEA2737984) | human oral metagenome | biome: human oral; feature: human-associated habitat; material: dental | place: China | collected 2036 ... | reverse complement strand
CACGGAGGCCGAGGCGTACGACGAGGAGCGCTTCCCGGAGACGTCCAGGGTGAAGAGAAGGCTCAGGGAGACGGAGGAGGGGCGAAAGGACATGGGCAGCGTCATAGAGGAGATCCGAGAGGAGATCCGCGCGGAGTGCATCGCGGAGGGCATCGAGACGGGCAGGGCCGAGGGCAGGGCCGAGGGCATCGCGGAGGGCAAGGCCGAGGGCAAGGCTGAGGGCAAGGCCGAGGGCATCGTCGAGGGAACGCTCAAGACGCTCGTCCGGCTCGTGCGCGACGGGCTCGTGAGCGTGCAGGACGCCGCCGCATCGGCGGGGGTGGACGCCGACGAGATCAGGCGCACGCTCGCTGCGGGAGACGGCACACAGACCAGTTCGGGTGCCTCCTTGCGGCGGTAGTCGCCCGGCACTTGGCAGGGTCCGACCTGAAAAGAGGCGCCCCTGCGCCGAGGGTCGCGCAGGCACTTTGCAACGTCCGGCAAGACGCCGCATGGACGCCAGCGCCTGCTTGGCTTTCGCGCCACCCTCGCCGACAGGACGGGCGACGTGGCCGGGATGGTCCTGCCGCCTCAGTCACCCAAGTCCTCGCCGTTGCTGGCGATGACCCTCTGGTAATAGTAGAAGCTGTCCTTGCGACTACGCGCAAGCGTTCCCGTGCCATCATCGTGCTTGTCGACGAAGATGAATCCGTAACGCTTGCGCATCTCGCCGGTTCCGTTGGAGACGAGGTCAAGGGGACCCCACCAAGTATAGCCCATGAGGTCCACGCCATCGGCAACGGCCTCACGCATCGCTGTAATATGCCTTCTCAGATAGTCAATGCGGTACGTGTCATGAACGGACCCATCGTCCTCGACCACGTCCTGCGCACCAAGCCCGTTCTCGACGACCATCAGAGGAATCTGATAGCGGTCATAAATCTCGTTCAGAGAGAAGCGCAGACCGTCGGGATCAATCTGCCAGCCCCACTCCGAGGCGGCCAGATAGGGATTCCTGCCGCCTCCGGCAACATTGCTGCCACCCACCTCCTCCAGGTCATCATGCGTCCCGACGAGATTGGTCATGTAGTAGGAGAGGCTGAAGAAGTCTACCGTGCCCTCGCGCAGAACCTCCTCGTCACCAGGCTCCATCTTGAGGTGGACGTCACTCTGGGTCCACAGCCGCTTGGCATAGCTTGGGTAGTAGCCTCTCACCTGCACGTCTGAGGTATACCACACGTGCTGGCGCATGTTGTGCTGATTCTTCAGCTCGTCAGCAGGATCGCAGGTCGCGGCATAGGTCTGGAGGAAGACGGTCATGCAACCCATCTTGAACTGCGGATAGCGCTCGTGCGCATACCTCACCACCCTCGCAGAGGCAACAAGCTGGTGGTGCAGGGCCTGCAACCGGTCATTCGGCGAGACCTCAAGCTTGTCGCGCGAACCCTCGAAACCACGGAGGATGGAAGTGCCAAACATGGCACCAAAGCCCAGGGTCGAGCAGTTGATCTCGTTAAAGGTAAGCCAGTACCTCACCTTATCCTTGTAGCGCTCGAACAGAACATGGCACAGCTTCTCGTAACAGGCAATCAGCTCGCGCCCAAGCCAGCCGTTAAAACGCCTGACGAGGGCGTAGGGGGTCTCATAATGTGAGAGCGTTACCAAGGGCTCGATCCCATGCCTCAGGCACTCATCGAAGACGGCATCGTAGAACCTGAGGCCGGCCTCGTTCGGCTCGGCCTCGAGGCCGGTGGGAAAGATGCGACACCAGTTGATGGAGGTACGAAAGACGTTAAAGCCCATCTCGGCAAAGAGGGCTATGTCCTCCTTGTAGTGATGATAGAAGTCTATGGCCTCATGGCTCGGATAGAGTTGCCGAGGGTCGATGTCGACCGTGATGACCTTCTGCTTGTTGAACACCCCTCCCGTGCAGTGATCGGGCACCGAGTCACCCTTGCCATCAAGGTCCCACGCACCCTCGAACTGGTTCGCGGCACAGGCGCCGCCCCACAGGAACCCCTTCTTGAAACCCATGACCAACCCCTCTCCATAGAGACGTAACAGAGCAAGACGGCAAAGCAAACGAAACCTACGAGAGCACTATCATGCCCAGCTCGAGCATCAGAGGCATGGTCGCGAGCGAAAGCAACGTCGAGAGCGAGACGAGTCCTGCCCCATATTCGTAGTTACCCCCATACTTCTGGCTGAGCATGGCACACATCGCCCCCACCGGCGTGGCAAAGGTAATGAGCACGACCATTTTGACGTCGGCGGATATGAACTGCGCAGGCAGCAGCCAGAGCAGTGCGCAACAAAGAAGCGGAGACACCACAAGCCTCAGGAGACTCACCTTGTAGATGCGCAGGTCGCGTATCATGTGTCCAAGCCTCGTCTGTGCCAGGTAGCAGCCCAAGACAATCATGGCACCCCCCGTGTTTATCGAGCCTAGCGTCGAGCAGGCGACACTCAGAAAGTCTGGCAGCCGCACGCTCAGCAGAAAGAGAGCGAAGCCCAAAAACAGGGTGGTGACCGCAGGATTCGTGAGCACCTTGGCAAGCGAGACCTCCTGAAAAGACCCCGTAACAAGATAGACTCCGTAGGTCCATACGAAGAAGATCGAGACTGCGATACATACCGTGACGTAGAGCACATACTCCTGGCCAAGGATGCTCTGGACGAGCGGAATACCCACAAAGCCCGTGTTCGAGAAGATGACGCCAAAGCGAGAGATCCTGCCCTCGCCGCCACAGAAGATCCTGGCAACGAGGGCGCACATAAGCAGGATGACGATGGTGAGAAGCGCACAGGCTCCTGCGTTCACGAGCTTCTCCACGCGAAAGGCCCCCAAAAAGGAGGTGACCATGACCGCAGGCGAGGCGACATACATGACGACATTCGCCAGGTCCCCCACGCCCGCGTCGCTGAGAAGATGCGCACGGTAGGACACATATCCTACGGACAACATCACGAGCATGGCCAGGACCTGCGTGATGAGTATCGTGAACGGCACGTCCATGACCCTACTACAGGACCTCTCCGTTCGACGCAATGACCCCTTGGTACCACCAGAAGCTCTTCTTACGGCTACGGGCATAGCTGCCGTTGCCGTCATCATCAAGGTCCACGTATATGAAGCCATACCGCTTGCTCATCTCGCAGGTGGAGAGCGAGACCAGATCGATGCAGCCCCAGGGGGTGTAACCCATGACCTCCACACCATCGGCGATGGCGGCGGCAATGGCCTTGATGTGGCTGCGGAAGTAGTCGATGCGGTAGTCATCGTCGATCGAACCGTCCTCGTTCACGACGTCATGGGCGCCCAAGCCATTCTCGACGATGAAGAGGGGCCTCTGATAGCGATCCCACAGGTCGATGAGGGCATACCGCAGGCCCTGAGGGTCAACCTGCCAGCCCCAGTCCGAGGTCTCGAGGTAGGGGTTCCTGACCCCTGTGGCAAGGTTACCCCCAACCTTCTCGCGCCTGTCGGCATCCGTGGAGTCTACCAGCGACATGTAATACGAGAACGAGACGAAGTCAACCGAGTACTGCGCGAGAATCGCCTCGTCGTCGAGGCCAAAGTCCACGCGAATACCCCTGTCCTGCCAGTAGCGCCATACCCAGGAGGGATACGCGCCACGCACCTGCACGTCGGCATAGAGGTAGTTCTCTCGGTTGTCACGCTGGGCAAGCAGCATGTTCTGGGGATCACAGTTCAGGGGATAGGTGAGCGTGCGCGTGAGCATGCAGCCCATCTGTGCGCCCGGCACCAGCTGGTGCAGGAGCTTGGTCGCGAGTGCAGAGGCGACGAACTGGTTGTGAACGCACTGGTAGATGATCTGTTCGAGCTCATCTGCAGGATAGCGGTCCTCGCAGATGCCTATCGTGGTCCAAGGGTGGCGAAAGACGGAGTCAATCTCGTTGAAGCTGAGCCAGTACCTGACGAGATGCCCAAAGCGCTCGAAGCACACCCTGGCGTAACGCACGAAGAGGTCGATGACCTTACGATCACGCCATCCGTCATAGTGGTTCGCAAGATAGAGGGGCTGCTCGTAGTGATGCAGGGTGACAAGCGGCTCAATGCCCCTCTCCCGGAGGTAGGAGAGCAGACCCTCATAGAACGCGACACCCTCCTCGTTGGGTTTTTCCTCCGTGCCCGTGGGGAACAGGCGTGCCCACTGAATCGAGAGGCGCAACGTCTTAAATCCCATCTCGGCAAAGAGGTCGATGTCCTCTTTGTAGCGGTGATAGAAGTCGATGCCATGGCGACGAGGATACTCGTGTAGGTCATCAGAGGCCATGGCGGCCTCGATCTGCGCGGAGGTGATGCCATGGAGCGCCTTGTAGTCACGTTTGTCGACGTGAGGCTTGTACGCTACGACATCGGCGACCGTAAGGCCCTTGCCCCCAACGTCCCAGGCCCCCTCGCACTGGTTCGCCGCCGTGGCTCCACCCCACAAGAAGCCATCTGGAAATGCCTTGCCCATATCTTGTCTCCTTTCGCTTGATGCGATCTGTCCCCAAGTCAGGCGTGCTCGACCCATGCCGACCACGACGTCTAGGCCTCTTCACCTATGACTGCGCCGCCTGAGCTTCCTTGGCCGATTCGTTCTTGGCCTCGCGGTTTGCAATGAGGACAAAGGGCACCCACACGGCCGTGCATATCACAAGGGTGACCAGCTGAACGACGATACCTTGCCAGCCGAAGCTCATGAACGCATTGAGCAGCACGGGCACACCAAAGGGCACGTCGAAGGTATTGCAGGACAAGAAGCCAACATTCATGGCGACCATTGCTACGGCAGCCGATATCGACGAGTTGAGGATGAAGGGAATCGCGAACGTGGGGTTAAGCACCAAAGGGTAACCAAAGACGACTGGCTCCGAGATGCCCATGATCCCGGGGAAGAGGGCAAGCTTTGCCACGCCACGGTGGTCATCGCGCTTGGAGAACAGAAAGGTGGCAAACAGCAGGCAGAGCGTCATGCCGGCACCTCCCTGGACGACGAAGCACATCCAGAACCCCTGGGTAAAGATGCGGTCGGGCGCACCTCCGGCCGCAAGGGCAGCGGTGTTGGCGGCTATGGCCGTTGCCCAGATGGCATTGCGCACGGGACTTACGACAAGACCGCCATGGATGCCCAAGAACCAGAAGAGCTGAGAGAGCATGATGGCAACGAGAATACCGGGCATCGTCTGGAAGAGGCCTTCCATGGGTGCCTGCAAGATGGCATACACGAGCTCGTTGATGTACTGACCAGAGACGAGCTTGACAAGCAGGCCCACGATGCATGTCACGAGTAGGGTAACGGCAACGGGAAGCATGACGTTGAAGGACTTGGTGATGCCCGCAGGCACCGAGGGAGGCATCTTGATCTTGATGGCCTCAATCGTGCAGAGCCAGTCAAAGAACTCTGCCACGAAGATAGCCGTCAACATGCCCACAAAGAGTCCCTGCGCGCCAAAGATCGTCTGACCCATGGCAGCAAGACCGGTTGCCTTGGTGGTCCCGTCAGCCAGGGTCTGTCCCGCACCAAGAAGCTTCGTGAGGTCCGCCGTGAACGTCGAGGGAACCATCGAGACGTAGGCGACAATACAGATGACGCCGGTCACAACAGGGTCGGCATTATTGTGCTTGGCTATGTTATGAGCAATGAGATACATGACGGGAATCGTCATGAACGACAGGCAGCAGAAGTTGAGGGCCGAAAACGCGGGACCCAGCTGAGCCGCTGCGGGGACGACCTGCGCGAGACCGGTTGTCTTGGATGCGATAAGCGAGTTGAGCAGCGAGCCAAACGAGCCGACGATGACGAAGGGCATGAACACCGTGAAGGCGTCCTTGATAGAGTTGAGGTACTTGTTACTGTCAACCCATTCCGCGATGTCGAGAAGCTTGTCCTCGAAACCTTGGCTAAGTGCCATGAAAGCCTCCTATCCCTATATGTGTAGTATGGGTTCAATACGATGATGGGCTGAGGGAAGCCGGCGCACGACCGCAGTCGGGCGCCGATGCTTAAGCGACCCCCCCTTGCGCAGATGCTACTTCTTGAATCCGGCAGCCAGCTTGTCTGCCTGCGCCAAAACGGCAGCACCATCTCCACGCCCATATGCGGTGGCCTCGATGACATCCACCGGTGCGGCACCATTGACGATCTTGTCGACCTTGCGCCTGATGTGGCGAACCTGCGGACCCAGAAGGAGGACGTCGAAGTTACCGATCTCGGACTCGATGGATCCCTGCTCGACCGCCCAGATCCTGTCATCGCGACCAGCAGCCTTCGAGGCCTCCTCCATCTTTGCGACCAAGATCGAGGTGGACATTCCGGCGGCGCAGGCAAGCATGATTCTCATGATTCCCTACCTTTCCGCAGGCATGATAGCCTGCAACCATGCGAGGTCCCTCTGACCCCGACATCCTTACGTCAGCTGACGGGCACCCTCCGTGTCAGTGGAGGCAAACTGGCCTTTCCTTGAGCAAGGACCAACCTTTATGGCGCGTCGCCTCGTCTTGATGCAAGACGAGGCCTCCCCCATCGATGGCACCTAGCCCTTCTCGGCGAGCCGCCGATAGAGGTTTATAAAGCGCTCGGCAAGGTCGATGCACATGATGGCCATCGTGAGGTGGTCCTCGGCGTGAAGCAGGATGAGATGCACCTCGACAGGCTTGCCCTGTGCCTCTTGCTGAATCATCGAGAACTGAACGTCATGCGACCCCTTCATCTCATGACGAGCCTCTGCGAGGCTGCGCTCGGCACCCTCGAAGTCACCCTCATCCGCCAGATCAATGGCCTCCAGCGCGCAAGACTTCGCGATGCCTGCATGCGAGATGATCTCCATGGCCAGTTCGTACTTGTCTTCCTCCATTACCGCTCCTATCTACGTGGGGTTTTTGCACTCAATGAGGGACACGAAACCATCGTGCCTCTGCTCCCGTATAACCTGCGCAACCCTCGTGGCATCTGTGACGAAGCGAGCCGTAGCACGGTAGAATCCCTGCAGCTCCCTACCCTTCTCTCGCGCGACCGATGTCAACAGCACCAAACGTACGGGCTTACCTCCCCAATCAACAGGCCATTCATTGATGCCCACACAGACGACGGTCTCGTTACCCATGGCCTCCATGGGGTGGGGGATCGCGACCTGATTTCCAAACGACGTCTGCGCGACCTCCTCGCGACGCCAGACAAGATCGCGAAAGCCCGTTGGAAGCCTTCTCCTCTCGCACAGCTGGTCAATGAGGTAGTCGAGCAGCGGCTCCTTGCTATCGAACTCAAGGTGCGCGAGGAACAGGTCTGGGGGGAAGCAGGCTGACACGTCATCTGCCTGACCCCTACCAAGAAGGCTTCGAACGTTAGAGATGTCCACGTCCTCCAGAAAGTTGCTCACTACGAGCGTGGGTCGGGAAAGCCTCTTGCCCAAAGGGACCGTGGAAATCACGTAGTCAATGCCCGTGAGGTCGACGTCTTTGATACACGAGGCATCACAGGTGACAATCCTATCGATGTACGTCCCAAACTCCTGGCGAAGCCGACACTCGAGCAACCGGGCGCTCCCCTCGCCAGTCGCGCAGACGACGAGCAGACTTTTCTTGTCGAGGGCGGTCCGCGCGCGCTCAAGGGCCAAGGCGAAGGACAGGGCAATGTAGCCCACCTCGTCCTCGGTCAGATCAAATCCCCATGCATTGACCAGCAATGGTGCACAGTCCAGCGCCATATGATAGGCAAGCGGATAGTGCTGCTTGATGTCCTGCAAGATAGGGTTCGCGACGGACATGTGATGCCTCATCCTCACGGACAAGGGGACGATGTGACGAGCGAGGTTCATCCTCAGCTCAAGATCGCCACCAAGGTCAAAACGGAAGTCCAGCCGCACGAGCTCGATCATGCGCGCGACAAGTTCCCATACCTCATCGGAGATGACTGGTTGCCCGTCCTCATCCTCACCATCAATCATCTGCTTACCCCCCAGGTGGATGGCAATGTAGGCCACTTCCTCCTCTGGGAGCTCGATGTCGAAGCGCTTCTCGATGGAACGAGCAACGCTCTGGGCGACATCGTAACTTCGCTCTGACCGCAGGCGCTCCATCTCGACGGCATCCATAGGCACATAGCAGTGCTTCCTGATACGCATGATCGCTATGGCTATGTGGACGAGGAGATTGCGGTACACAAAGTCCTGCACCCCAGAGGCGACCGAGGAGATGCACTGGTCTATCTGGCCAAGCATCAGGGAACTACCGCTTGCTTCGATGAGATCAGATGCCTCGGAATCAACCACGAGGGAGGCAAGGCAGAGCCTGCGGTCAACCTCTGATCCCACAACCCGTATCCCATGGTGAGGACGCCTCTCGAGTGAGAGATCGAACTTCTTTAGGGCGGACTCCACGTGACGCAGGTCTCCCGAGATGGTAGTGCGCGACACATAGAGCAACTCGGACAGCTCATCCAAAGTTATCCAGTCGCTGCGGGAAAGGAGGTCATCGGCCAGGTAGGCAACGCGCTCCCTAGGCATGGAGGGCAGCCTGACACGGCCGGACCCCTCTACGAGGCGATCGAGGGCAGTCCCGTCCTCCACCACCAGGCGATAGCCCCTGCCGCGCTCCGCCTTGACGTGCGCAACACCCCTCAGCGCTATGTTAGCCCTCTTCACATACGTGCGCACGGTTCGCGTACTCACCGAGAACGACTCGGCGAGCTCCTCCGCAGGTGTGGTCTCCCTCTTACGAAGTCGGTCTATGAGTTCACGCAGCCTTGCCTCCACGACGCCTCCCCCCATACGCAGAATCTAGGCGAATCGAGAGCGCGACTCCATAGCAAAAACTTCCAACGGTACAGGAAGAGGACTTGTGCAATGCCAGGGCACCCCCACACACAGAGCCCTTTCATCCGGGTTATTTCCTCTCCTCCAGCGAGACAATCCTCCAGCGAGACAAGCTGCCCTGTACCGCATCGCGGCGAACAGCCGTGGGACGCTTGCTCTGGAAGAAAACCGTACATTATGTGTGAACGGGGGACGCAGGAGTGTACACAGATTGGTTGCGAGGGCATCTCGGAGCCGTTTTGGGCCATTTGTGTACACTGTTGCTGCGGCCAGCAACCGTGGGGACGCAATAGTGTACACAGATTGGTCGCGAGGACCTCTCGGCGCCGAATTGGGGCATTTGTGTACACTGTTTAGATACGAGTTACAGCAAGTGAGACGAGTGACTCAACCACCAATGGTGCGCCCGTGGCACCGATGAAGCCTACGCCAGCAGGGCACTCACAGCGCACGGGAAAGTAGACCAGCTATACGTAGATGCGCTCACCCGGCGTAGCATGCGCCTACCCAGCTCCCTTACGCGGGGACAACGCTCCTTCAGACGTATGCTCTCTCGTGCAACAGAGTGCCAGCTCAGGATAGAATAGAAAAGAAAGGAAAACTTAGGAAAAAAAGGAAAGGACACGACTCGCGTCATGAGAGACACGGTATTCTCCCCCTCCTTTGGCAACCGTCCCAGCCAGCTGGTCGGGCGAGACCAAGTGCTCACGGCCCTCCTCGACGGCCTGCTCACGAAGCCGGGAAGCCGAGAGCGGGCGAGTCTCATCCTGGGTCAAAGAGGGTCTGGGAAGACGGTCCTCCTCCTTGAACTTGGTGACTGTGCTCGAAAGCGGGGCCTTGCCGTGGCAACGCCGACCATCGTCTCGTCCGACATGCTGGAGCGCATCCTCGAGAAGCTGTGGGTCGAATGCGACCGCATGCTCGGCACACGGGGACCGCGCGTCATAGGTGGGGGCATCTCTGCGCTGGGGTTCTCCGCCAACCTGCAGTTTGCTGCGCAACAAGAGGCGACGGGAAGCTTCCAGAGGCAGCTCACGGGACTTGTCGGCAGGTTCAACCAGCACGGCATACCCGTGCTCATCCTCATCGACGAGGTACAGGCGAACAGCGAGCACATACGACAGCTTGTCATTGCCTACCAGGAGCTGATCGGGCAGGGGGCAGACCTTGCACTGTCCATGGCGGGACTTCCGGGTGCCATCTCCGCCACACTCAACGATCACGTGCTCACGTTTCTCAACAGGGCCACGAAGGTCAGGCTGGCCCCCATCCCCATCGGGGAGATAGACGCCTTCTTTGAGGACTCCTTTCGCAAGCTGGGACTCAGCATATCTCCCGCCCTCAGGAGAGTGGCTGCCGAGAGTACCCTGGGATCTCCCTACCTGCTGCAGTTGGTTGGCCATTACCTCTGCCTGAAGGGTCAGCCTGGCACAGAGCTTGGGAGGGAGGAGGTCGATGCCGCACTTGCCTTATCACGAAGCGACTTCGAGATGGACGTATGCAGGACGACGCTCAACGCGCTCTCGGAGGTGGACGTCAACTTCTTGGTATCCATGTCCGAGGACCAGGGCAGCAGCAGGATCTCTGACATCGCCGCACGGCTCGACGTCAGCCGGGACTACGCACAAAAGTACCGCAAGCGGCTCATTGGCGCAGGCGTCATCCAGCCTGCAGGACGTGGTCGCCTGAGTTTCTCGGTGCCCTACCTCGCACACTACCTGCGAACCTCCCGGTAGCGCGCCCGTCGGCCCGCACGAACGAATGCCTGACCTACCGATTACTGTAGGTAGACCCGTGCCCACGTCTCCCTAAAGACCGAGCGCCTCGGCCCACGTCCCCTCCCTGAAGCCGGGGATGACAAAGTCCTCACCCACGAGCAGCGGGCGCTTGACGAGCATGCCATCGGTGGCGAGCAGGTCATAGCACTCGGCATCGGTCATTCCGGAATCGAGCCTGGCCTTGACGCCCAGCTCACGGTACCGCATGCCCGAGGTGTTGAACAGGCGGCGCACGGGTAGGCCCGAGCGCTCGTGCCAGAGGGCGAGCTCCTTTGCCGTGGGGTTGTCGGCCACTATGTCGCGGTCGACATAGTCAACACTGTGCGCATCCAGCCATTTCTTGGCCTTTCTACAGGTAGAGCACGTAGGGTATTCCAGAAGCAGTACGCTCATTGCATCTCCTATCCACAGACGGGGAGTTGGGTGACCCGTCGATGGGCATCCACTCCCCCACCTCATATGAGGGAGAGCGAACGATGATCCTGTTCGCACGAATCGATCCTCGACTTTGACCAACCTCATCATCGCAGCCTACCTCACACGCAAGCTCGACATCGTGAGAGAGCAGCGAAAGAGCACACCCCTGCCTGACTCGTGTGACCGAAGCGCCGAAACGTCCCGAGACCTGGATGCTCAAGTAGGATCACTACGCGCCTGTCTCAACTGGCCACCTTGGATCCGTTCAATCGTGGCCACCATCATGACCTGTCATCTGCCGCCATAGGCTTTTGCTCCTTGTCAAAGCAGCTGGCGACACACTGCCACTCGGCAGTGAACGTACGGGTGCTTCACGTTCAAGGGCGAGTGGCAGTGCATCCTACACTGCCACTCGACGGTGAGCGTACCGCATCGGTACGATCGAGGCCAAGTGGCAGTGCGAGAGGTACGATCGAGGGCGAGTGGCAGTGCGACTCTTACTGCCACTTGGCGGTGAACGTACCGAGCAGCACGTTCAGGGCCGAGTGGCAGTACGGAGGGTACGATCGAGGGCGAGTGGCAGTGCGACTCTCACTGCCACTCGACGGTGAACGTACCGAGCAGTACGTTCAGGGGCGAGTGGCAGTGCGGTTCATACCACCAAGTCCAATCCGCCACCGCGCCCGACCTCGCCAAGGCCCTGGCATCTCTCCAATGATTGTGTCTGGCCATTCTCTGGTGAGAAGCACGCTCGCCCACCCCGTCCCCAGGCGTCAGGCCGCCCCGCCCGCCGCCTCGGGTCCCGCCCCGCCGGCCGTCGCAGGCGCCAGCCATCCCAGGACACTGCGCTTGCAGCCACGATAGGTCACAAGCAGGTAGGCGACAAACACCACCATTACCACCGCGAGAACGAGCGTGAAGTTGACGTTCTCGACGGGTATGCCCAGCATATCTAACATCCCTGCGGCCACCATGAAGCCAAATGCGTCGTGCACGACAGCCATCGTCCCCGGGAACAGGAAGTAGACGGCCACCTGCGCCAGAAGCGCCCGCGAGAGGGCGTCCTTCTCGGCCCCAAGCTGCGTCAGCTCAACGAAGCGCTCGCGGCTCTCGGAGGCCTCGCTCATCTGCTGCAGGGCAAGCACCGCCGCAGCAGAGACCATGAACGTCACGCCAAAGAACAGTACGATGTAGACGAGGGTCCCCGTTCCCGCCAGCATCTCAAGATCACCACCTGCCTGCTCGACGTCCACGACGGAGCGTATGCCAACGGCAAGCGAGAGGGCGCACACACCCACCGAGAGAAGCGCACTCGCGCAGGTGAGGGCAGCGCAACTGCTTTCCACGTGGGCCTCGACCTGACGGGTCACGAAGCAGGTGAGACCCTTGAGGTACACGCCGCGACGGCTCCTGACCACTGCGGGGATGAGGGCGGCAAGTGCGCGAAGCAACCAGAACGTCCCCATGCAAGCGAGGATGGACGCAGGTATCATGAACCCCAGGAACCCGACCACGGTCCAGCAGAGGAAGTACACGATAGAAAGACAGACAAGACCCTTGACCACGTCGCGCCCAATCGAGTGATGCCGTCGCGCACGAGCCACCTCAGGCACATGGCGCGCTTGCATGAGATCGAGCAGCGACGTCCTCCCAAGCTCACGGAGAGCCCCGATCGCCGAGGCGACCAGGACTGCGGCAAAGCCTGCGGTCGTAAAGGTCATGCCGACCGTCGACACCACCACGACCGGCCGCCACGTGAGCCTGAAGGCCCATGCGGCAAGCATCGCGAAGACGGGAGAGAGCACGATACCGACAGCGATGCCACCCGCCAGGGCAGCGAGGGCGACCGCTCCGCACTCCATGAGCAGCACGCGCGCCACGGCCGCCTTGCCCATGCCCGCAAGCTGGAGCGTGGCAAGCTCCGCCTTGCGCCGACGCACCAAAAAGCGGTTGGCGTAGCGGGCCAAAAAGCAGAACACCACGATCGAAAAGACCCCCACAGGGATGATGTACTCCGTCACCCGGGCGAAGACGTCCAGCGAGAACTGGCCCGTGTCCAGTACAAGCAGGTAGTCTCGGCAGGATGCAAAGGTGTAGAGCAGACAGGCGCAGAAGGCGAAGGTGGCAAAGTAGACCGAGTAGTCTCCCACGCTCCTGCGGATGCTCCCCACCGCGAGCTTTCTCTCCAACGACATGATCTCCCCCTATCCTCGTGCCTTGGACGTACGGTAAGACACGATGCCACGCGCCATGAAGTAGGTCACCATGAGGTACGTGCCATAGACGGCCACGAAGGCAACGGCCGTGATGAGGATGGGAATGGCCCAGTTGCCTTGGCCGATGAGGCTCTCGACCGTCATCACCTGGGAGAGCGCAACCGCGCTGTGCGCCAAGGCCACCACAAGCGGCAGCAGGAAGAAGGTGAGGGTCTGCGCGAGGAGCGATCCCATGGACATCTTTGTGGGGCAGCCGAGCTCGGACAGGAGCAGGTAGCTGGGCGCCGCGTCCGAGGCGCTGGAGAGCTGCTGGATGGCGAGGATGGCCGCGCAGGCGATCACGAGCACGAATCCGATGTAGATGGCAAGATAGGAGATGATGGCGCTCGAGCCCCGGGAGGTGGTCTCGGCCTCAGTACGCGTAGTGCCCAGGACTATCCCCACATCATCCTTTGCGCTACTGAGGGTTTCCAGGGCTTGCGACATGAACCTATCGCCCTCGGCCTTGGGCACGGAGTAGTTGAGATTCACGTAGATGATGGTAGGTTTGATATCCGCGAGTAGGTCATCGGGCACGACAAAGACGCCTGAGGAACTATACGAGTTTGAGAGCGTGGACGCCGAACTCTCGTCCACCACGTTCGAGACAGGCTTGAGCACGCGCCCTCTCAGGCTGACGGTGGGACGTGCAGCCAGCAGGTCGTTGTATACCCTCACGAGCGCACCGCCGGCGTTGCTGGCAACCATGTAGCCGTCACTGCCCATGTCCACGGCATCAAGCCCACCCATCCTGCGCAAGCTGTTGTAGTCCGATGCCGAGATCAGTGACAGGGGGATGTCACGGTAGGTGTTGGTAAGGGGACTATCCGGGAGGCTCACCCCCGCCCTCCTGGACAGGGTGTCGATGGTGAGAGGGTCGCTATCATCGACGTCGTCCGAATAGTGGCTTGACACCTTCACCACCTGACTGGAGATGGCAGAGAGATCGATGCCGTGGGCCGCAAGCAACGCATCGGCGTCATACTGGTACGTCACGCCCCTGCCCCCCTTGTCGTCCGCATGCCCGTAGCGCAGAGAGAGCGAGGCGTCATAGGGCGTCTGGCGCCGTATGCTATCGCTGATTCCCGCGCAGATGCCCAGACCACTCGAGACGCTCGTGATGGCCAAGAAGAGGATGAGCGAGATGACGCCCATCGAGAGGGAGACCGTGTTTATCCTCGAGGAGAGCTGGCGCACCGTGAACATGTTGAGGCCTCGGTAGTAGCTGCCCTTGAACGCGTGCGCGACATGCAGCAGGACACCCGAGAGCGCATAGAAGAGCACAAGCGTCCCCACAGTGACGATGCCCGTGGTGAGAAAGAACCCGCCGAACTGCTCAGCCGAACTGACGGGCAGGCCGTCTTTGAGCAAGCGGGCGTAGGACCAGATGATGAGCGCAAGCCCCAGCATGACGCCCACCACACTGACGGGAAGGCTGCGCACGCGCGTGCGCTCGTTGACGCGCGACGCCCCCATGAGCTCGACGAGCCTGACCTTGTGCAACGTGCGCAGGTTGAAGACGAGCATCACGACGAACACAAGCGAGAAGCAGATGAGGGTGAAGAGGGCCGCCTCGGGCGAGAAGCGAAAGCTGAAGTTGGTGACCGTCTCGTTGAAGAGGGCCGCCGTCACAAACACCAGGATCTGAGAGAAGAGCACACCCATGGCGAGCCCCACCAGAAGCGAGGCAATGGACGCAAGGAGCGTCTCGAGCACGAGGATCAGCGAGACCTGACCCTGCCTCATACCCAGCAGCTGGTAGAGGCCAAACTCCCTCTTGCGACGCTTGACCAGGTAGTTGTTGGCATAGACCATGAGGAAGCCCAACACGAAGGCTAAAAACACCGTGACGAAGCCCATGAGCATCGCGACGGTCTTCACCATCTGACGCGTGTCCTCAGAGAGGAAGTCCGCCTGTCCGGAAATGGTATTGAACGCGTAGAACACCGTCACGCCCAGCACGAGCGTGACGAAGTAGACCGTGTAGTCGCGCAAGGACTTGCGCACATTGCCCAAGGCCAGCCTAAAGTACATCGGACTGCCCACCCCCCATCGTCGCGACGACCTCCATGATGCGATCGAAGAAGGTGCGCCGAGGCAGGTCGCCACGATGGAGCTCCGTGAAGATCTTCCCGTCGCGGATGAAGAGCACACGCCTGCAGTAGCTTGCCGCGAACGTGTCGTGCGTAACCATGAGGATCGTGGCCCTGAACTGCGTGTTCAGGGCATCGAAGCGCTCAAGGAGGAGCTTGGAGTTCTTGGAGTCAAGGGCGCCCGTCGGCTCATCGGCGAGCACGAGCGTGGGGTCGTTGATCATGGCCCTACAGGCTGCCACGCGTTGGCGCTGGCCACCTGAGGCCTGGTAGGGAAACTTGTCGAGCACCTCACGGACCCCCAGGGTCGCAGAGATGCGCTCTACGCGCTCGTCTATCTGGGCCGGCGCGACGCGGGCGATGGTGAGGGGCAGCGCCACGTTCTCGCGACAGGTCAGCGTGTCGAGGAGGTTGGAGTCCTGGAAGATGAAGCCCAGCTGCTCACGCCTGAACGTGGACAGCTGCTTGGCGCGCATGTGCGTCACGTTCGTGCCGTCGATGAGGACGCTGCCCGCCGTAGGACGATCGATGGTGGCAATGCAGTTGAGCAGCGTCGTCTTGCCAGAACCCGAGGGTCCCATGATGGCGACGTACTCACCGCGATCGATGGAGAAGGACACGCCATCGAGCGCACGGGTAGCGTTGCCAAACATCCCGCCATAGACCTTCTCGACGTTCGTAACCTCTAGTGCCTTGCTCATATTGAGCCCCTTTCCTTTGTTGCGAAGACTAGCGAGGTGATACCCAGAGGAGCACCACGATGCCGACGCATATGCCAACGTAGCAGATGGACCAGGCGATCCACTCGAAGGGTGACAGGTTGCCCGCAAGCAGGCGCTCGTTGGCCTCCCAGAGCCTCTGTGCCTTGGGGTGCATTCGCCTCATGATGTCCTCCTTGTCTTGTGTGCCAAGCTATACCATCATCTTGGTGCGAGACGGGTTGGCATACCATCGAAGCCGCTTACGAAAGGGTGACACTTTCGTAAGCTTGCATGGCGCCATGGGCAGGAGGCGGGGTAAGGTCGCGGGGCGGCGTAGACGGAAGGCGAAGCTCGGGCAGGGCGGATGGCGACGGGGCGAAGCTAGTCTAGGCGGTCCACATAGTGCATGCGGTTAGTGGGAAACGTGATGCTCACGCGCGTCCAGCTCCCCTCAACGGACTCCATGCCCACGGAGAGGCCCATCTTGTCGCAGAGCCGCTTGACCAAAAACAGCCCGATGCCCGTGGACTTGCCCAGGGTCGTCAGCCTGCCGTTCTCCCCCACGAAGCCTTTGTCGAAGACGCGAGGCAGGTCCGAGGCCGGGATACCCCGGCCGTTGTCCGTCACCTTGAGCACGACGCGCTCGTTTGCGAGGCCCTCGTCATAGCGCACTGCGGCAAAGCACAGAAGCGCCTCGTCGCGACCCCACTCCCTGGGCGCACGGTACTTTGCCGCGTTCTCTATGAGTTGACCCAGCACGAAAGCGACCCACTTCACGTCGGCAAAGACCATCATGTCCAGACCGTCTGTCCTGACGCTCACCTGCTGGTCGATGAGGGAGCGCGCGTGCGCCCTTACCGCACCATGCACGAGGGCCGAGACCTCCACCCTCCGGATCACGTAGTCGCGGTCGAGGCTGCCGGAGCGGGCATAGTAAAGGGCCTGCTCCACGTAGCCGTCTATGCGCCCCAGCTCTCGTGAGACTGTGGAGGAGGCCTGACCCGGGTTGTTATCGCACACCAGACGTGCGGCAGCGATGGGGGTCTTCACCTCGTGCACCCACGCCTCGACGAAGTCGCGGTAGTCAGCGCCCTCCGCGCGTATGACATCGACCCGTGCACGATAGTCCTGCGCGAGGGCATCCATGACCTCCCACGCGAGCTGGCCCTCGAGGAAGCGCGGCTCATCGACGAGGTCGGCCACGGCAAGGGGACTCGCCTCGTGCGGGACCAAGGCAGAGGCCACCAAAAGATTCCAGAACTCGCTCCGGGGCACGTAGCCCACGAGCAGCCTCAGGACGGCGGCCACAAGCAGGATGCCCGAGACGAGCGCGACGATGGAGTCCTCCGTGCCCACGCCCCGCAGCACCAGGACCACAATAAGCAGCGAGAGCGCGGTGATGTAGATGGCGACGGCACGGTCCCTGAGGTAGCGGAAAAAGCTCATGCCCACGGCCTATACCGAGTACCCCTGCCCGCGCCGCGTCACGAGCAGATCGCCCTTGCCAATCTTGGCGAGCGTCTGGCGCAGGCGGTTCACGTTCACGGTAAGTGTGTTGTCGTCCACGAACGCGTCGGAGTCCCACAGCTCGCACATGATGGTCTCGCGCGGGACGATGGTACCCGCATTGCGCATGAGAAGCGACAGTATGCGAAGCTCGTTCTTGGTGAGCTCGACCGTCTTCCCATCGGCAGAGGCGACAGAGCGCGACGCGTCCAAGCTGAGGCCCTTGTGCGTGAGGATGGCGCTGGTGGCGCCCCCGACGCGTCGGAGCAGCGCCTCCACGTGGGCGAGCAGAACATAGCTGCTGTAGGGCTTTGGCACGAAGTCGTCGGCACCAAGCGTCATGCACATGACCTCGTCCATCTCCGTCGAGCGGCTCGTAACGACAATTATGGGCACGCTCGCCCGCGAGCGCAGCTCTCGGCAGACAGCCGTGCCGTCAAGGCCCGGAAGGCCAAGGTCGAGCAGGGCCAGATCGGGAGAGCTTGCAAGCACGTCCTCGACCACGTTGTCAAACGAGTGAAGCACAAGGGGCTCGTGCCCGTTCTTGCTGAGCAGCTCAGAAAGGGAGCTGCGGATGGCCTCGTCATCCTCGATGACCGCTATCCTTGCCATACGTCTTACCTCACCTGTCCTGCGACACCTTCGCCGCCCCCGTCTGCCTCGTCCACCCGTGCGCGCTCGTGCAGCCCCACGCCTTGTGACGCTGACGTGCGGCCTCTCACTATAGCCGATTTCGCCATCTGTTGGGTAAGTGGGCAGGGGGTGTAAGTGGCGGAGGACGGCGGGGGCGGGGGGCAGTGAGGAAAGTGCCCCGCAGACTGGCGGGTACCGAAAAAAATTTGCCAACTGGGCAAACGTCTGGGGGAAGGTACCCGCCAGATTGGCGGGTGGTTCTGCCTCGACAGGCGGGTCGGCCTCGCCGGGTGGGGTTGTTGGCAGGCGAGTCACCCTCACCGGGGTGTGGCCGCCGGCGAGGGCACCAGTGCTCGCCCTGCTCGCCTGCCTACGCCTTGGCGAGCTTCCAGCCTATGGAGCGCTCGCGCATGTCCACGAAGCTGCGGTAAAGTCCGTCTTTTGCCATGAGCTGCTCGTGAGTTCCCTGCTGAACGATGCTCCCGCCATCGAGCACGACTATCTGGTCCGCGTCGCGTACGGTCTTGAGGCGGTGCGCGATCATGATGACCGTCTTGCCTCGCTCCAGCTCGGCGATGGCCCCCTGCAGGTCCTGCTCGTTCTCGGGATCGACGTTGGCCGTGGCCTCGTCCAGGATCACGATGGGAGCGTCCTTGAGGATGGCTCGAGCGATGGAGAGCCGCTGCCGCTCGCCACCAGAGAGCATGTCTCCCCCCTCACCGATGACGGTGTCATAGCCCTTCTCCAGAGAATCGATAAAGTCCGCGCAGCAGGCACGGCGTGCCGCCGCGACCACCTCCTCGTGCGTGGCGTCAGGACGGCCGAACTTGATGTTGTTCTCGATGGTGTCGTCGAAGAGGTAGACCCCCTGGAACACCATGGAGAAGTTCGAGAGCAGGGCGTCGACCTTCCAGTCGCGCACGTCGCGTCCGCCCACGCTCACCCTGCCCTCGCTGACGTCCCAGAACCTCGCCATGAGATGCGCGAGGGTCGTCTTGCCGCCACCGCTCGGGCCGACGATGGCACAGGAGCTTCCCTGGGGTATCGAGAGCGACACGTGCCTGATGACGTCCCTCTCGCCGTACGAGAAGGACACATCATCCAGCTCGATGTCGAAGCTTCCGGTGCCCTCGATGCCCGCCCCCTCACCCATCTTTGGGGTTGCGATCAGGTCGTTGACCTTGTCCATGCAGATGTCTATCTGACGCAGGAGACTCGCATAGGACCCGGCAAGCTCGAGCTTCGTGTAGACCATGAACGCAGCGACTATCATCAGCAGGCAGGTGCCCGTCTCCATGGTCTGACTAACCCAGCTGAAGACGGCGAGCAGGCAGAGGGCAATCGAGGCGAACTTAGTCACGAGCGTCTCGACGATCATGTAGCCGATGAAGTGCAGCTCCATCGACAGGTTCATACGCTCACATTCGTCGATGGCCCGCGAGAGCCTGCCCTCGGCGCTGTCCACGAGGTTGAAGGCGCGCACGACGGCGATGCCCTGCACGTACTCGAGGATCGCCCCCACGATGGCGCGCTGTGCGGCAACACGATGGCTCGAGATGGCATGGGAGCTGTGCTGCATGAGGGCGTTGATGGCGAGCACGCAGACAATGGTCGCCACGACAACCAAGCCGCAGCGCCAGTCCATCACGCTGAGCATGACGGCGACGATGGCGGAGAAGACCAGGCCCGAGATGACATTGGAGTACACGAGGCCTCCGACGTTCTGCACGTCGTCGAGGGTGTTGGTCATGGTGCTCGATATCTCGCCTAGGCTGTTCTTGTTGAAGTAGCCCATGGGCAGGTAGCGCATGTTGTCACCGATGCGCGTGCGCTTCTCGGCGGTCATGGAGAAGTTGCCGTCGCAGAAACATGCACTCCTGAAGTGGGACGCCACGAAGGTTCCTGCGATGGAGACAAGCATGATGACCAAGGCGGGAAGCGCCGTCTGGCCCATGTCCGCATTTCCGGCGGGGCCTGCGCTTGCATTCGCGGCGAGCGACGAGAGCACGACGGCCAGCGCCATCATCTGCCATGACTCGAAGAAGGAGGTGAGCAGGGTCCAGCCCATGCCACGCATGAGCTTGGGGGCATTCGTGCCGCCAAAGCGAAAGTACTTGATGATGGTGGAGATCATGGCTACTCCTCACCGCTGGTCGAGTTGGGGTCAGATGAGAGAACACAGGCGTCGGAAGCGTCACGGGCGCCGGTCTCGTCGGCCCCGTCGCGGGTGCCGGACCTGTCGGCCGTGTCGGCCGCGTCGCGAGCACCTATGTGGGCCAGGTACATCGCGCGATAGAGCCCACAGCCCTCCATGAGCTCGCCGTGAGTCCCCGCTGCCTCGATGCGGCCGTCGCTGACCACGACTATCCTGTCGGCGTCCGTCACGGTGGAGAGGCGGTGTGCGATCACGATGAGGGTCCTGCCTGCCACTAGCTTCGAGACGGCAGCTTCTACCTGCGCCTCACTCTCGGGGTCCGTATAGGCCGTGGCTTCGTCCAAGATCACGATAGGTGCGTCGTGCAACATAGCGCGCGCGATGGCGATGCGCTGGCGCTCGCCGCCAGAGAGGTGACCGCCGCCTCCCCCGACCACCGTCTGGTACCCATGATCAAGCCCCTCGATGAACTCGTGACAGCCGCTCTGACGCGCGGCCTCGATGACCTCTTCGTCGCTCGCCTGGGGACGCCCCATGCGGATGTTTTCCATGACCGTTTCGTCAAAGAGATAGTTGTCTTGGGACACGTAGGCGACAAGATCGCTCAGCTGCCCGGCAGACATGCGTTTGAGCGGCACGCCGCCTAAGCGGACCTCTCCCTCATCGGGGTCCCAGAAGCCCGCCATGAGCCTGGCCAAAGTGGACTTGCCTGAGCCAGAGGGTCCCACGAGCGCGGTCACCGTCCCCGGCCTCACAGAGAGGTCGATGCCGTGGATGACCTCGCCATGCCCGTAGGAGAAGTGCACGCCCGAAAGCTCGATGCCCGGGACGTCTCCTCCTGGTGTGGCTGGGGTCGTGGCACCCTCGGCGCGCGTCTGCTCCCTCTGGTCGAGCACCTCGGAGATCTGGTCAACGGTGGTGCCCACCTGAGCAAGCGCATCAAGGAAACTGATGGCGGCGTACAACGGCGGGAACACGCCCACCGAGAGTATGGCCACGAGCACGAAGGTCGCAGGGTCTATCCAACCCTGGGCAAGCATGAGGCAACCCACGGGAAGCACCGCGACGAGGGTTGCCGGCGCGACGGAGAGCGCGAGGTCCTGCCAGACCTGGCAATGAGCCATCCAATCAATGAAGGAGTGGGCGTAGTTGTCAACCGCGCGGGCGAATCTCTCGTAGGAGCTCGCCGAGCGACCGAAGGCCTTGATGACCTCGATGCCGTTCACGTATTCGACCGAGGTCTGCGCCATGTCGTTGGAGGCCGTGATCGTGCGGCCGTACCACTGCTCAAAGTCCCTCATCATCTGGCTGTAGGCAAGCACCGCAACCGGAATGGTAACGAGGGAGACGAGCGTGAGTGCCCAGTTGAGCGTCAGCATGTACACGACGACGACCACAGGCACGAGCAGATCGCTCGTCATCTCTGGAACGACATGAGCCAGGGTCGTCTCGATGCTGTCGGCCTTCTCGACCATGATGTTCTTGAGCGTGCCCGACGGCGTGTCGAGCACGTAGCCCATGGGCACGCGGGTGAGCTTGCGCGCCAAGAGGCGACGTATCTCGGAGATGGTCCTGAACGTTGCCATGTGCGAGATGGACGTGGACACGTAGTGAAAGACGATGTAGACGACATAGCACGCCGCGGCAAAGGAACACCAGCCCACATAGAACGAGAAGTCGCGGTTGTTGGAGAGCACGCCCACGACCATCTGCCCGACCGCGTAATAGGGCAGAACGTTTCCCACGACACCGATGACGGCACATATGACCGAGACGACGTAGAGCCCCCTACTCGGACCAGCCCATTCGAAGAGGCGTCCTGCGGGGTTCCTCCGCTTGGCCTTTTGCGACCCATCCGACGCATTCGTGTTGACAGACGCTTCCATGAAGCCTCCCATAAGTTAGTTACGGGTAATATCACTTAGCAATATAACAGTGTTACACAAGAAGGCAAGGGTGCGCGGGAATGTTTTTTGGCGCTCGCGATATTTTCGGTCTTGGGCGGGTGGCACAAAGAGGCGCGTGGGGGCTGCACGTGAACAGCGAGGCGCTGCAAAGGTGGCTTGTGGCGAGGGGTAGCAACTGGACGGGTACGACCGCGCCTACCGCAGGGTCAGAAGAGACCCTCACGAGTCTTGTGACGCCCATCCGACATTACCTGTCAGACGAGTGGCGCAAAGGCCAAAAAAATCAGGGGCACCCCCTCTCGAAGGCGTCCCTGCAAAACGGAGACCGTTTTTCGTAGCAAGATCATTCTCGCCCGATCGAACGTCATCGGTCAACAACTCCTAAGACAAATCATACGTAATCCTCAAAGAACCGCTTGGGCCTCCTTCGGATACCACGCTCTAATGAGCTGGATAACGTAGGTCAACCCCGTCCTTATCTGGTCACACTTCTTATAATACTCAGAGTGGCGCATGATTCGCTCTGCCAGCTGATTCATTTCGCATGCCCTCAGACAGTGAATCTCCGATGAGGCAACACAATGATGAAGGTAAAGCGCCGTCGTCAGCTGAATAAGACGGTCGTTACTGAGCTTCGACTTTGCTGTTTGCCGCGAGACCCCAGCCGCCCTAACTGCCCTTCTCACCGCATTTTGAGCTTGGTATCTTGGGATCCCGGCAGCCATGTCGTTGAGAATGCAGTTGTTGTGCCCACAAGCATTCCTGATGCCCTTGGCTGATTGGAGCAGATAGTAGTCATCCCTCATGTCCTTGTCATCATATCGACCAGCACAGAACCTCCAGAGCTGATTGAACCTACCAAAGGGTATGAGCTCGAGAAATGCCCAGATGGGGTATCCGGTGCCCCCGTAGTGTCTGATGATCCCGTTCGTGTAGGGTCCATCCTTACCGCGATTAATCTCGTCGTAAACTATGTTTATCGGCCTACCCCTCTCGTCAGTCCTCTCGCAAGATGAAAGGAAGTCGCGGACTATGCCATAGCCGTCCTCATTGTGGTCCTCGATTGAATTGAGCAACCGCATCTTGAAAAAGTGCTCTATCTCAAGAGAGAGTGGCATGATCTGATAACGTAAGTGCATGTCGATGGTTGCGAGATCGACAAGCATCGCGAAGTCAAGATTGACGTACCTGCCCTTGCTTGGCCCGTCAGAGACGCGTTCGAACCCATGTCGGTAGGACCGCAGCCGGTAATAGTTGTTATTCCGGCGCAAGTAGTCAGCTGCCTCATCGGCATGCATGATCTCGAATTGCACGCCATTGTTGCGCATATGTTCGATCTGTTCCTCAACTTTAAGCAGCGGATGGCTTTTCATGACCGTAATATCTCCTTCATGATTATGCCTCGGGATTGTACCGATGGACGAGGCAAAAGAGGCTCTCACGAGTCTTGTAACGCCTGCACGGCACCAGCTGCCGATCCCTGCGGCTCCTGCGGCTCCATCAGCGCACGGGCCCCCTCATAGTAGAAGCGACCGTACTGCGTCATGAAGGCGCGCGCCTCCTCTCGCCCCACACCCCGCACGATGGGTTGGAGGAGCGCTTGAAAAAACTGACGCGCAATGACCTCAAGCACGAGGGGATTTGGGTCTCGTACGTCCCAGCCCGCCGCGCGCAGCTCAGATCCGTATGCCCGCGTACTCCTTACCTCAAGCTCGGCAAGGCAATCGAGGTCGCGCTCCCACCTGGTCGCGACGGGATGTTGGGCTATGAGGGAGAACTCGTCGTGATGGTCATAAATGTAATCGATGATACGCAGCTGGACGTGTTCCTCGTAGGCACCCATGTTGGAAAAGCTGCGCTCCTCTATGGAGCGTGACTCGAACTCGACGAAGGCCCGCTGGCACAGCTTGCAAAGTCCCTCGCCCACGTTGCCGACCGCCGCACCAAGAAGGGCCTCCTTACTGGAGAAGTACCCGTAGATGGCGCCAGTCGTGACACCCGCCTCTGAGGCGATGGACCTCAGCGACGCCTCATGGAATCCCTTGGAGAGAAACTCTCGCCGCGCGGCGGCAACGATGGCATCTCGCGTGTTTGCGACGCCCCGTCCGCCACCCCCTATGCCAACCATCCGCTCCTCCGCACCTCCCATGCGACGCCAATACCGCAACCCACCCTGCAGGCAGTCTACCATGCCGTTAGTGCCCCGCAGGCTGCGAGGCACTAACGGCATGGGCTCAACTGGGCAAACGTCCAAAGGATAGTGCCCCGCAGATTGCGGGGCACTTAGCGCCAAGTCCGCGCGCAACGCTACTCCGCCGCCCGGCAACGTCAGGTGGCGGGACGACGTATGACCAGGCAGAGGGGCGAGGCCAGGGCACCCTCAGCGCGGGTGCGCGATGTCCAACACCTCGTCACAGCGCCGCGCTATCTCCAGGTCATGGGTCACGACCACAATGGACTTCCCCAAGCGCTCGCGCATCGAGAGGATGAGACCAAACACCTCATGGGCGAGCCTCCTGTCAAGGGAGCCGGTCGGCTCGTCGGCAAGGACGACGTTTCCCGGCTTGAGCATGCAGCGGGCAATGGCGACACGCTGCTGCTCACCCCCAGAGAGGACGTTGACCCTGGTCCTCTCGCTGCCCTTGAGGCCCACCGCCTGAAGCGCACGGCGGATCTGCTCTGCCTGCTCGGCGCGGCTCGCCCTGGCATAGTGCATACCAATCAGGAGGTTGTCGGCAACGGTGCGGTTGGTGACGAGCGCGTTGGTCTGGAACAGGTAGTTGATGTAATCCCTTCGCATGTGCGTGGCGCGACCCGAGTTGATGCGCGGCGCAGGCTCCCCGTTGATGGTCAGCGTGCCGGACGTGGGCTCCTCGAGCAAGCCGAGGATGTTCAGCAGCGTAGACTTGCCCGAGCCCGAGGGACCCATGACGGCCATGACCGCCGCCTGGGCGAGCGTAAGGTCAAGGTCGCTGAGCACAATGCGAGAGCCGAAGTTCTTCCCCAGCTTTCTTGCGACAAGCGAGGCCGCCTTGGTGGCGTTGGTGGCGGCAGCAGTCCCGCCTCGGGCGGTAGCGGCGGTGCTGGCAGCGGCGGCGAGGGTGGTAGCGATGGTAGCCATACTCTACTCCTTTAGCATGAGGTTGAGCTGCTTCAGGCTGTTCGCGCGCACGTAGATGGCAAGGGCGAGCAGCTGCGTCACGAGCATGAACAACACGTAGACCACGCCGAGCGTCGAGCGCTGGACGAGCATGACGGCAAAGCCACAGGCGGATGCCAGGCACACCAGCAAAAACGGCAGCGGGTAGATGCGCAGCACCGGGTAGCCCATGAGGCGCTTGACGGCAACTTCCTCCCCGTAGATGTACTGGTAGGCAGCTATGAGCCCCAGCACGAGAGCCACGAGCAGCACGGAGGTGAAGAGGCAGACGCCCCCGAACAGCCTGAACGTGAGCCACAGTGTCTTGGTGAGGCCCTTGACGAACTCCGCCGTGCTCACGAACTCAGGCTCGTTGTCCTTGAGGTCAAAGCGCTCAAGCGTCTCCTCGGAAAGCGCGGTAGACAGCCTGTCCTGCCTCAGTTTGACCCAGCTGTTGTTCAGGTCGCCGGCACCCAGGCTCATGCTCTCCACGTACGTCATGTTCTCGGACGTGCAGATGAGGATGACGGAGTCGTTGGAGCTCTGAGGCGCAGTGGGGTCGGTGTCCCAGTTGAAGAGACTGACGGAAGGGTCGTAGCGCACGAACTTACACTGCCCGACGTCGTCAAACTTCGTGTGAATGTCACTCTTGCCCCTGGTCTCCACCGAGAGCCTGGTCTCGTATGACTCGATCTCTCCCGCGAGCCCGGCGTCGAGCGTGCTCGGCACAAGGTAGACGCGCACCCCGTCATGCGCCTCGCGCACCAGCTCGTCATCTAGGACAAACCCCTGGCTTCTCAGGTAGTTGGGCGACGCCGTATACATGCGGTACGGCGAGGAGGGCACGTTCTCGTATGTTCCCTCCTCCCGGAGGTTGTCCAGCATCTCCTGGGTCCAGAGCGTCGTGCTTACCGCATAGACACCATCCTCGTCTGCCTGGGAGGCGTACCAGCTATAGAAACACTGACTCAAGTAGCTCGACTGTCCCGTGACGCTGCTGGCGTCGTTCCCTACCTTCCTCGTCTTAAGGATATACAGGTCTGACACCCGTGCCCACTGGGTGGCAATCTGGGCGTTCTTCTCGATGCCACCCATCACGCCGTCCAGGTAGTTGCCGCTCCAGTCGGCCACACAGGTGCACGCAAGGTAGAACAGCAGCAGCACGACGATGGCCACCCGCCGGGAGACCTGGTTTCGTATCGCCGCGACCGGGGCCGCACACAGCGTGATGAGTCCCGCCACAGCAGAGAGCAAGAGCACGGCGAGCAGCACGAGCAGCCCCGCACTCGCCATGAAGGAGAGGTACGCGGGCGAGCCGAGCGTGCCCTCGCTGGCGACAAGCCCAACGGCTACCCCCAGGGGGGCCGCGACGCAGGCAAGCAGCAGCCAGCCAAGGCTCTCCTGCACCCAGAACTCCAAGCGAGACCATCCGCAGAGGAGGTGAGTGCCCATGGCGCGCAGGCCCATGAGGTCCGAGACCACAAAGAGGGCAAACAGCAGCGCCAAACTCGCCACGGCAAGGCCGAGGGCAAGGATGGGAGCCAACCCAAGATCCACCCTTTCCCCGTGCAGCGGGCTTGACATCGACTCCACCGAGATGCCAGACACCTCCGCCACAGCCGCGCTCAGCTCGCGAAACTCCCCGGGGCTCAACCCCAGCACGCGGTAGCTACCGTTTACGGTGCCCGTCTGCTCGATGAGGTTATCGAGCCTCGTGACGACGACCTTATCGCCCATGATGGTGGGCAGCCCCTCCACCTCGTCCACCTGCGAGACATCGAGCCCCAAGGTAGCGGTGGGTGAGGGGCTCCCAAGCAGCCTCCCGAGCCGTTCGGCATCCAAGACGCGCTCCCCCATGAAGGAGAGCGTAAGACCGTCGGACTGCGCGGCCACGTCACCATAGATGCCTATCTTGACATAGCCGAACGACAGCGTATCCGCGTCCGCCTCACGATTCCCGATGCCCCTGTCAACCCTCACGATGACCGCATGCCTCGTGCCGATGTAGTCCGAAAGCGTCTGCCAAGTCTGGTCCTGCACGTCACGTTTGACGCCAGAGAGGTCTAGGCTCACGCCCTCTTCGGGGTAGCTGGAGGCTGCATCAAGATATGCGTCGGAACAGCGAAAAATGAGCAGTGTTGACACCGAGAGGGAGAGCAGAAGGATCACGACTGTCTTGGCGCACGCAACGAGCTTGGTCATAGGTCATGGACCCCTTCGTTTACTGCCTGGCAAATGGTTAGCCACACCTTGGTTTGTAGTATCTAACTTGAAGTTCAAGCTGTCAACGTCCTTCGGCCTTCCCATGCTTGCAAAAGCGTAAGGCAAGGGTAAGCCATATCGATGGCAGCCTCACCTCACAAGATGGAACATGGTATGCAACGAACGCGCGCCAGAGCGCCAGCGACCTTGGGACCTGTGGCGCGCTCCTTGACCACCTCGATATCGTAAGGACGTGCAACCATGCGTTTCCTCATGAGCTACTCGAGCAGCTTCACGACCGCGCTGAGCCTCTGGCCCCTCGCCTCTCTCATCCTGACCGTGCCCATCCTAGCCTTCCTGTATCACCGCGACGGTCGCCTGCACCTTCGGGCGACGGCGGGGGCCTACCTCTCGGTCCTCTACGCGCTGTCGCTCGTGTGCTTCACGCTTCTCCCCCTTCCTACGGGAAACTCCGGACTGGGCATCAGCTACGGCATCGCGCCGCAGCTAAACCCCCTGGGGTTTGTGGGTGACCTGCAGAAGGACGGAGTCTCGGCCATCCCGCAGATAGTGGCGAACATAGGCTTCTTCGTGCCTCTTGGCCTCGTCTTTGGCCGTGGGTTTGGCTGGAGCCTGAAGAGGTCCATGGCACTTGGGCTCCTCGTTTCGCTGCTTATAGAGACGGCGCAGCTCACGGGACTCTTCTTCCTGTATCCACACGCATACCGCACCTTCGATGTGGACGATCTGCTCTGGAACGTCTCGGGCACGGCCATCGGCTGGAGCTGTGCGCAGGCCCTGGAGTGTGCGCTGCCCTCCCGCAGGGTCGAGTTTGCCAACGTCACGCACATGCCCAGCCTGCTTCGCCGCACCGTGGCCTTCTGCCTGGACATGGCGCTCGTTGGCGTCGCGACTGTGGGTACGTATATAGCCGCTCGGGTAGCCCTGTCTTTGGTGGGGGCAAGGCCGGTCGCCGCCGATCTCGCTGCGATCGCGGCCGCCGGCCTCGCCTTTCTCGCCGTCGAGGGTATCGTACCGTGGCTGCACGACGGATCGACCCCCGCAGGCGCCGTGGTGCGCATGAGCTGCCAGACGACGGACCGCACGCCTGGGCGCCGCCTCGCGTTCTACGCGGCGCGCCTGATCACCCTGACATCGGCACTCGCCTTCGCCCCCGTCGTCATCCCCATCATGGCCATCAGCTGGCTTCTCCGCCGACAGATGCCCTACGACTTCATCTAAGGCGCTGCAAGTGTGCTGCGAGCACAGCATGGGACGAGTCCGACGTGAGCGCGGTGCAGGCGGCGAGCGCAGTGCGCCCATCGCGAAGTGAGTGATTCACTCACATCGAGAGTATGTTCAACAACTCTCTGAGCAGCGGATATGTAATTTGTTACCTAAGGCATACACCGTCTGAGGGTGCAAAAACCACTCACATCGCGGTGACGAAGTGAGTGATTCACTCACAACGCACAGTCGTGTGCTCCAGATAACAGGATAAGTTCAGCTATGATGCACTCTGACTCGGCCGTGCTGGCGTACGCCGTAATGTCACGAGTCCCACAGCAAGACAACCCGCATACCGCTATCGATCGTGACATGGGGAGCCACAAGCTCGTAACGCTTAACGAACCCTCAATCCCTGTGCATACCACAGGCGAGTCGGGGTATCAGGATTACGGCATAGCTACGGCACACTGAATTGGGAGGTCTCCATGGGTGGTCTCAAGTTGCTGAAGAGCAAGGTGTTTATCGGCCTTATCTGCCTGGTGATTGGTGGCGCAGGAGTTCTCGCCATCCAGAACCTCAGCCCAAAAAACACGTCAGATGGTCCGAAGATAGTGGAGGCATCCACCATCTTCGAGCGGATCCAAGCGCAAAACGAGATGGTCGGCGCCTCTCAGCGCTACAACATCACGGAGAAGGCGAGCAACGACAACACGATGGACACGTTCCTCGGACGCATACACGTGCCCTTCACCGAGAACAGCTTCTGGTATCGCTACGTGGGCACCATCAAGGCTGGCGTAAACTTGGCAGATGCGAATTTTAGCAAGAAGGATGACGGCACGATCGTCGCGTCCCTGCCTGCTCCTTACATCATCTCGAACACACCCGACAAGGACGCGTCGGGGGTACTTGAGGAGAATAACAACATCCTCAACCCCATTCACATCGAGGACATCGATGCCTTCATGAAGCAGTGCGTGGAGAAGAGTGAGTCCGAGTCGATCAGCAACGGACTGTACGACGAGGCGAAGAAAAACATCGAGAAGAACATAGAAGGCATGTTCCAGGCGGCCCTCGGCCCCGATACCAAGGTCACCTTCGAATGGAGGTAGCGCCATGAAGAAGCGTATCACCATCATCGTGGTAGTCATCCTGCTCCTGCTCGTGGCGTTCGTCGTCTTCAATAACGCAGTCCTCTCCTGGAGCTAGGACGAGGGCGCTACGCGACGGGTCTCATACGTCTCATACACGAGAAGTCCTGCAGCCACGCCCTTGGGGAGCGAGCGGAGACGATAACGGGCTGCACACATGAGAGGTCCCTATCGATCCCAGCTATAGCCAGTCACCTAAAATATGTGGGACATGTCAGGTTGACCTCAGAGATAGGGTGCCGCTACACTTAGTCCATGTTTGACGTAAGGGAACATACCACGCGTTTGATGGCTGCGAGAGCCGTGCAGATGCCCAAGCCCGGGCACCTCCTCTTGGCTTACGCCGAAGGGGGACCGGGCACCTCTTTGAGTTAGCCCTCGGCAGAGGGCGACCTCCCTGTCCGGGGCAGGAACGAAGCACTGACAAAGCGCTTTTGCCAGCGATGCGAGTTCCTCCCGTCAAGCGCAGTCGGCATTGAGCGGAGCCAGGCACGTCATGATTTCCTTGCAGCACCTCACAAAAACCTACGACGCGAGCGCGAGTGGCGACCACGCCTTGAGGGACGTGTCCTTAGACATCCCCGATGGCGACGTCTTTGGCGTCATAGGCATCTCGGGCGCAGGGAAGTCGACACTCGTTCGCTGCATCAACCTGCTCGAACGCCCCACGTCAGGTCGCATCGTGGTCGATGGGAGCGACGTGACGGAGCTTGAGGGCGCCGAGCTTCGCCGCTATCGCCGCCGCATGGCCATGATCTTCCAGGACTTTGGCCTGCTTGCCCAGAAGACCGCCCTCGAAAACGTCTGCTTTCCCTTCAAGGCGAGTACAGGACGCGTCACGGCCGACAACCGCAGACGCGCGCTGGAGCTGCTCGACCAGGTGGGACTCGCCGACAAGGCGTCGTCGTGGCCCGCCCAGCTTTCCGGTGGCCAGCAACAGCGCGTCGCCATCGCCCGCGCGCTCGCCTGCGAACCCGAGTACATCCTCTGTGACGAGGCGACGAGCGCGTTGGATCCTGCGAGCACCGCGTCGGTCCTCTCGCTTCTCAAGCGGATCAACGATACGGCGGGTGTCACCATCGTAATCATCACGCACTCCATGGACGTCGTCCGCCAGGTGTGCAAGAGCGTCGCCGTGCTGTCGCACGGCAAGCTGGTCGAAAGGGGAAGCGTGGACGAGGTCTTCTCGAACCCCCAGAACGAGACCACAAAGGCACTGCTCGGAAGGGTGAGCTGGAATGACTGACGCCATCCTCTCATTCTTGCGAGACTTTGGAGCACTTTTGGGACAGGGCATCGCAGACACCCTGGCGATGCTCTTCGTCTCGACTGCCATTGCCTACGTGTTGGGCATCGCCTTGGGTGTTGTCCTCTACGTAAGCGCGCCGGGCAGCCTAAGGCCCATGCGCGCTCTGTACTCCGTGCTCGGGTGGATCGTCAACATGGCGCGCTCCATCCCGTTCATCATCCTGATCGTCTCGGTCATCCCCATGACCAAGGCCATCGCAGGCACCACGGTCGGCGTCCGGGGCGTCATCTTTCCGCTCGTGCTCTCTGCCGCGCCCTTCGTGGCACGCATGATCGAACAGTCCCTTGCCGAGGTTCCGCACAACTCCATCGAGGCAGCAGAGGCCTGCGGTGCGTCACTTCCGCGCGTTGTGTTCTCGGCACTTCTGCCCGAGGCGTTGCCCTCCATCGTGCGCGGCGTGGCAGTCACGCTCATCTCGGTCTTGGGTTACACGGCCATCGCGGGCGCTGTCGGCGCAGGCGGCCTGGGAGACATCGCCATCCGCTATGGCTACTACCGCTACCAAGACGAAGTGATGCTCGTCACCATCGTCCTGCTTATCGCGTTGGTCCAGCTCATCCAGACAAGCTGCGACCTCATCGCCAGGCACATCGATCACAGGTAACCACAAGGATCCGCACGAGCGCATATCCAAATACCCAAGCGAATCATCACCACCATTCTATGGAAAGGAACTGCCATGCCAGACATCACCAGAAGGGACTTCATCCTTACCGCCGCTGCCGCTTCCTCCGCCATCCTGCTCGGGAGCGCGCTCACGGGCTGTGGCTCCACCGGCGCCAATGGCCCGGGGACTGCTAAGAGGCTCACCGTAGCGGCATCACCCACGCCACATGCCAAGATCCTCAGCGAGTTCGCGGCACCCAAGCTCAAGGACCAGGGCATCGAGCTTACGGTCAAGGAGTACACCGACTATATCATCCCCAACCAGGTCACCAGCTCAGGAGAGGTGGACGCCAACTACTTCCAGCACATCAACTACCTCGACAATTACAACGAGAAGAACGGCACCGACCTCGTGGGCGTCGCGGCCATCCACTATGAGCCGTTCGGCATCTACGCCGGCACGTCATCCGACCTCTTGAGCATCGCAGACGGCGCTCAGATCGCCGTCCCCAACGACCCCACCAACGAGGGTCGCGCGCTGCTGCTCCTGCAGCAGGAGAAGATCATCCGCCTGAGTAATCCCAACGACCTTGAGGCCACGGCGACCAGCGTTGCCGACAACCCCCACAATGTACGGCTCGTCGAGGTCGAGGCAGCCGCCGTCCCACGTCAGCTGCAGGATGTCAACTTTGCCGTGATCAACGGCAACTACGCCATAGAGGCCGGCATGCACGCGTCTGACGCCTTGGCCGTCGAGTCCGCCCAGGGCGTCGCGGTGCAGCAGTATGCCAACTACATCGTGACTACGCCCGACAAGAAGGACGACGAGCGCATCGCCGCGCTCGTGAAGGTGCTCACCTCGGATGACTTCAAGAAGTATCTCTCAGATACCTATGGGAAAGACGTGCTGCCGGTCTAAGGTGCGGTAGACAGAGAAGGGATAGGACCGCAGGATCGCGCCTCGCGGCGTACGGCGTCGTGAGGCGCGATGCTCCATGGGCGCGGCGCCCGAGTCGGATGGGCAACCCGACTCGGGCGCCCAGGCAAGTGGCCCGCGCAGCGCCGGCGCCATTTGCGTCACCGGCGGCAGAATTACAGGATGTCGATGTACTCCCCGGCAAGCACCTTGTTCATGCTTCTCACGGCACAGAACTTCCCGCACATGGAGCAGGTCTCGCTGTGGTCGTCCTCGGGAGCGCGGCTGTCACGTATCGCCCTCGCAACCTTGGGGTCGAGGGCCTCCTTAAACTGTGCGTCCCAGTCAAGGACGCGGCGGGCGTCCGCCATGCGCTCATCACGCTCCTGCGACCCCGGGATCCCCTTGGCGATGTCTGCCGCATGCGCGGCTATCCTGCTGGCGATGATGCCTTGGCGCACGTCATCCACGTTTGGCAGGGCAAGGTGCTCGGCTGGCGTCACGTAACACAAAAACGCCGCGCCCGCCCAGGCGGCGATGGCGCCTCCGATGGCCGCCGTAATGTGGTCGTAGCCTGGCGCGATGTCAGTCACGAGAGGTCCGAGCACGTAGAAGGGGGCACCCTTGCAGATGGTCTGCTGCACCTTCATATTGGCGGCTATCTGGTCCATCGGCACGTGTCCCGGACCCTCCACCATCACCTGGACGTCCCTGTCCCAGGCGTGCTGCGTCAACTCACCGAGCCTCAGGAGCTCCCCCATCTGGCAGCCGTCCGTGGCGTCGGCGAGACAGCCCGGTCGACACGCGTCGCCGAGGCTTATGGTCACGTCGTGCTCGTGGCAGATCGTAAGAATATCGTCGTAGCGCTCAAGGAAGGGGTTCTCCTCTCCGGTCATGGCCATCCACGCGAACACGAGGCTCCCTCCACGACTCACGACGTTCATCTTGCGCCCTCCCGCGCGAATCTCGTCGATGGTCTTTTTGGTGATGCCGCAGTGCAGGGTGACGAAGTCGACGCCATCCTCTGCGTGCAGGCGGACCACGTCAACGAAGTCGTCGGCGCTGAGCGTGGCGAGATCGCGCTGGTAGTGAATGACCGCGTCGTAGACGGGGACGGTGCCCACCATCGTGGGGCACTCGCGGCAGAGCTTGCGCCTGAAAGGTTGCGTGTCGCCGTGGCAGGAGAGGTCCATGATGGCCTGTGCGCCGAGCTTGACGGCGCTTCTGACCTTTTCCATCTCGATGTCGTAGTCTTTGACGTCACGGCTGACACCAAGGTTGACGTTGATCTTAGTCCTGAGCATGCTCCCAACGCCGTTTGGGTCCAGGCACGCGTGCGCGTGGTTGGCCGGGATGATCACCTTGCCCTCGGCGACCCAGGCGCGAATCTCCTCGGCTGTCCGGTACTCCTTCTTTGCCACCACCTCCATCTGGGGTGTGACGATGCCCTTGCGAGCCGCTCCCATCTGGGTGTCTAGCTCCTCCATAGCTCCCTTTCCTTTCCGTTATGCATCACGTAAGCGGACGTCAGCCGCCAACCGGCCCCTCGGCGTAGCCGCCCGTAAGGGCAAAGGCGTGGTTCATGGGACCACTTCCCTGCCCAAGGTCGAGCATCGCCAAGAGGGCGTCCGTAACGTAGGACTTGGCGCGGCGGGTGGCCTGCGTGAGGTCGAAGCCCTTGGCGAGGTTCGAGGCGATGGCGCTCGAGAGCGTGCAGCCAGTACCATGCGTGTTTGGATTGTCGATGCGCCGAGCCTTGAGCCAGTGAGCGCTGCCGCACGACCAGAGCAGGTCGTCGGCATCGGTGTCGCTCAGGCCATGCCCACCCTTGCAGAGCACGGCGCAGCCGAAGCGCGTGGCGATGCCCTCGGCTGCGGCAAGCAGGTCTGCGGCGGTCTTGATGCGAAGGCCCGAGAGGACCTCGGCCTCGGGGATGTTGGGGGTGATAACGTCCACGAGCGGGATGAGCCTCTCCTCAAGGACGGCAACGGCGGCATCATCGATGAGCCTCGCCCCGCTCGTCGCGACCATCACGGGGTCGAGGACCACGTTTCTCGCCTCGTGATGACGCAGGCGATCGGCGATGGTAAAGACGAGGGAAGGCGAGCTCACCATGCCAATCTTTACCGCGTCGGGCCTGATGTCCGCAAACACCGCGTCTATCTGTGCCGCCAGAAACTCGGGCGTGACATCCATGATGGCCGTCACACCCATCGTGTTCTGGGCAGTCAGCGCCGTGATGGCGCTCATGGCAAAGACCCCGTTCAGGGTCATCGTCTTGATGTCCGCCTGGATACCGGCTCCCCCACTGGAGTCGCTCCCGGCGATGGTCAGCGCTGTTTTCATCTGGTACCTCCCTCGCGTAAGTTCTTCCCGATCGCAGAGACGATGGCCGCACCTTCTCGAAAGTCATCGAGATGGACGTCGACCGTCGCCCTGATGGCGTCCTGGTCCGCTGCGCTCGCCTCGTCTTGGATGGCGCAGGTGGGAAAGCCCGCCTCGTGGGCGCAGCGCAGCGCCAGGAGCGTGTCCTCGACGACAAGCACGTCTTGGGCAGGAAGGCCCAGATGCTCGGCGGCCATGCGGTAGATCTTCGGCTGTGCCTTGGTGGTCGCGTAGTCATCACAGGAGAGCAGGCACTCAAAGCAATCCCAGACGCCTAGGCGCTCGAGGGCGAGACGCCCCAGCGCGGGGTCACCCGCAGTCGTGAGCAGCATGCGCACCCCCGCCTCCCGAAGGCCCAAGACGAACTCTCTTGCACCTGGCTTGAGGCGGACCTCCTCGCGGTAGAAGCCCTCCAGGATGGCAGAGATCCCCTGGCGCACCTGCTCGGGCGACTGAGAGAGGCCGTAGCGCTTCCTCATGTACGCAACTCCCTCGTCGAGGGTCAGCGTAAAGAGTCGCTCTGCAAGGTCTGGACCAGCCCTCACGCCGATGGAGGCGAGGTAGCGCCCGGCAAGACCGTCCCAGATGCCCGTGGAGTCGAGCAGCGTGCCGTCGATGTCAAAAGCGGCCCCGCGAACCTTGCGAACCCCAAAGGCCTCGCGGGCCCCGCGAACGGCGCATACCTCGCGAGCCTCGCGGATCATACGCCCAGCACCTCTCTGACCCTGGCCCTGAGCTCGCGCGTCGCCGCCTCGACGTCCGGCTGGGCAAAGATGGCCGATATGACGGCCACGCCACAGATGCCCGTTCCCGCAAGCTCCCCCACGTTGGCGGCCGTGATGCCTCCGATGGCGACGACGGGAATGCTGACCGCCTCGCAGATGGCTGCGAGCTCCTCGCGACTGATGACGTCGGCGTCCGCCTTAGAGCCGGTGGGAAAGACAGCTCCCACGCCGAGGTAGTCAGCTCCGGCTCGCTCGGCAGCGCGGGCCTCCCCCACCGTGTTTGCCGAGACACCCAAGATCCTGCCCTCGCCGATGTGCCACCTGACCGCAGCTGCCTCCATATCGCCCTGCCCTACGTGCACGCCGTCCGCCTCGCACGCGAGGGCGAGCTCCACGTCATCGTCCACCACGAACGGCACGGCCTGGGAGCGGCAGAGTCCTCGCAGCTCACGGGCCTCGGCAAGGTACTCGTCCTGGGGAAGGGCCATGTCGTCCTTCTCGCGGACCTGTATGAAGGTCGCACCACCTCGCAGGGCCTCCCTCACACACGAGTCGAGCGTGCGCTCGCCCAGCCAGTGGCGATCCGTCACCGCATAGAGCGCGAGCGAGTGTGCGAGCCTCTCCCTGTCAAGGCGGCCAGCGGGCCCTCCTGCGGCCGTCGCCGTGCCCGAACGTCTATCGGAGCTCATAGCACGCCTCCCTGTCAAGCTGCTCGCCGTCGATGTTGTAGATGGCGTCGATGATGCGGTTGCGGTAGGTGGCGTTGCCATCGCCCTCCTGCATGCGAGACCAGCCGACCTCACCGGCAAGACCCATCAGGCAGACGGCGGCCGCAGCTGCCTCAAGCTTGTCCTTGGGGTTGGCGATAAGATAGGCGCATAGGACCCCCGAGAGCATGCAGCCCGTACCCGTGACCCTGCCCATCTCGGCACGTCCGTTACGGATGACATAGCAGGTCTCCTCGTCTGCCACGAGGTCGATCGCCCCCGTGATTGCGACGATACCTCCCACCTCACGGGCATAGCCCTTGGAGAAGGACACCATCTCGTCGAGCCTGGCGTCGGTCACGGCGTCGGCGGCGCTGGCGTCGACGCCCCGTGTCGTGGCACTGCCGAGGGCCAGAGCCTTGAGTTCGGAGACGTTGCCTCGAATGGCATCGAAGCCGACGGTGTCCACCAGCTCAGAGGCGATGCGCGTGCGCAGCTCGCTCGCGCCAGCCGCCACGGGGTCGAGCACCCTGGCGTGGCCGAGCTCGCGCGAGCGCCTACCCGCAATGCGCATGGCCTCTATCGTCTGGCTGTTGAGGTTGCCTATGTTGATGTTGAGACCGCCGCAGATGGTGGTGATGTCCTCGACGTCCTCGGGCTCATCGGCCATGATGGGACTCCCGCCGCAGGCGAGCACCGCATTTGCGACGTCGTTGATGGTGACGTAGTTGGTGATGTTATGCACGAGCGGCGTTGTCTTACGTACATTGCACAATCGATCAGAAAACATGGCCTCAGGCTCCTCTCACAGAACAAGCGGACGCACCCTTTCCGGGTGTGCCCGCTTGGACGAGAGCTCGCGTGGCCGTCTGAAGCCGCAGTCCCTACGCTGGCATTACCCAGATCAGGTTCTTGGGTCGAATGATTGGGTCATTCCTCTCAGCCGGGCCAAATCCCCAGCTCCCCGTATGTTTCCATTATAGCAGAGGTGGACCGGGAGACAAGGCAGCTGGTAGAAGGGCATGAAAGCCACCGAGTTTCCTACCGTCTTTCTCGTCCATGGAGTCCATCTCGACAGGATGAGCACAGTCCACCCAGTCCACGACGCTAACCTAAATCCACGCCCACAGGTGGATTGTTAGGTGGACTCTAGAGCCGAAATACTGAAAAAGGTAAGGCTCTTCGGGGGTTCGTGTGGGTTGACGCCCCGGTGAAAACGCCAACCTAGCGGCGGCGCCACCACTCGC
>ERZ773042.282-NODE-282-length-38102-cov-11.152864_pt1 | contig 38102 bp, 29 predicted proteins | sample MGYA00511664_ERZ773042 | MGnify/ENA primary metagenome ERZ773042 (study PRJEB29015, sample SAMEA2737984) | human oral metagenome | biome: human oral; feature: human-associated habitat; material: dental | place: China | collected 2036 ... | reverse complement strand
GCTCTACAAAAATATAAACTGACGATGATATTGCACAATCAAATTGTTAAAGTTCATCTTAAGCTGGCCTGAAGCATCGTTTGCTCCACTTTACATATTCGTAAATCGTTGCTTTAACTCGCACTCCAGCAACCAGACTTAATACCAATCTTACCTTATCTGATTGACTAGGTCAATAGCTTTTCACTATTATTTTGTTGCGAAAAATACAACGATAGCTACAAATATCCCTAAAACTATCCCAGCCGCCACTTCAATAGGCGTATGCCCGTGTGCTACTTGAATACGAGGCAGCGTACTTTTTTGCTCGTCAAGCAATTGATTCAGCGTATCGCCTTGTTGCCCCGAAGAAAAACGTACCATTACCGCATCATAAACAATAATCATCGCCAACCAACAACTAATTGCAAACTGCACTGTATCAACTCCATCATACAACCCAATCGTAGCTGCTAATGCCACCATCGTAGCTGCGTGAGCGCTCGGCATACCGCCTGATAGTAACAAGGAAGAGCGCGGATTTTTATTAAACACTCGGCGATTACGGCCCATTAAATGGAAAATATGCTTTGACCCCTGAGCCAGCGCCCAAGCCAGCAAAGGTATCAGCAGATACCGCATTAAGCACCCTCGCTCTGCGAACGCTCTTCCATAAGACCAATGGACGAGACTGCGTCATTGCCATCCAGCCGCATAATCGTCACGCCTTGCGTTGTCCGGCCAAGTAATTTAATATCTTTCAGACTCAGACGGATTGTCTGGCCGTTCTGCGATACTAAAATGGCGTCTGTCATACCCGGATCAATAGTTTGCACCGAAATAATTGGACCAGTTTTCGCCGTAACGACTGCCGCTTTAATACCAACGCCGCCGCGCTTATGGGTTGGGAAATTTGCCGCTTTAGTGCGTTTACCAAAGCCCTTCTCGCTAATCACCAACAACGTCTGACCGTCGCTCGTTACGACATCCATACCGACCACGCAATCATTCGGACGCAGACGGACGCCGCGGACGCCGCGAGCTGACCGCCCCATCGGCCGCGCATCTTTTTCATTGAAACGAATCGCTTGTCCAGCGGATGTTGAAATAATTACATCATTTTCGCCATTCGTCTTCTTTATCCAGCGCAATTCGTCGCCATCATCCAATTTAATCGCGATAAGCCCATTCGTCCGAATATTTGCATAATCTTCCAAAGGAGTCTTCTTAACAGTACCATTCTTAGTCGCCATAAACAGATAGCCAGTATCTTTAGAGCCTTTCTCGTGCTTAATGATGGCTGTAATTTTTTCCTCTGGCTGCAATTGCAGCAAATTAACTGCTGCCACTCCTTTGGCATTCAAGCCGGCAGCTGGCACTTCATAAGCCTTTAAGCGGAAAATACGGCCCTTATTCGTAAAGAATAACAGATAGTCATGCGTACTAGCAGGCACAATTTGCGCAATAATATCCTCTTCTTTGGTTGTCATGCCACGCTTGCCTTTACCGCCGCGGTTCTGCTTGCGATAGTCGCTGGCTAGCGTCCGCTTAATATAATTTTCTGTTGTAAGAAGCACAACAGCATCTTCTTCCGGAATCAATTCCTCGTCAGAGAACTTGCCCAGTTCATGATTGATAATTTTACTGCGCCGCTCATCGCCGTATTTTTCTTTCATCGCGACCAGTTCTTCCTTAACGACCCGTAAAATCTCATTTTCATCTGCCAAAATCGCTTCCAATTTACGAATCAATTCGTGCAGCTGTTTTAGCTCGCTTTCAATTTTATCGCGCTCCAGACCCTGCAGACGACGCAGTTGCATCGCTAAAATTGCTGCCGCCTGAATTTCCGACAAACCAAACCGATCCATCAGCCGCTTGTCAGCATCGTCGTAGCTTTCGCGAATCGTCTTGATTACCTCATCGATATGATCAAGCGCGATCTTTAGTCCCTCCAGGATATGCGCCCGCTCCTTAGCTTTGCGCAGCTCAAATTCGGTCCTGCGGCGAATCACCCCCTGCCGATGCTTGATAAACTCTGCCAAAATTTCTTTCAAACCCATCACCCTAGGCTGAATACCATTCACTAAGGCCAGTACGTTGTAATGAAACGACGTTTGCAACCCAGTTAGCTTATATAGTTGGTTAAGAATCTTCTTCGGGTAGGCGTCTTTCTTTAATTCAACAACAACCCGAACCTTGCCGCGGGCGCTTTCATCACGCGCATCAGCGATGTGAGTTATTTTTTTCGCAAGGACCAGCTCTCGAACCTTATCGACAAAATTTTCCTTGCTCATGCCATATGGCACTTCAGTAATTACAATACTGTAGCGGCCGTTCTTACGTTCCTCAATCGTCGCCACTGCCCGAATTGTCACCGAGCCGCGCCCAGTCTCGTACGCTTGATGCATTGGAGCGCCCCCGTACACTTCCGCACCTGTCGGAAAGTCAGGGCCTTTAATATGCGTTAAAAGCTCATCCAGTGTAATATCAGGATTATCTATTTGCGCCACTGTCGCGTCAACCACTTCGCCAAGATTGTGCGGTGGAATATTTGTCGCCATACCAACAGCAATACCCATTTGCCCGTTTAGCAGAATATTCGGTACAGCAGCCGGCAAAACAACCGGCTCTTTCTCTGTCCCATCAAAGTTATCGCGAAAATCAACCGTTTCTTTCTCAATATCGGACAGTAGCTCGCTACCGACCTTATCCATTCGCGCCTCAGTATAACGAGAAGCTGCTGGCTCGTCGCCATCCATCGAGCCGAAGTTACCCTGTCCTTCTACCAGTGTATAGCGCATTTTCCAAGGCTGTGCCAAATTGACCATCGCATCGTAAATTGAAGAGTCGCCGTGAGGATGATAATTACCCATGACCTCGCCGACAATTTTTGCCGACTTTACTGTTGCATGAGGGGCACGCCAGCCATTCTTATTCATTGCATATAATATCCGCCGATTCACCGGCTTCAAGCCGTCGCGCACATCCGGTAATGCCCGATCAATAATCACCGACATAGAATACTTTAAGAAAGAGTCTTCCATGACGCTTTCAACCGTCGATTTTTCAATGCCGCGAACTTCTGGATCGTCGTTCAAAATTTCCGGCTCTTCTACTATATTCTTATTATCGCTATCCGCCATATCACCTCCTTAAAAGTCCAAGTCTTCCAAATTAACCTTAGCGGCGTTTGTTTGAATAAAACTTTTTCTCAATTCCACGCTATCGCCCATCAGCTTTGTAAATATCGCATCTGCTCGCTCCGCATCTTCAATATTAACTTTTACTAAAGTCCGATTCTCCGGATTCATCGTTGTTTCCCATAATTGAGACGCGTCCATCTCGCCTAGACCCTTAAATCGCTGCTGGGCTGTATAGCCCGCTTGCTTAAACCGCTCGGCACTCTCATCAATTTTTGTACCAGCAGCTTTACGCTCGTTAATTTTTACCGTCAACATCTCTTCCAGAGCCGCTTCATCATAGACATAATCTATTTTACGATTACTACCAGTTCCTTTACTCAAGCCGAACAAAGGCGGCTTCGCCAAATAAACATGCCCCGCTTCAATGACCTCAGACATATACCGGAAGAAAAACGTCATAAGAAGGGTTGAGATGTGAGCGCCGTCAACGTCAGCATCTGTCATAAAAATTATCTTATCGTAGCGTATCCCTCTAATATCAAACTGGTCGCCAATACCAACTCCCATAGCCTTAATTAGCGAAACTATTTCAGCGTTAGCGAACATTTTGTCAAATCTTGCCCGCTCAGTATTTAGCACCTTACCGCGCAGAGGCAAAATTGCTTGAATGGTCGAATCACGGCCATCTTTAGCCGAACCAGCCGCCGAATTACCCTCGACGATAAACAACTCGCAATCTTTCCGATTACGTGACGAACAGTCGGTTAGTTTAGAAGGCAAGTTCAAACCCTCAAATGCCCCTTTACGAATCACATTATCCCGCGCTGCGCGCGCTGCCTTGCGCGCTCGTGCCGCCAAAGTTGCCTTGCCGACCACTTTCTTAGCGGTGGCTGGGTTTTCTTCCAAGTAATACGCAAAATATTCGCTCATTACTTGATCAACATAGCGGCGCATTTCTGGATTACCGAGCTTATTCTTCGTTTGGCCTTCAAACTGCGGATCTGGCAATTTAACCAGAATAACCGCCGTCAAACCTTCGCGGATATCATCGCCAGTCAAATTATCTTCTTTTTCTTTCAATAAACCATTTTTACGCGCATAGTCATTGATAACCCTCGTCAAAGCCGCCCGGAAACCAACCAAATGCGTACCGCCATCCGGAGTCAACACATTATTAGCAAACGGCTTAACAGTCTCCACGTATGTATCATTGTATTGTACGGCGATTTCCACCATACAATCTTCAACTTGCTTTTCTACATAAAAAATATCATCAGATAGTACATCTTTACCGATATTCAAATTTTTAACATAGCTCTGAATGCCGCCCTCAAAGTAAAATGCTTTGCGATCTCCCGTACGCTCATCAACAACGGAAGTATATACGCCCTTAGTCAGATATGCCTGATGGCGCAGATAATTGACAACCCACTTATAATCAAAATCAACCGTTTCCTTAAAAATAGTAGGATCGGGATAAAATGTAATCGTCGTACCGGTAGTTTCAGACTTGCCAACCACTTGAAGATCAGTCTGAGGAACGCCTGTTGTGTATTCTTGACGATATACCTTACCGTTTTTTCTAACCTCAGCAATCATCTTGGTCGAAAGCGCATTAACAACACTAGACCCAACACCGTGCAAACCGGACGACACCTTATAACCGCCGCCGCCGAACTTACCGCCAGCATGCAAAATCGTTAGAACCGTCTCTAGTGTACTCTTGCCTGTTTTTGGATGTTTATCAACTGGGATACCGCGCCCATCATCAGCAACTCGAACGCCGCCATCCTTAAGCAAAGTAACCTCAACCCTGGTTGCATAACCAGCAATCGCCTCGTCAATACAGTTATCAGCAATCTCCTTAATAAGATGATGCACGCCATCATAACCAGTACTGCCGATGTACATACCCGGACGCTTACGAACTGGCTCCAGTCCTTCCAAAACCTGGATCTGCGAGCCATCATAAACCTGTCCTTTTGTTTGTTTAGCCATATTATTCCCTCGCTATTTCTGAATTATCAGCTCTTTTTCAACCCCTTTATTATACACCAAAATAGATTTCTTCTCAAATTGTTTACTTTATCATAAAGATTATGTTAAACTACATGCAGAGTTTATATAAAAATCAAAAAGAGGTTTAAATGTTCAAAAAAATAATCTCACGAATACCATATAGCCCTTCGATGATTCACAATCTAGGGTTTTATGCTGGGCGCTTGCGCAAAGAAGAAGCCACCAGAAAAATCGGGCTAGTTTTAACAGCCCTAGCTTTGGTCGTTCAAGCATTTACCGTATTCTCGCCGCCGGAGTCTGCCAACGCTGCCGATTCAAGCGACCTCATTTACGGCGGAATCTCCAACGGATCACAACTTATGGCGCATTACGACGCTAACACTAATAATATTCACGATTTATATAATCACTTAGGAATTAGTCGGTCTGAGCTGGCGAACGCCACTGGCAATCTCCAAACGTTAAACAGTAACATAGGAAGTTACTCTTGGGGATTAACTCCTCATTTTGGCGCAGCCAAGGGCGAAGGCTCTTACGTTGTTAAGACTTCTCAAGGAAGCGCCAGGACATTTTACTACCGCCCGCACAATTTATGGGGTAATTTTACATATCGAGCATTCGTAGGTCAATCAGCTGGGGTCGGCTGGTTTGCCATCATGCTTAATTGCGGCAACCTTATCTTAAAAATTACACCGCCGCCCTACAAATGTCCTCCCGGGCAGGTTGGTACTTATCCAAATTGTTCAACACCGCCAGCGCCATGTCCGCAAAACCCCAAGCTAGCAAAAAACGACCCGCGATGTCAGCCGTGCCCTGGTGATGCCACTCTTCTTGTTAGCGACAGTAAATGCGCAGCCTCTTTTACGCAATCGAAAACCGCAGTCAACTTAACACAGAATAATGCAGATGCCAGCTCAACTGCCACAAAATCAGGAGATAGAATCACCTATACATTATCTGTTAAAAACGTAGGGCTTAAGGAAGAGGAGTTTATCTTTAAAGATTACGTTAGCGATGTCCTAGAGTACGCAGATATTTTCGACGCTGGCGGCGGAACTCTCTCAGACAATAAAGATGGTAGCGCTGGTAGTAATAATTCAAAAATATTAACTTGGCCAGCAGTAAAAATCAAACCCGGCGAAACCCAGAAAAGAAGCTTCACTATTCAAATTAAAAACACCCTGCCAGCGATGGCTTCTGGAAAAAGCAACCCGACATCATACGACTGTAAAATTGACAATACCTTCGGTAATACGATTAGCACGAAAATAGAATGCCCTACTCCTAAGGTTGTCGAAAAAACCGTTGCCGAACTGCCAAAGACCGGGCCAGGCGCAAATATGACATTCGCAGGAATTATAGCAGCTGTAGTTGTATATTTTTACGCTCGCTCTCGACAACTGAGCAAAGAAGTAAAGATTATCCGGCATGATATGTCTGCCGGTACAATTTAGGAGAGACAAATGACCGAAAAACTAAAAAGCACTATAGAGAACACCGGCGAAGTATTAGAGTCGGCAAGAGAACAATTTACCGACAACATAGAAAAGGGATTTGAGAGTGCCGCCGAAAAAGAAAAATCCGCAGAGCGTAAAGAGGATATAAGAAACGAAGCTCTAGAAATAGCCAGCAAGCACGAAGCAGCGCAGGAAAAGAAAGCCAGGGAATCAAAAGAAAATAAGAAAGATCAGCCTTCCCTGACGAAAGCCGACGTCGAAGCTTCTTATAAAAAGACCCTGGATAATGTCCAAAAACAATTACCCGCACCTTCGCGTGCTTTCAGTAAGGTTATTCATAACTCGGCAGTTGAAAAAACAAGCGACGCCATTGGTAACACTATAGCCAGACCTAATTTAATAATTGCTGGCGCCTTGGGAGCAATCGCTTCAATAATTGTTTACCTAATTGCTAAAAAATACGGCTATGTCTTATCCGGTTCAGAGACTATTGTACTTTTCGCAGCCGGATGGTGTATTGGCGCAATCATTGAGTACGGACGAGTTGGCTTAATTAACAAACAAAAAAGATAAACCAGCCGATAATCGACTAATACTAGACTTTTAAATATTAAAAGTAATCGTTTATTCTGCCTGCGTTAAAAATCGTACGCTACGGCAAACTCTATTAGTATTCATTACCTTAATTTAATAGACACTTCTGTGTCGTCGGCATCGTTATCGCGTAAATCTAACCTGTTAACAACTGGCGGACTTTGAGGAGTTTTAGCCAGGTCAATCCTATCATTTTCCTGACTGCTTATAGAGGTACTATTAGAATTTACAACCGGTTGCTGTGTTTGTATTGAAGCAGGTGCATTATTATACTGCGAAACATTACTGCGTATCGCTTGCGGACTATTATTAATAGTACTAATACTAGCAGGAGAAACCGGAGAGGAAGTAGACGGCGATAAAGAAGTTGGCGCTGATGAAAGCGGCGGCATTGTTGCTGCAGAGTTCATACTGGAAGCCGCAGAGACAGGTGTAGTAGATGGGGTAGCAGCCCCCACTGGCTTAGTGGCAGTACCCGCATAAGCAGGACGAGAAGGAGCTGCCGGTCTTCCACCCAATTGTTGTCTCTTTGCCAGCCATTCGTCCAAAAACGACGATCCGCCAGATTTTGCCCCGCCCGTAGAAGCTGGCACGCCACCTGGACGGCCCATCTGTGGTGCTGCGGGTTTATTTGGCTTGCTATCTTTCAATCTGTCGAATATTTCTTTTTCTACAACCGCCCGCGGCTTACCGTACTTAGCCGACGACAATCTCACCAGGGCGTCTCTCAACTGCGTATTAACCTGCCCCATCGGCGGAATCCAATTCATGCTAAACGGCGCCGACGGCACATTGTTTATCATCACTGAAGTGATAGACTGAAAATTCGGCAACTTTGCCAAATCATCAACGTCAAATGTCGGCTGAAACTTCTTAACCATCAATTCTGCGTCAGTAATACCGATTCGCCCGGAAATCACCGTACCAACGTTACCGATAATCGCCTCGCGAATCTTATCGGTAAGCTGCGTCATAAACTGGTTGCCCATAATCAAACTCAGTTTATATTTTCGCGCCTCAGACAAAATTGACTCAAAACTATCCGTCGCAAAGTTTTGAAACTCATCTACATACAAAGAGAAATCGACTCGCTGGTCTTCTGGAATGTCTGCCCGAGCCATTGCTGCCGCCTGAAACTTCATCACAAATATAATACCCAGCAACCTTGAGTTTAACTCGCCCATCTTACCTTTTGATAAGTTAACCAGCAAAATTTTATTATTATCCATGATATCGCGCAAATTAAACCCAGACTTCGTCTGACCGATAATATTACGCATAGCATCATTGGAAATAAACGGACCAAACTTTGCCACCACCCAAGAAACAACTTCGCCGGCTTCGTTTGAACGCTGAGATGCTGGAAATTCTTTCGTCCAAAAATCAATCACTTGCTGATCTTTAACATATTTCAACTTACTTTTTACAAATTCTGGATCAATCAAACACTTTGGCACATCGATAAACGTTCCGCCTTCCGGATCCGCCATCAGCAGCAAGGCGCAGTTTCTAAAAATATGCTCCAGACGCGGACCAACAATACCCGTATGACCTGGGTCATACAAACCGTACAACATATTTATTGCCTCTTGCACTAAGAAGTCTTTTTGATCTGGCGTGTCGTACTCAAACATATTAAGCCCGATCGGATTGGTCATATCCGCCGGGTTAAAATAAATAATATCTTCAACTCGCTCTTTCGGCACCTTTCCCAACAACGATTCCACCAAGTCGCCATGCGGATCAATAAACGCAAACCCGCGCCCATCCATCATGTCTTGATAAGCCATATTTTCCTGCAACACCGACTTACCAACACCCGTCTGTCCAATGATATAAACGTGGCGTCGGCGATCTTTTGTGCCAATTCTAATAGGCTTCCTTATTCCCCGGAATTCGTTATAACCGATCAATAGCCCTTCATCCAAAACGTCAGTCGGTCCATCTACCTGTTTTGACATTTGCCGCTTAACTTGCGATGTAGGAATTGCACCAGCTCCTGGCAAATGAAACAGCGTAGCCATTTCTACACTATTCAAAATATTACCGCGCACTTCCTGAGGAAAGAATCGCATAATGTACGCCGTGGTCATTTCTTCGACATTCCTCGTTAACGAGAATTTAAACCCGTTATTTCGCGGTGAATCAAACAGCGAAAATGCGGCAATGATATTTTTTAAAAGCGCCTGCGATCTGGCTGCCGTGTTTGAGGAAATGACTACTCGGACCAAAACCTCATAAGCCGGATAACGCGCCTTTTCGCTAATTGCATCAACCTCCGCCTGTTCTAGCGCTGTAAGCTGCTTGTCTTCAGGCTTGCTGTCTTTTTCTTTATCCGACTCTGGCGGTTTCCATAATGCCTCCATAATTTCCCCAACCGCTGCTCCGCCGGCCGCCAAACCAGTTTTTTTACCTTTATTTTTCTTCATATTATCAATATGAGATTCCGAAGACTTTGACCAGCCCTCACGCGCTGGCCGTATTAAAAACTGCACGCCGATACCATCATCCTTAGTCGCCGACGACAAAGCATTTAATAAAGCTCGCGATGCGTCTCGCTTTGATTCCTGATAGGTAGCGATCGGATAAACAAACGATTTCCTTAAATTAAACTCGCCACCAATAGTACCACTCATTTTGCCGACTTTACTAAATATGTTTGTATCGGTCACTTCTTCAAGCCTAGCCGACGGATAAGCTGCCGCTACTGCCTGGCGAATCACGTCAACTAAAACGAGAGGCACCACAGCATAGTAATGCACCAATCCTCCATGAGCCACCACCTCAAACGACATATGCCGCTGACCATACACTTTACTCTTAAACCCCTTAGTGGCCGTACTGGACACAATATTATACATAACCTGCGCCTGGGATAATATCTCTTCCGTCAGGTCTCTCTCGTCACGATTAGAGTTATCAATATCTTCGCTAGACGGCGGAAGATGAATAAGCAGCGGCACCATCTTTAATCCGCGTTCATAATTTTTCGCCTCTCGAAGCATTTTACGATACTGAAACACAACTACCGTAACACCAACGGCTATAATAACAGTCACTATAAAGCTTATAACTAAAGGTCCAGCACCCATAAAACCCTACCCATTATTTTGGTTTTGACCCAATATTTTATTATATCTCTTTTTCAAATAATCAGCTTGCAGTTGCGCAATCACCCTGCTGCGCTCGTATGGATCATCCCTAGTTAATGTAATTATCTTCTTTAGTTTTTCAACCCACTCTTTTTCAATAAGGTCTTCGTCCGCAGCTGTTAAGGGAGTATCATCATCTGAAGCCACTGTCTGGGTATTGTCGTCTTGCGCGGTCTGAGAAGTAGTAACTACAGGCAAAGTTGTAGGAATAACAGGAGGTTGCTGCACCGCCTGAGGAGCGGGTCCAGATTCAATACCTCTTTGAATTTCCGGATTTTGCGTATTCTGTTCTAAGCCGCGCTCAACATTGCCCGGCATTTGCACTGGCGCTTCAATACTTTGCCTGACTTGCGGCAATTCTGGATTCATATCTTTATTGTATCATGCCACCGCTTAAAAACATATGGACACTAGTATCTTTTGTATACATAAAAACAGGCCAGCACTTCAAATAACGACAGCAGAATAATCTCAAACAACCCTGCACCGCCGACAGATTGCATTCCTACGTAAATAACTGGCACTAAAGCAATAACCGTAGAATAATAATAACTCTTATTATTGTTTGACGTATTAGTTAGTTGTATTTGATTTTTTTCCCTGACAAACCTAGCTGTTATCCTTTGCACTAACACTATAAGTACAAAAAATAAACACACAAAAAATAAATACGCACAAGCAAAAAAAGCCAGAACCCCCAACGGCCCTACCGCAGTTGGGTTGGTCATACTTAAAATCAGCGCGACTATAATCGCCATAGACACGCCAACCATTACAGCTACTTTAATCCCCATACTCACAATTATACCAAGAGAGCCCGAGCGATAACTTCGCTAAAGCAAATGCAACCATCCGCCGCTTTAAAAATAACTATTGGGCGCGGGCATTTTCGCTATGCTTCATTACCGCTCAAGGCAGTTGACCGCTCCTTATTAAAGGAGCACGTCCTTGTATGGCGTTCCTCATACGCATCCAGTATTTTCATTACCAATACACTCTGATAAGGATTAGCTGGATGCGTACGGTACTACTTCCATACGCGCTTGACGCCAACCAAATGTTGGCGAAGCTTCGACCATACCATCACAAACTCAAGCAACTATTGTTGCGAATTATGCCGATGCTATGGCCGAGTTTCCGTCAAATCTTTTGTGCGACTAATACACAAAGACGCCAAGCTTTTGACTAAAATTGTTAATGTATTTTTTGCTTTTTGTTTTTGTAAAAGCTTACGTTTATACTAGCACACTCAAACCATTTAGTCAATAGATTCGACGCGTAAATTAAGCGAAGTATTTGTGATATTATGAACCTTCGTCACGCTTCTAAAAGGAGAAAACATCCTGCCACCCCAATAGCATCCAGCATCCCCTAACCCAGAATCCTGTTCGCTATTTTACATGTAGTATTTTTTACCTAGACTTTTTATAAAAATATTGTTGACATAAGCGTTTTTGTGCTATATTATAGGGGTAGCTTCTGAATAAAAAAATTATACAGAAGCCAAAAATAAACAGAACTCGTAAAACTCCACTTTTGAAAACAACCACTACTCGCAGGTGGTTGTTTTTTTGAAAGCTACACACTCATCTGGTCCTATATTTTACAAAATAAAAAACCAGCCTATTGGCCGGATTTGACATATATGGTGGAGCTGCCGGGTACTGCCCCCGGGTCCAACTGGTATCATGATATTCGTCTACGAACATAGGCTCATTTAAAAATTTTATAACGTCGCTTGGCTAAAAAATGAGTCAAAAAAACCAAATTTCGTTACGCGGAGAAAGTCCCGCATGTCCGCCGCTTCCGAACACACAGCAAGCAACATATATATGACACCCTACGCATCGGCTGTTGCCACAACGCAAGGATGATCGCTAAAAATTAAGCAGCGATAGCGACCGGCTGAGCAACTTTGAGCGAATCAAAGAATGCAGCAACACGATCTTTCAAAGATGTTCTTGCATCTAAAATCATACGTTACGCGTATCGTCGGCTCGCAGAATATCTTGATAAAGTCCAATTGTCGAAAGCTATATCAGCCCCGCATATCTCCCCACTATTATAGCACGCTATATTTTAAAAGGCTAAGCATGTATGGTTTAATAAAATCATGGTAAGTAAAGTACGGTCAGCCACTCCATACGGATTTCACGGTCAAATGATTGACATTGAAGGAGACATATCACGAGGCTTACCTGGAATGCAAATAGTTGGACTTGGCAATAAAGCAATTGACGAATCTCGCGACCGAGTACGCGGCGCTATCAAAAACTCATCCTTAGATTTTCCAAAAGGTAAAATAGTCATAAACCTAGCACCAGCCGAACTGCCTAAAGATGGGTCTCAGTTTGACTTGCCAATAGCCTTAACTATTCTATGTTTAGGCGGACTGTTGTCTCAAAACGACTTAGACGGCGCCCTGTTTGCTGGCGAGCTGGCTCTGGATGGTAGCCTACGACCTATCAGGTCTGCCATCATCACGGCTGAAATCGCTAAAAAGCACGAAATTCATACTGTGTATGTTCCGTCTCAAAATGCCAATCAAGCAGCCCTGGTTTCAGGAGTAGAAATAATACCTGTAGATAATCTAAAATCGTTATTTCTTCATCTAAAAAAAGAAAGAGTCATACAGCCCGTCAGCAAAACTAAACTTAGCCACTCAAAAACACCAAAAGACAATATATCCCTCAATCACATATACGGACAAGAGCAAGCTAAACGAGCAATCCAAATAGCAGTAGCCGGAAGACATAATCTGCTTCTTTCCGGGCCGCCAGGGTCAGGTAAGACTATGCTCGCCCGCGCATTAAAAAATTTACTACCGCCCCTCAATCAGGATGAGATTATTGAAGTAACTAAATTGCACAATCTTGGAGATCGTAACATTACAAACAATACCATTACTGAACGACCATTTAGATCGCCGCATCACACCGCCAGTCGAACTTCCATCATCGGCGGCGGATCCAGAATACAGCCCGGAGAGATTAGTCTCGCTCATCGCGGCGTTCTGTTTTTGGACGAATTCCTGGAGTATCCGCGATCAATACTCGAATCGCTGCGACAACCGCTTGAAGACCGCGAAATAACCATTAGCCGTGCAAAAGGGAAATTTAAGTTTCCTGCAGACTTTATACTTATCGCCACAATGAACCCATGTCCCTGCGGATTCTTAGGCGATACAGAAAAGCAATGCACCTGCTCTCAGTCCCAAATACTAAATTACCAGAAAAAACTATCCGGACCACTACTGGATAGAATTGATCTTACTGTGTCTGTATCCAGAGTTCCTCATGAGCAATTAGCGATAAAAAACCTGTCGTTAAAATCACAACATACCAATATTCAGTCTTCAATAAATAAAGCACATAACCTTCAACACCTCCGTTATAATTGTAGCACTAGTTACAACAGCAATATAAATAATACTGATGTTGATAAATATACATCACTATCAAATAAAGCTCAATCTTTCCTCATTTCGGCAAGTAAAAAACTAGATTTGAGCGTCCGCAGCTATTTCAAAATCATCAAAGTCGCTAGAACTATTGCCGACCTGGAAGGCAGCCGCACTATTGAAGTCCCCCATGTCGCCGAAAGCCTTCAATATCGCCAAATCGCTGCGAATTGAATAAGACATATTGAAAAGGCTCTCCATCTCTGTTACAATGACCAGTGGAATTAATCTAAAAATTGCTTCAAAGGAGAGCTGAAGATCACTAAATCAATTCGTATCAACGGAGAAATCCGTGCCCGAGAACTGCGGGTCGTCGGTTCAGATGGCGAACAGCTCGGAATTATGCCGCTTCGCGACGCGCTTCGTGCAGCCGAGGAAGCTGGACTAGACCTTGTTGAAATTTCACCAAATGCCAATCCGTCTGTTGCTAAGGTCATCGACTGGGGTAAATACCAGTATCAAAAGATGAAAGATCAGCAAAGAAATCGGCGTTCGGCAAAATCTGGCGACTTGAAACAAATGCGCTTTGGACTGAAGATTGGCGCTGGCGATCTGGAAGTCAAGCTAAAGAAGATTCGTAAATTCCTGGAAGGCGGACATAAAGTGCGCATACAGGTTGTTTACAAAGGTCGCGAGATGGCACACAAAGAGATAGGCTATGAGTTGATCAACAAAATCATGGGACATCTCGAAGAAGAAGCAATATTAGAGCAAAAACCTCAGATGGCTGGTCGCAATCTGAGCGTAGTAATAAGGAGTAAATAATGCCGAAACTAAAGACCCACAAAGGTACTGCGAAGCGCATTAAGCTGACCAGCACCGGCAAATTGACTCGCCAACGCGCGTTTGGCGGTCACTTTCTGGCTAAAAAGTCAAAAAGTCGAAAGCGCGCTATCAATACAACAGCAAAAGTAACTGGCTCAATGGCAAAGAATGTCCGCCGAGCGATAGGAGCTTAATGACATCATGAGAGTAAAACGAGGAGTCGCTGCCCGCGCAAAACATAAAAAGACGCTCAAATCAGCTAAGGGCATGCAGCACAATAGAACCCGCAGCTTCCGCCTGGCAAAGCAAGGCGTCATCCGGGCTTTACAGTACGCTTACCGCGATCGCCGCAATAAAAAACGCGATTTGCGCAGCTTATGGATCACCCGCATTAACGCCGCTGCTCGCCAGGAAGGTACGACGTACGGCAAGCTAATTGCAGGGCTGAAAGCGAACAATATCGCGCTTGATCGGAAAGTATTAGCAGAACTGTCAGTAAACGAGCCAAAGGCTTTCGCGGACATCGTAAAAGCAGCTTCGTAATTACCCAAGCGTACCAATAAAATAACCCTGACTACCCAGTAATCAGGGTTATTTTACGTTGCAGCCTGCCTATAAGCCGGGTTTTGTCGAGAGCGATCATCTATCTAGTTTGCTTGTTGCCAAGCAAATCAAGCGGTTATCGATTTACAAGCGGATCACTTTTAGTGTAAATCTCCTTGCAGCCAGCAGGGTTTACCTCTTGTCTGCGTCACCGCAGGCAACTGCGAGCTCTTACCTCGCTCGTTTCACCTTTTCCTTAGTATTCCAATTAAACACTAAGGTAGTTTCGTTTCTGTGGCACTTTCCCTAGGGTTACCCCCGGTCGCCGTTAGCGACTGCCGTATCCTTCGCTGCCCGGACTTTCCTCTTAGCGCAGCACGCGCCAAGCGACCGCTCAGCAGACTACCGCTTCATTATACATTAAACTTTCATATAATCCCAAACAAAAAGCCCTAAGACCCTGCAAATACTTGATATTCCCCGCTTAAACGCAAGGTGGGTGCTCGCAACTTATTACCACGATAATAAATCATTAAAGCTCCCTATCATATGATGTTAGGAAAATCATATGTACCCGCAGGCAACTTAGGGCTATCTCTATTATACACTAAAAATCACCATAAATACATCTAGCATAGCACTGATACAAGCACTCATTACTCGGCCAATTGCACTAGAGAATAGCACAACAAGTAAAAAAACTACCAATGTGCCGTATTGTTCAATTTGCTCCATCAGTCGCCTAGCACTTTCCGGCGCTAAAGCATATAACAAGCGAGAACCGTCTAACGGCGGTACAGGCAGCATGTTAAACACGAAAAAGCCCAGATTAACGGATACTGTCATTGCTATCACCGATCCAAGAAACGATGACGCGACCAACCCACCGTTACTAACAACACCCATCAAAGCACCAATACCAAAAGCAAGAAAAGCTATAAAAAGATTAGTCAAAGGCCCTGCCAATGCAATCATAGCAGCCCCCCATTCGCCATAGCGGACTCTATTAGGATTAAACGGCACCGGTTTTGCGCCGCCAAACACTGGCCCGCCCAGCAGCGCCATGGTTAACGGCAGAAGAATAGTCATAAATGGGTCAATGTGCTTTAATGGATTAAGGGTCAGTCGTCCCTCAATTTTTGCAGTATTATCGCCCAGAAAGTATCCCATAAAAGCATGCATAGCCTCATGAATCGTCATAGATAAGAGAATTACAACAAAAATCATTATGATACTCATGATAGACATCATAATAGCATTATATCATGACTAATCTGCGTCTTCATCAGTATTAAACTCCGTAAGGAAGCTCCACAAAACAAGTATGCCAATAAAGTTTTTACTTTAAAATAAAAAATACAACCCTACGGGCCGTGCTTGCTTAATAAACCTATCTCTCTCGACGGAACCGGGTGAGGTGCGCCTCCCCATAACTACGATTGTCCACCACAACAATTCCGTTTTGAATTGGCACCTCACCTATTCCTGGGTGTGATAATATCATACATCCGCCCGGTTTGAGAAGTCCCATTAGTCGTGAAACTGTGGAAAACTGAGGATTATGGTATGGCGGATCAGCAAAAATGATATCAAACTTCTCTGTTACGCTCATGCTTTTCAGCCAATTTGATATCGTTGTTTTTATTACAATAGATTTTTCATCGACACCCAAACTACCTATGTTTTCGGTAATGACACGCTGCGCAACCCGGTCTCGCTCCACAAAAACCGCTGACTCGGCACCGCGACTGAGCGCCTCCAAGCCAATGGCGCCAGAACCCGCAAAAGCATCCAGCACCCGCGCACCACGCACGGTTTCGCTCAGTGAATTAAACATTGCCGAACGGACTCGCTCACCCATGGGGTGTGTCGTTGAGCCTGGCGGGGTTTGGATAAATCGTCCGCCAAATTCCCCAGCGATGATGCGCACTCTCACCGTTTTGCCTCAAGCTTCCAAACCGACGCGAGCCAACCCAGCATGACGGCTTTGATGATGATCGGCATCAGTTCATGGTTGGTTTGCCGCGCCAAATCGGTCGTCCAGCCGTTTTTACCAAAATTGTCATACATTTTTAGATCGGCCACAGCGTGAACTTGCTCTAGATAATATTCTCGATAACCTTGCTGCTTGACCTGTAAAATATCAGCCTCGCTTGGCACGGCGTCCTTAAAGCGCGGATAGGCCACCACGCTCGCCACGCCCGCTTCAAACGCCACGTGCATGGTCATCATACCTTTGGCGCCCCAAAACTTCCAATTGTTTTTGATGAGCTCAATCCCCGTGTCACCCTTCATGACATTTTTCTTGAGAATTGAGGTTCGCGTCTCCAGACCTTCGCCGCCGCGCAGCTCCTGCATGGCGTGCTCCAGCGGAAAATGATGCGCCGGCGTCAGACCATCGGTGATGGCATGTGCCATCCATGCCGCTTCAAAGGCCGCTCGTTCAGAATTATGGTTCTGCAGCGCTTTCGCTAGATTATCAATATGCTGGTCGATCATGTCCAGCAGCGCCGTGTCGTTCGGGTCGTCTGGATTGATGAAATGCCATGGTTCGTCAACGGCTGGACTTTTGCGCTTAACGCCGTCAGGACCGTTTTTGCCCTCAAAATGCAGAATATTTTTCACATCAGGAAATTCGCACCAATCAGGCAGCATTGGCGTCAGGTGTCGCCTGGCCACTCGATCTATCTTTTGATGAACACCGATAAATCGACCAGAGCCATCTCTAATTGTTGTTCCTGCGTACATATTAATTCAAAATGGTTAATCGCTGATAGCGACTGACGGCATGCGCCAGATGGTTATATTGTAACAAATCCCGCCCCTCTTTGACAAAGCGCTCGGCCTCTGTCTGCGCACGAGCAATCAGCGGCGTGTCGCTCAGCGAGGCAATTTTCAGGTTGAGCGCGCCATGTTGCGCTCGGCCGTAAATCTCGCCAGGACCGCGCAGTTTCAAGTCAACTTCTGCCAGATAAAAGCCGTCTTGAGATTTCTCAATTTCCCTTAGGCGCTGGCTCGGCTTATCATGACCCGACATCATCAAATGACAAAAACTCTGATGCTGGCCGCGCCCAACCCGACCGCGCAGCTGATGGAGCTGGCTGAGCCCAAAATGATCGGCATTTTCGATGAGCATGACCGTAGCGTTCGGCACATTGACGCCAACTTCCACCACCGTGGTGCTCACCAGTATGTCAAGCTCACCGTCGGCAAATTGTTGCATGACCGCGGCTTTTTCCTCCGGCGGCAGTTTACCGTGTAACAATCCGACGCGGCGATGACGAAACATTGTTTTTGCCAATTTGTGATATTCCGCCTCGACCGACTTCTTGTCATTGTCAGGATTGTCGTCGATCAATGGGCAAATGACGTAGGCTTGGCGGCCCTGGGCTAGTTCATGGTCGATGGTTTCATAGAGCTTAGGCGCTGAGGCTGGCGACCAAATTTTCGTTTCAATCGGCTGGCGCCCAGCTGGTAGCTCGTCCAAAATCGAGATGTCCAGTTCACCGTACAACGTCAGAGCCAAGCTCCGCGGAATCGGCGTGGCGGTCATACTGAGCAGATGCGGCATGTAATCTGCCTTTTGCAGCAACGCCTGCCGCTGCTTGACGCCGAACCGATGCTGCTCGTCGATCACCACAAAACCGAGCTTATGGTACGCAACTTTTTCCTGAATCAGCGCGTGCGTACCGACCACCACGTTGATGTTACCATTTGCCAAGTTATCCAGCAGTTGCCGCCGCTGAGCGCCCTTGATATGTCCCGTTAGCAGCGCCACTGACACGCCGAACGGCGATAACAGTTCATCCAGCGTTTTGGCGTGCTGAGCCGCCAAAATCTCGGTCGGCGCCATGATGGCTGTCTGGAAACCAGCCTGCGCCACTTCCGCCGCTACCAGCCCGGCGACCACCGTTTTGCCCGAGCCGACATCACCCTGCAGCAAGCGATTCATCGGATGTTCGGACTCCAAATCTTGCAAAATCTGCCAGGCAGCGCGGCGCTGCGCGTTGGTCAAGGGGAATGGCAGTTGTTCAACAAATTGCTTGACGACCGGCTGATTGAACGGAATGCACCAGCCAGTTAGCTTGGTTTGTTCTTGCTTATTCAACTGCGCTGCCAAGATCATTTCAAACAACTCTTCGAACGCCAAGCGTTCACGACCGCGGGCAATTTCCTCATGATTGTTTGGGGCATGGAGAAACTTGACGGCCTCGGCGCGGCTGACTAACTTTTGCCGCTGGACGATGTGCTCCGGCAGCGTCTCGGGCAAAAACTCCATGATAGGTCGCAGATTTTTCAGCAAATCCTGCACGGTTTTTGGGCGAAGGTTTTTGATGGATTTGTAAACCGGATGAATGCCCGATGTATGGTGGGTGTCGGACGTATCAGTTGACTTGGCGAGCTCTACGGATGGATTGCTGATCTGATAGCTGTTATATTGCATACCAAATTGGCCAGAAAACATGAACTCAGCGTCGGATCTCAGCTGCGATTCGCGGTACGGCTGATTGAACCAAACGGCCTTGACCTTGCCAGAATCATCCGCCAACACCGCCGTAGTGATCCTTAAGCCCCGGCGCACAATCCGCGTCGAAATCGACTCGCAGCGCGCTCGCACCGTCACCTTGCCCGGCTGAAGATCGGCAATATTGACCGCCGCCGAATAATCATCATACGCTCGCGGCAAAAAATCCAAGGCGTCCGCCACCGTCTCCAGACCCGCCGCCGCCAGTGCTTGGGCAGTTTTGGGGCCGACGCCTTTAATGTGTTCCAGTGGAGTTGTCAGCTTCATCTACGAAACAGCGTTGATGCCTTCCAGCGCGTAGGCGGTATCTTCCCAGCGTTCCACAGCGATACAATCAATGCCCATATTTTTGACTGGGAAATCATTGCCACCTTCTTCTAGTTTGTCGCCAAAGAACAGAATTTCCTCTTTGGTTACGCCCGTTGCTTCCATCAGTTTTTTCATGCCATGTGCTTTGTCGATACCAGGCTTGGTAACATCCAAGCTGGTGGTTCCTGCCGTTCGAATTTCAAACTCTGGGATGCGTGCTTTAACGGCGTCGTTAAGCAATTTACGCTTTTCCTTGTTAGCTTCAGCCCAGGCGTATTTATCTTCTGGCGTGGCTTTTTGGCCCAACGCAGAGTATGTCACCTGACTAAGACGATCTTCGATGATCTCGCCAGCTGGATTGTCTACCCACATATCAAGCTCCTTGGCCGAGGTTTCAATTGCTTCAAAAATCCGAGCTTTTTGTTCTTCGGTCAAATCCTCCTGATATTGCAATCGCCACTCACCGTCTTGGAAACGATAGTACCGAGTGCCACAGGTCGGCATGATGTGCAGTCGGCTGAGGTCAACACCCGGAACTTGTTCAATTTGCCTGACAGTGTTTGGATAAATCACTCCTTCAAAATCAGTACCAGAAATGATACACACGTCGTAATGCTTCAATAATTCTGCCAATAAACCAGCCATACGCGGCGTAGCTGGCATTTTCGACAGGACAATAGTGTCGTCTGAGTCAAAAGCTATAATTTTTTTCATTCTTCGTCTCCCTCCATGATTAGCACAAATGTATTTTTACCTTTTTTCAGTAGCGACGTAGTGTTGACAGCTTGGTCTTCGGTCAGTTTTTCGCCGTTGAGGCTGATAGCGCCAGATTTCAGCAGGCGTTTTGCTTCGCCGTTGGAACTAACTGCGCCAGAAACCACCAACGCTTCAATCACGCCGACGCCGACATCGACGCGCGGAATTTCCTTGGCGAGAGCGTCCAGGTCATCGTCTGATAATTGGCGGAAATCGCCGCCGCCAAACAATACTTCCGTCACCCGCTCCACTGATTCGCGCCGATTGACACCGTGGACTATGTCGGTGACTTCGCGCGCCAGAACTTTCTGCGCCGAGCGCGCACCCGGGTTAACCGCATGGTTTTCAGCGATGGCCTCAATGGTATCACGGTCAAGCATAGTAAAGATTTTCATGTACTCGATGGCGCTTTCGTCATCAACGTTCAGCCAGAATTGATAGAATTTGTACACGCTGGTTTTGGCTTCATCTAGCCACACGGCGCCACCTTCGGATTTACCAAATTTGCGCCCGGTTGATTTGTTGATGAGTAGTGGTGCGGTCATGGCGTAAACTTCAGCGTTTTCTTTTTTACGAATCAATTCCACACCTGAAACTAAATTACCCCACTGGTCAGAGCCGCCGATTTGTAAATTGACACCGTGGTGTTTGAACAAATGCCAGAAATCATACCCCTGCAGCAACGTGTAGGTAAATTCCGCAAAACTCAGCCCTTTACCGTTGTCGATGCGTGCCTTGAAAAATTCACGACCGATCAAATCTGCCATGTTGAAATTCTTGCCAATGTCGCGGAGGAACGGCAATAATTCCAAATTGCCCAACCAATCCGCATTGTCCACCAAGGTAAAATCGCGTCCGGCGAAAATTTGTGACACCTGTGCTTTCAAAGCTCGTTTATTGTGTTCGATTTCTGCATATGAAAGTAGGCTCCGCTCTTCGGTATCGCGCATATCGCCAATCATACCCGTGCCGCCACCAACCAGTAGAAACACCTTGTGTCCGCGCTCCAAAAAATGCCGCACCATCATATAGACCGCCAAATGCCCGACATGCAAACTGTCAGCTGACGGATCTGTCCCCAAATAGAGCGTAAAATTCTCCGAATCGATAAGCTTGTCGTTGGTGAATGTGGTCTGGTTCCAAAACCCGCGCCACTGTAATTCCTCTGATAACTGCATATTTTCTCCTTGGTCAGCTAATCTTAGTATCAGTATATCAATTTTTGGCAGTTGATGCGAACCATGTGCGTGATATAATAGATTACGTGAATAAGAGTAGTACAAGTAGCAGCAGCAAATCGCCTTCTAGTCCCAGGAAATCTGCGACAAAGCGATTAAGCTTATACGCCAATTTGGCACATAAGCGTAAAGTTAAAAAAGATAAAGATTCGCGCGAGCGTGCTGAATATTTGGCAAGCTTGCCGAAGCATCCAGTGAAGCGATTTTTCTATCGCTTACATCCAAAGCGGTTAGCTAACTATTGGTTCTCCAAACGCGGCGCAAAGATGGCGCTGAAAATTGCTGGTGTTACTCTGTTGTTGATGATCTTGTTTATCGGTGGGCTGTTCGCATATTTCCGCAAAGATTTGGATAAGATTCGACCAGGTGAAATCGCTAAACGCGTCCAAACAACGGTCACGAAATATTATGACCGTAACGGCGTGCTACTCTGGGAAGATAAAGGAACCGGTAACTACAAACTGGTGGTCGAAGGTGACCAAATTAGCAATCACCTGAAGCACGCCACCGTTGCCATCGAGGACAAGGATTTTTACAAGCACCACGGAGTTAGTGTTAGCGGCTTGACGCGTGCGGTATTTTCAACGGCATCTGGAGGACAGGTCCAGGGAGGATCGACATTGACCCAGCAGCTCGTCAAACAGGTATTCTTTGCTGATGAAGCTAGCGAACGTGGCCTCAAGGGTATCCCGCGTAAGATCAAAGAGATGATTTTGGCGATTGAGGTTGAACGCATGTACAACAAAGATCAAATCCTGTCACTGTATCTCAACGAATCACCATATGGAGGCCGTCGTAATGGTGCTGAATCAGCTGCACAAACATACTTCCACAAAAGCGCGAAAGACCTAACTATAGCTGAAGCAGCGCTACTGGCGGGAATTCCGCAAAATCCGTCCTACTTTAACCCATACAACACCGCTGGTAATAAAGCCTTGATTGAGCGTCAACACACAATCTTAGACTATATGACAGAACAAGGGTACATCACTCAAAAAGAAGCAGATGAAGCCAAAAAATACCCAATTCTTGACAATCTATATCCACAAGTTGAACAAACTGAAGGTATGAAGGCACCACACTTTGTGATGATGGTTCGATCACAACTCGAGAAAGAGCTCGGTCAAGCGGTTGTTGGACGAGGCGGACTGACCGTCAAAACAACGCTGGACTGGCGCATCCAAGAAAAATTAGAAAACGAAATGAAAGCCTTCTTTGCGACCGGCCGCCCAGCTGCCATCAATGCTCACAACGGTGCATCAGTCATAGAAGACGTGCAAACGGGTCAAATCGTTGCCCTGATGGGTAGCCGTGACTTTAACTATCCGGGCTTTGGTCAGGACAATGCGGCCACAGCCTTTGTCCAGCCAGGTTCATCCATCAAACCATTTGTGTTCACTCACCTGTTTAGCAAGCGTGGTAGTCAGGCATATGGGAGTGGCACCATACTAAAAGATGAAAATATCGACTCAATTTATGGCGCTAAGCTGAACAACTGGGACAACAAATTCATGGGCGACATCACCATTCGCCGAGGGCTCGGTTTGTCTCGTAACACCCCAGCAGTGAAAGCGATGTATATCGCTGGTAACGGTAGTCCAAAGCCAACCGTGGAGTTCATCCGAGGTCTTGGTAACTCAGAATACTGTAAGCAAGAGGAAGACTCAGGTGGCTATGGTCTATCGGCCGCCATCGGTGGATGTGGTGCTAAACAAACTGAACTCGTCAATGCCTATGGTACCTTGGCTCGCCTGGGTGTCAGTAAAAAATCTACTTCCGTGTCTGAAGTGATTAATTCTCAAAACGAAACCCTTCTCAAATGGAAAGATGAATCAAAGCAAGCTGTCGATCCGCAGGCCGCCTATATCACCAACGACATCCTAGCTGACCGATCGAGCACATTGGTGACAGGAAGTATCCCGGGTGTGCGCGCTAGCTACAAGACCGGAACCTCCGACAAGGGCAATCAACCAAAAGACATCTGGCTGGCGAGCTATACACCAGCTCTCGCCATGACCCTCTGGCTTGGTAACTCCGACAGTCGTACATTGACCTCCATAAACTCGTCAACTGGTCTCCCAGTGATTCAGAAAGTCATGAGCTTTGCACATACCCAGGTCTACCAGCCAGCTGGCAAGTGGAAATCAAGCATGTGGTACACCCGCCCATCTGGTATCAAGCAGAATGGCAAAGAACTGTACCCATCGTGGTGGAACCAAAACCAAGGACAAAGCTCGTCCAAGATGACATTTGACCGCATCTCTAAAAAGAAGGCTACTTCCTGTACTCCAGAGGGCGCACGAGAAGAAGTTGACGTGATCAAGGCAGTCGACCCAATCACCAAGAAAGAGTCTTTCAGTGCGCCAGCAGGTTACAACGCTACCGCTGACGACGATGTGCACAACTGTAGCGATGCCAAGCCTCGTGTCGCTAGCATCACCGCGTCTGGCTCGAGTAATAAATACACTATTGATGTCAGTGTTGATGGAGGAAAATTTGGTCTAGCGACGCTTGATATCTTGGTTGACGGACGTTCAGTCAAATCAAGCAATATCAGCGGTAACAGCGCCTCAGACCGCATCTCAGTCAATGTGTCATCAGGATCACACACTATCACCGTGAATGTCCGCGACGAAGGGTACTACACCGCAAGTAGCTCAAAAACTGTCAGCGACGATTAATCGTCTTGACTATTCGCCAACCTAATCAGCTCAGCCTCGCGCTGGGCTGATGTTTTTGTAGTCGTAGAACGACGACGAGTTTGCTGCACAGGCTTCTGAGTTTTTACTGCTGGCTTTTTAGTAGTCTTCTTAGCTGATCCTTCTGGACTAGTCTGCACTTTCCGACCAACAGAGCGACGTTTTGCGATGACAGCTGTTTGTCGTGTTGGTTCTGGCGGAGTGGTTTGCTCGACAACCTTGGCGAACATCATCTTGCCAGCGTCAGTTTGCAGACTACGGATAATTTCAATGCGTTTTTTCTGACCCAGGAACTTTTTGGCCTGCTCAACCACCACCATGGTGCCGTCATGCAAATAGCCAACTGCCTGATGAGAATCCTGACCTTTTTGTGTCAATTCAAGCACTAGCTCATCGCCAGGTAGATAACTCATGCGCAAACTCTTGGCCAGCTCATTGATATTGAGAATCTGAATACCTTCAACTTGTGCCACCTTATTCAAATTATAATCCAGTGTCAGGATGGCAGCATTCATTTCCTTGGCGAGCTGCAACAGACGGTTATCAACACCCTCAGGGATGCGCGTCGCATCGTCAAGCAGCGTAAACGAGCCACCCAACACATCTTTGAGCTCCTTCATGACGTCCATACCAAAACGGGCACGTTCGCGCTTGGCATGATCAGCACCATCAGCCAACAGCTGCAGTTCGATCAGTACACTGCGCGGCACGATAATCTGCCCCAACAAGAAACCAGTCTTTGCTAGATCAACCACCCGGCCGTCCATCAACACCGACGTGTCAACCAAAATTGGCAGCTGCGTGCCGCTACCTGCGTGCCGCCGCGGCTTGACCAATAGATATATCTCCGCCATGATAGCCAGCAACATGATAATGATGATAAGTTCAATTGTTTTTTCCATAATAATTTCCTTTTATAGAATAATGTTATTGTAAATAATCAATCAGCGCCTGTCTGAGGTCGCCGACACCGCGCACAAATGTGTCCTTGTGGGTTTTTGGTGCGATGGCATAGGTGAAGCCGAGCTTCTTGGCCTCTTTGACGCGGGCGTGCCAGCCTTGAGCTGAGCGCACTTCGCCGCCCAAACCAACTTCGCCAAACACCACCGCTTCGTCGCTCAATTTACGGCCGGCTGAGGCTGAGGCGATGGCCATGGCGACTGCTAAGTCCGCCGCTGGGTCGCTCAGTTTCAAGCCGCCAACCACGTTGATGTAAATATCTTTGTCAGAGAGATTGAGTTTGGTGCGCTTTTCCAGTACCGCCACCAACAAGTTCAGGCGGTTGAGGTCAAAACCGCTGGCTGCGCGCTTAGGGTAGCCGAAATTCGTCGGATTGACCAGTGCCTGAATTTCCACCAGTAGCGGCCGCGCGCCTTCCATGGTCGCCAGGACGATTGAGCCGTCGAGGTTTTGCCGCTCTGCTAGCAAACTCGCCGATGGATTAGCCACAATCTGTAGGCCATCCTCGTGCATCTCAAAAATTGCCGCCTCATTAGTCGAACCATAGCGATTTTTCTGCGCCCGCACCACGCGAAAACCACCGTAGCGATCGCCCTCAAAATTCAGCACCACATCGACCAAGTGTTCCAAGACTTTCGGCCCGGCAATCGAGCCTTCTTTGGTGACGTGGCCGACCAAAATCACCGCGGTGTTCGCGGCTTTGGCGGCGCGAATGATGACGTTGGATGAGTTGGTGATTTGACTGACTGAGCCTGGCGCTGAGGCAATGTCTGCGAGCGACAAGGTCTGAATGGAATCGACGATCACCAGATTGTACTGGCCAGTCTGGATGGAGGCGGCGATGTCCTCGGCGCTGTTACTGGATGCTAATTGCAAGTTCTCTGAATCAACCGCACCCAACCGCTCAGCCCGCAATTTGACCTGCGATACCGACTCCTCGCCACTGACGTAGAGCACCGGTTGCTGCCGAGCAACAAACGCCGCAACTTGTGCCAGCAGGGTACTTTTACCAATCCCTGGCTGTCCCGCCACCAGCACCACACCGCCTGGCAAAAAGCCGCCGCCGAGTACCGCGTCAAGGTCAGCGATGCCCGTTGCCAGCCGCGCCTGTTTAGTTTCAGCAGCCGTTTCGCTGAGCCTAAGCGTCGTAAGCGCCTTGCCCTTGCCACTGCTGCGGGCTACCGCCGACGCACCAGTATCGACTGGTAGTTGCTCAACCAGCGAGTTCCACTCACCACAATTTTCACACTTGCCAACCCATTTCGGATAGCTAGCGCCACACTGTTGGCAAATGAATTGTGATTTTGCCCGGGCCATCACTCCACCGCCCTTTGACTGTCGAGGCTCTGACTGAGCCGATCAGCCTGTTCACCCAGTGCATTTAGTTTTTCGACATCAGCATTGTACTGATCGATCTGCTGGAGTAACGCAGCCTTTTGACTGCTCAAGCGTTGACCTTCGGCTTGCAACTGCGAACGCTCAGCCTGGAACTGCTGCTGTGAACCAAAACCACCGCTAGTAGCTCGTTGATTGAAATCGCGAATCTTCTCATTTAGCGCTGTCATCGACGTATCGTAACTTTCTTTTCGCTGCTCAATCACCGCTCGCTGCTGCTTCAGCTTCGCTTGCAGAGTAGTCACTTGCCGCTCCAGGTCGACAAATCGCTGATTGTATTTTGCGTGCAAGGCAACCACTCGTGATCGGTCACTGAAAAATCGAGCATAGTGCGTTTCCAGCTCTGAACCCAAATCAGCATGCTCGGTGCCCAAAATGGAATGAAGCTCGTTGGACCGAGACCCGGGCTGTGCTCGATCATAGTACGCCATGCGTTCTTCCAACTTATTGTCTTTGATCCTCGCATAGGCATGTTCCAACAATTGACCCAGCCGCTGCTTTTCCGCGTCGGACAATCGCGACCACGCCGCGTGCAACATTTCGTGCGCCGCCGTCACTTCTTTGATACCGTCAAGTTCAGGGTTTGGCACATTGTAAATATGGATAGTATCCTCCCCCGACTTGTAGCAACCCAAAATCGGACTGGCTTTTTCCGACCGACGACACTCAGCATTGAACTCATTGGACGACTCCAGTCGTGGCTGTGTTACATAAAATTGAAATCTACCGTGCTCCGACATGCCAGCATTTGTCGCTAATCGAGCAATCTCAGTACTGGGCTGAAATTGCCAGGCCCGCACATGGTCGAGCACGAATTGCCGATTGAGCGCCACCCAACCACTGAAGGCCAATATGACCACTGATAGTAAAAAGCTACCTAGTTTGCTAATTTTCGACATCAATCATTACCTCACCTTTTTTCATTGACGCAATTAATGTTGATCCTGCCTGCGCTTTCGACAGCACTGCTTCACTCAATGGATCTCCCAGCAAGGTCTGCACAGTCCGTCGGAGGCGCCTTGCTCCGCGTTCGGTGTCAAAGCCATGGTCAATAATGTAACGTTTGACACTTGGTTTAATTATCAGTTTCATGTCGTGATTCTCAATCGCCGCGATGAGCTCACTAGCGATAGCATCAAATATTTTGCCAGCAACTGCTCGGCTCAACGCTTGGAAGACGATGATAGCATCAAATCGCTCAATCAACTCTGGCTTCAAGAAATCCTCCAGAGCCTGCCGCGCCGTCCGGTCATTGTGTCGCTGCACATCCTTGCTACTACGTTTCTTTGCGCCGCCAAAGCCCAGCGCTTCAGTATTTATCATGCCCGCCGAACCGACATTACTGGTCAAGATGATGATGGCGTGACGAAAACTAACCACTCGTCCTTGGGCGTCGGTCAATTGACCATCTTCCAGTAGTTGCAGTAGTAGATTCATGACGTCTGGATGTGCTTTTTCAATCTCATCAAACAACACCACACTGTACGGCTGTCGACGAACTTTGTCGGTCAATTTACCACCTTCTTCGTATCCTACATAGCCCGCTGGAGCGCCGACCAACCGACTGGTGGTGTGTTTTTCGGAGAATTCACTCATGTCAATTTTGATGAGGCTCTGCTCACCACCAAACACTTCCCGCGCCAGCACGCGAGCCAGTTCGGTTTTGCCAACACCTGTCGGGCCCAAGAATACAAAAGATCCCATTGGCCCACTGTGTCGATTCAGTCCAGCGCTGTTTCGTCGAATGGACCTCGCCAATTCAGCAATTGCTTCAGTTTGCCCCAGCACAAATTTACCTAATCGATTCTCCAGCTTGATCAAACTTTTAGCTTCGGTGTGCGCCAATTTCTTCACTGGCACACCAGTCATGGCACTGACCGCCGACCTCAAATAAGCCTCATCCAATCGCGGCAGCGCATCGTCAGCAGCGCCCAAGTCACTAGCACGCTTTTCCAATTGTTTCATTTGCGTTTTGAAACGCGCCGCTCGTTCATAGTCTTCCGCCTCCACGGCCGCATCAATTTTACCTGCCAGCCGCTTGATCTGCTGGGCTAACTTTTGGCGTCGACCTGGCTTGAGTGGCTGCTTTGAGCGCATCAACGCCGCCGCTTCGTCCAGCACGTCAATTGCCTTATCTGGCAAATATCGATCCATAACGTACCGCTGGCTCAAATCCACCGCTAGCTTCACAGCCTCCTCGTCGATACTCAGCTGATGATGCAGCGCCAAGCGACTACTCAACCCCGCCACCATTCGCACCGCTTCTTCCGCCTCAGGTTCTGCCACTACAACCGACTGGAACCGTCGACCCAAAGCAGCGTCTTTTTCGATATATTTGCGATATTCATCAAACGTCGTCGCACCGATCACCCGCACCTCGCCGCGCGCCAAGGCTGGTTTCAGGGCATTGGCAGCGTCCATCGAACCCTCGGCAGAACCAGCGCCGACCAGCAAATGCAATTCATCGATAAACAAAATAACTTCTTGGTGCTCCTTAGCGACCGCTAGCACTTTTTGCAAGCGTTCTTCAAACTGCCCACGAAACTTCGTTCCCGCTACCATAGAAGCCAGATCCAGCTGAATAATCCTTTTGCCTTCCAAAAATGCCGGCACGTCACCATCAACGATTCGCTGTGCCAAGCCCTCAACAATTGCGGTCTTTCCCACGCCCGGCTCACCAATCAAGGCTGGATTATTCTTACTGCGCCGACCCAACACCGTGATGACACGCGACAATTCTTTGTCCCGCCCAATCATTGGATCCACCAAGCCCTGTCGAGCTCGCTCTGTTAAATCATTGCCAAACTTCTCCAATAGTTTGATGGACTTATACTCAGTCGTCGACACTGACTCAGTTTGTTGGTCGGCTTCCGACTGCTGCCTGTCAAACACGCCCTCCAAGTCGCCACGGAGCGCCTCCAAATCAACATTCATGTCACGCAAAATCCTAGTAGCCCGTGCTTCGCGCTGCGTCAAAATGCTATACACCAAATGCTCCGTACCAATTCGCGATTGTCCAAACTCCAGCGCCAGCTCCCACGCCATGCGCACTGTCGCCAAAACATCAGCCCGCACTCCATGGTCAACAACCGCAAATACTACCGCACTTGGCGTCAATTCCAGCGCCGTCTCAACGCGGTCAAGCGTCACACCACTTTCCGCCAAGATCTTGGCACCCAGCGAAGAATTCTGAGCTAATATCCCCAGAAGAATATGCTCAGTCCCTACATACGGGCTTCCTTGATTTTGGGCAATCACACCAGCTCGCTCAAAGCTAGCCCGCGCCGTATCTGTCAGGCGCGATTCCAGCTCAGAGAAATCTCTTGGCTGCTGCTCCATCATCGCCTCCTTTCATCGCTTATCGGCGAATAGCTCAAGTACGTCGCCAATCTTATTCTGCTGCTTCCTCAATGGCATTAAACAGACTATCTTCTACATTCTTGCGCGGCTTGTTTTCAGCTGGTTTAACAGCCGCCTTTGCCTCGATGTCTAGTTCATAACCGGTCAGACGTGACGCCAAGCGAACATTCTGCCCAGCCCGACCGATAGCCACTGATTGCTGATCCTCGCTGACGTAGACCGTCGCTCGCTTTTCGTCCTCATTAACCGTTACGCTCAGTACTTCCGCTGGGCTCATAGCATTAGCGATGAAGCCAGCCGCGTCTTCCTCAAACGGAATGATATCAATTTTTTCCTGCTCGCCAATTTCGTTCATCACCGCCTGAACACGCGTACCATGACCACCAACAAAGGTACCGACTGGATCAACGCCTGGCAGTGCTGATGCGACCGCTAGTTTAGTGCGGCGACCAGCTTCGCGGGCAATGGCTTTGATTTCCACAGCGCCCGTTTCCATCTCTGGCACTTCCTGGCTAAACAAGAAGCGTACAAATTCCTCATTGCCACGGCTCAAGATCAACTGCGGACCGCGACCTTCGCGTTCGATGTCCTTGATGTATACTTTGATGCGGCGGCCAACGCCGTAGTATTCGCCAGGAATCTGCTCGGACTGCGGCATGATACCGACGGCCTTACCCAGCTCAATTCGCACCACGCGCGGCTCAACCCGCTGAATCGTACCAGTCACCACCGTGCCAATTTTATCTTCAAATTCTGCCAGCACTACCTCGCGCTCTGCCTCACGCAACCGCTGCAAGATCACCTGCTTGGCGGTCTGGGCTGCCACCCGGCCAAATGTCGTCACGTTGTGGGTCTCGACCGTCACTTCGCTGCCCAGCTCAGCTGCCGGGTCAACGGTTTTAGCTTCGTCGAGGCTCATTTGATTGACGTCATTTTCAACTTCTTCCACTACGGTTTTGACGACCGACACCACAGCCGTGCCACTATTGATGTTTAGGCTAGCACGCACCAGCTGCTCACGGGTACCGTTGTCACGCCGCCACGCTGCGGCGATGGCCTGCTCGATCACCTCTAGAACTGTCTCTTCTGGTAGGTTCTTTTCCTCAGCAATCGTCCGCAACGCCAACGTCAACTGCTTAATGTTCAAATCTTCCATATTACTCTCCTTTATCACTTATGATTATTATATCACGATACGAGGCTGCGCTGCGATACGCGTATCCTCATACGAAAAATTCCGACCTTGGCGGCCGGATGTACACTGCATATTCTATAGCAACTCAGTAGCCATGTCAAGCATACCGCGTAGTCCACGATGTTCCCATGCTATCTTAGACAAAGCCGCTATGCAAAGTCCAGATGTAAACTCAGTAAACGGTTGATCAAATATCGTGATTGCCTCGTAATATCCTCCATCTTTCGTCACCGTATCGACCGAAAAGACATTCGTGCCTTCATTGTATTCACGCCGTATATCATTGATCAGCACCCTTGACGCAAGACACCCAATTATTTCATCGGCTTTTTGCTGAATATAACCTAGATGGGTCATAAGCGCTTCATAACGGCGATAACTCCTGTCCATGCCATATCGTTCGCGTAATGATTTACCGGAAGCCCTCTGAATAACGCCAGCAGGCGGTGAGTAACCATCACCCACCAACGCTAATACCCGCGAAGTAGTAATGTCTGATTCATGTTCCGCGAATGTCATATTTAACGTATTTAGGGTAGCAGCCTGTATCCCAGCCTCTCTCTTAGTTCGATACCGCTTAACCATATATGGCGATTTCTTTTCTAGAGGTGATTCTTTTTTCGGATCTAAAACATAGGAGTGTGGTATATTCGCTGCGAGGAACTTATTTTGTATCGCCGCTGCCTCATCGCTCACCCAGCCTGGGTTTCGACTAACCGACGCAATAGCCGCCAGCGCCAAGGCTTGCTGAAAATCTGCATTATCAAGCTCCTCTGGGTAAAGCACCCGCTCCGTTACCTGATGATGCTCTCGATCCATCGGTGACTTGACCGAATACTGGCGAATTTGCTCACTTCTCACCTTATTATAATAGCATTTTATTTCTTTATTGTCAATGTAATTGTGTCCGTACTGTTGCTTATTTTGTCTTTCTATGACATAATACTACTATGTTTACCCTCCGCTCGACCGATAAAGATGGCCAGCCAAGCCTTCAGGTGGACATTGCGCCAAACTGGCCTATTTTAGACCAAGCAAAAACAAATTGGTTGACTGGCAAACCGGCTACTGTCGACAAAGTACCTATATCTCCTGAAACACGCGACTGGGTACTTGGGCCGGCTATTCAGGTTTATAAAGAAACAACGTTCTATCTAAAAGATAACCGGATTCCAGATTCTCCAATCAAGACAGCCAATGATGAAGCACGTTGTAGCCTAATGGATTGCTACGTTAACCCTGAGGATGTCACAACATTATTATTGATGCCTCACCTTGATACAGTATTTGACATCGAGTCGCCCAAAGAAGCCGCGTCAGCTGAATCGTATTTGAACCGCAAAATAGGTTCAAAAGTACTCCGCATGATATTTAAAAATATTCCTGAATTAAAGGACCCAATTTTGCGAAGAACAATCGATAATTCCCTGGTTGAAACAAAAGCTGATATCACCCTAGCCGTTGAAGCCCGTAAAATTTATGAGCTACCGGCAGACGACGAGTCGGTGAACCTCATCAGGCAAACTGCTTGCAAAAAAGTTGATAGACAACTCTCCGCCATGCGAGATGCCATGACAGAACTTGCATATGTCAGTGGCACCTATCGACCGAAACACAAGCCAGAGCTAAATACTGCCGACAGAAGAGAGATCTTCGCTGAGATGATCGCAGCCAAATACGAGCCGCCAGCTGAGTCTTAGCTCACCCCTTACATTTTTCCAAAACATGAACGGAGGCTTGCTTTTCAGCATCAGTAACCCACAAGTGATATTTTTTCTTCACCGCAATTTGCCGCGCGACATATTGGCAGCGAAAATCTTTATTGGGCGGCAACCACGCCGAGGCGTCACTATCGCCCTTGTTCTGATTTGCCTGACCTTCTGACGCCAACAAGTTCAGTGGATCATTCGCTAATTTTTCCCTGTCAATCGCTGACAAATTCTGCGCACCCTTTTGCCAGGCATCGCTCAGCGCCACCACGTGGTCGATCTGCACTTTGGAGCTAGTTTTTTCACCACGCTGAAAATGGATAGTCTGACCAGTGTATGGATCTTGCAAAACACCAGAGAGTACCTTGCAGCCTTCGCCCACTTTCTCATCACTCAAGTCCCTCGCTAAAATCACTTCACGCACCGAACAACCATCGATTTTGCCCCAGCCGTTGCCAAACTGTTTGCGCGTATAGCCTGTTTTAGGAGCACGCCCTTTTACTTCCAGTTTGTTCAATTCATCAAGCGCGTTCGAACTGCCGAAATATTGTTGCTGCAAGTCAGCTGGGACAGGAGTCAGCTTTGGTTGTGACAATTGTGACGACCACACCGCCAAAACCGACAACACCACCACAAACAAGGCCATGATGCGCCTGCGCTGTAATTTTACCCCCTTCATATTGCTAGTATATCGAATACCGTAAGCCTTTTCCAACCAGCCAATCTCACAGTCCGCAAATGATATAATGAGACTATGACAAAACTCAAGCATTTACTCGATACCTTTACGCCCCAGCACTATAATCTAACCCTCGACCTGACACGCGCCGATGAAAAATCGTTTTCTGGCACAGTGATCATTTCCGGCGAGTCAACTGGCGAGTCGATTTCACTACACGCCAAAGATTTGACTATCCATACGGCGTTGATCGATGACCAGCCTGCTGAGTTCTCTCATGGTGAATTTGATGAATTACGTTTGTCGCGCCCAGAGTTATCAAGTGGCCAGCATACCGTTCGCATCGACTTTTCCGGCACCATCACCGACGCTATGCACGGACTATATCCGTGTTATTTCACCCACGATGGCGTGAAAAAGCAGCTGTTTGCCACTCAATTTGAATCGCACCATGCCCGCGAAGTTTTTCCGTGTGTTGATGAACCAGCCGCCAAAGCGACCTATGAGGTAACGCTTGTCACTGCTCCGGAGCTAACCATCCTTGGCAATATGCCTGTCATTGAATCATCCGAGCATGATGGCACGCTGACAACCACCTTCGCCACCACGCCGCGGATGAGTAGTTATTTGCTAGCTTTTGTCGTCGGCGAACTCCACAAGAAAACCGCTCATACCAAATCTGGTGTTGAAGTTAATATTTGGGCAACGCCAGCCCAAAGCGAGGAAACGCTGGGTTTTGCGCTGGACATCGCCACTGGCTCCATTGATTTTTATGACGAGTATTTTGGCGTGCCGTATCCACTGCCAAAGTCCGACCATGTGGCGTTGCCAGATTTCTCGTCGGGTGCCATGGAAAACTGGGGACTCATCACCTACCGCGAAAGTTGCCTGCTGGCTGACCCAAAATTAACGCCGGAATCATCCAAACGCTTCATCGCCACCGTCATCGCCCACGAACTCAGCCACCAGTGGTTTGGTAATCTGGTGACCATGCAGTGGTGGAATGACCTGTGGCTGAATGAAAGTTTCGCTAATATGATGGAGTATGTGGCAGTCGACGCACTGCATCCTAAGTGGCGAATGTGGGAGGATTTTGCGACGGGCGAGGTCACCGCAGCGCTGCGGCGCGACAGCCTGGACGGCGTGCAGGCAGTGCAAGCCGACGTTAATCATCCGGACGAAATCAGCACGTTGTTTGACCCGGCAATTGTCTACGCTAAAGGCGGGCGGCTGCTGGTCATGGTGCGGCGATTGATTGGCGAGGAGGCGTTTCGAGCTGGTTTGAAGTCATATTTTGAAAAATTTGCCTACCAAAACACTGTTGGCGATGATTTGTGGCAGGAGCTAGAGACTGCCAGCGGTCAGCCAGTTGTTGATTTGATGAACACTTGGATTTCCCAGCCAGGCTTGCCAATCGTGCGAGTCGAGCAGGACAATTCGACTGAGCAATCTACTGTCACGTTAAACCAAGAACGCTTTTTCATTGGCGATCATAAGCCATCCGACGCCTTGTGGCCGATTCCATTGTTCACCAACCAACCACTTGATGACGAAATTTTAACTGAACGTGAGAAAACATTCACCATTGAAAAACCACTGCAGCTGAACTGCGGACTGAACGGGCATTTTGTGACCAAATATGACAACGCCACTCGTGAGCAACTGCTAGCCAACATTCACGAACTGGCGACTCTGGACAAAATCTGCCTACTCCAGGACGCCACGCTACTAGCTCGGGCTGGACGTGAAAACTCAGCTTCACTCCTGCCACTGGTGCTGTCGCTGAAACATGAAACCAACGAAAAGGTTTTCAGCATGGCAGCGAGCGCATTGGCCGAGCTGCGCAAATTTGTTGACGACGATGACGACGGAAAAACTCACTTGAAGCGAATTTCTGGTGACTTTGCGCGTACCACCTTTGAAGAATTAGGCTGGGATAAACGTGACGGCGAATCCGACGATGACCGTGAGCGGCGCGTCACTGCCCTGGGGCTAATGCTCTACAGCGAAGACCAAGCAGCACTGGCAGAAGCCAAGGCACGGTTTAATAACCAGCTGGAGGACCTCCCAACAGAGATCCGATCATTGATTATCAGTGCAAACGTGCGGCATTTCGAAACGCCAGAGATGATTGACAGCTTGTTTCAAGCCTATCAGCACACACCGTCAAATGATCTCCAAGCCGACATCATGCTGGGGCTGACTGCCACCAAAAACCCAGACACGACCCGAGAGATCCTTGCACACATCAAACACCCTAGCAGTATCCGTCCACAAGATGCCAGCCGTTGGTTTGTCTACCTGATTCGTACTCACGAAAGCCGCCAGATCACCTGGAATTGGCTGAAAGATAATTGGTCGTGGGTCGAAGCAACCTTTGCTGGCGACAAAAGCTATGATGATTTCATCCGTTACGCTGCCGTTGGGCTGGCAACAGGCGATGAACTAGCCGACTTCCGCCGCTTCTTTACACCAATGCTGAACACTCCAGCCCTGGCACGGACGATCAAGCTGGGTATCAAGGAAATCGCAGCGCGGGTTGAGCTCATCGAGCGAGACAAGGCAGCAGTCATCGCCCTCCTCCGAGACACAGCGTGAGATATATTTAGTCCAACACTACATATTCCTGAACTACCGGCGGATCACCTTCGACAGCCACTGCCAATAGCCGCATATCTCGCCCTCCATATTGCAGATGCTTTGCCATGAATAGCTCAGCCGCAAAGCGCATTTGCTGCTGTTTTTTGGTGGTAATCGCCGCCAGCCCACTACCAAAAGTATCATTTTTGCGGTATTTGACCTCAGTAAAATACAACACAGCATCTTTTATGCTGACAATATCAATCTCACAGTAGCGAGTCCGCCAGTTTCGCGCAATAATTTGGTGGCCATCTGCCGCCAGCCAATCGACGGTGGCTTGCTCACCTTTATCTCCAATTTGGCGAGTTGTTGCTACTTGTTCCGCCGCTGGAGTAGTGTCCTCAGTACTTACAAAAACATCTGGAGCGGTATACTTCGCCAGCGGTGCGAAACTGAGCCGATGCAGCGGTGTCACGCCATATTGCTCAATCGCTGCCCGGTGCTGAGCGACCCCATAGCCGCTATGACGGGCAAAACCGTAGCCTGGGTAACGCTGGTCCTGCTCGGCCATGTAGGCATCGCGAGCAACCTTGGCGATAATCGACGCGGCCGAAACGCTCGGCACCAGACTATCTGCCTTGGTCATTGTCGTGACGTAGTCCGACAGCGCAGTTTCCGCCAAAAAATTGACCGAGCCATCAATAATAATTTCGCTGCAGGCCAGCTGTTTGCGGCGACAGATCGCCTGTATCTGACGTATCGCTCGCCGCGTGGCCACTCGCAGCGCCTGAGCCATGCCCAGCTGATCAAGCTCTGGCGCGCTCACCCAGCCTAGCGCCCAGGCTGCGGCCTGCTGACGGATCAGCTCGTCAAGCGCTTGTCGCCGCCGTTTTGTCAGCTTTTTACTATCAGCTAGGCCCTCGATCGTCGCACCACCCAGCATCACTGCGCCGACTACGAGCGGCCCCGCCCACGAGCCCCGGCCGACCTCATCAACCCCAACAATCATCGCTGTATACGGCGACTGCTGGCTCGCCGCGATCGTGAGCCTATCAGCAACCAGCCAGCCCAGACGACCGCCGCCCCAAGCGTATTAGCTAAAATATCCCAGTTTGTGTCGGTCAGGGTGATACGTGCTACGCCAAGCTTGACCATGCAGAGCTCCGCTAGCTCATTGAGGCACCCCAGGGCAGACACCAGCGCAAAGAGCGAGAATCCCTCAGCCACCCAGCTGGCTCGCCAACCTGTGGCCCGTACGAGATACCACCATACCATACCAGTAAACAGCCCGCCACCAACAAAATGGGTGGTAAAGCTCGTATCCTGCCCTTCAATCAGCGGCGATGGCAAGTACCACGAGATGAAAAACAGTCCACACGCAGTATAGAGCAGCCAGCGCCAGTCATGCTCTTTCAGGCCATAGTGCCGCAATACCCGCGGCAAACCAATCGCAATCGTCAGTGGCACGACGATAGAAATATAGAAAAATATCGGCACTTTTTTATTATACCATAAAGCCCACTCTGAGAGTGGGCTTGGCAAACTGCCACTATTTTGACCGCCGCCATAAAATTATTGCTACTTT